>OQVT01001573.1_pt1 | contig 14479 bp, 10 predicted proteins | sample 1691561 | NCBI WGS metagenome assembly OQVT01 (sample SAMN03418260, study PRJEB22391) | human gut metagenome | biome: human-gut; feature: organic feature; material: feces | host: Homo sapiens | place: Tanzania | collected 2013-01 | reverse complement strand
TGGGGAATTATTATTTGAAAGATTCGGATTTTTATGAAATAAACTTTTAAACTTTATAAAATAAGCAATAGATGTCTATGAGATAAATTGAAATAAGCAATGGATGTCCATGAGATAAAATGGCTTAGCATCAATCGAAACGAATGCGTTAAAGTTGGTTATTTTTATCCCGAGTGTGGCTATTATCAAATCAAAAATCGTAATTTTGCACTTGAGAGCACAAAAAATGAGAAGGTTATTTCATAAAGTCAAAGAAGCGAGATGAAGAAAACTATCATTCTTGAAAATACAACTATCGGCTATCATTCGAGCGGTCAGAATCGAATAGTAGCCCAAAATATCAACGCCTCTCTGCAAAGTGGCGAACTCACCTGTCTGATAGGTGCGAATGGTACCGGTAAATCAACCTTGCTACGTACACTCTCAGCCTTCCAACCGCCTTTGGAAGGAGACATTCTCTTATCAGAAACTTCAGAATCTGATCATCTCCTATCCGTCAGCATGTTTTCCCAAAAACAACTGGCAAAATCCATCAGCGTAGTTCTAACCGCTCAAATGGACGACATCCATCTGAAGGTAGAAGAAATCATCGGCTTGGGGCGCTCTCCTTATTCTAATTTCTGGGGATCACTCTCTCAGGAAGACCAGAAGATAGTGAACGAAGCCATTCATGAAGTAGGAATCCAACACCTCAGAGGTCGCATATTCAATACTTTAAGCGATGGAGAACGCCAGAAAGTAATGATAGCCAAAGCCTTAGCCCAGCAGACCCCCATTATCCTGCTGGACGAACCAACCGCCTTTCTTGATTTTCCAAGCAAGGTGGAAACCCTCCTCATGCTCAAGCGACTGGCCCATCAACTCCAGAAGTCTATCCTCATTTCTACTCATGATGTAGAAATCGCCCTGCAACTGGCAGACAAGATTTGGCTCATGGAGAAACTTTCAGGCAATCGGAAGGAAAAAGAAAATCACAACGAAAAAGATCATCATGACAAGAAAGAAGAAGACAATTCTATCTTATCCGTAGGAACTCCTCAGGAATTGGCAGACAAGGGTGCACTCTCCCACTTCTTAGACACCCCAGAAATCACTTTTGACAAAAAGACCATGAGAATTCATTTTTCATGTAAATAATCGCATACCATCTCGATCACTTTATTCCATTTCTGTCATCATATTTAAAGCTCTCATATCATACTTTTAGGCGAAAATAGTGCAAAAACTGACAAATAAGTGTATTTTTAACGATTAATGAACCTTTTTTAATGATTTCTATACCTATTTATATATTATTTTTTATATCTTTGCAACCGAAAATCAACAATCGAATAAATACTAACTTAATAAAATACAACTGATGAATAAATTATTGGCATTACTGTTGATGATGAATCTCTCCTGCTTACTATCAACAAGAGCGCAGGCTCCAATGGACGGAGGAGTATGGAAAGACAATACCGGCAAGCACATCAATGCGCATGGCGGAAACATCTTCAACTACAAAGGCACCTATTACTGGTATGGAGAAAGTCGTTCTGAAGACGGAAAACCTTACAGTTCGTTGGGCGTAAGCTGCTTTACCTCCAAAGACCTCAAAAACTGGACCAATCACGGACTCGTACTTCCTGTTTCCGAAGAACCAGGCAGCGACATCGAGGGCGGTTGCATCATCGAGCGTCCGAAGGTTCTCTACAATCAGAAAACCAAGAAATTCGTGATGTGGATGCATCTGGAACTGAAAGGCAGAGGCTACGGAGCCGCACGCTATGCGATTGCAGTTAGCGACACTCCTTTCGGCCCATTCAAGTTTGTACGCTCTGGCAGAGTGAACCCAGGCATCTATCCTGTAGGCTTCGCAAAGCCAGACACCACAGACCTCAAGCACCAGCTTCTCTTCCCGGAAATGAAAGAATGGTGGACTCCAGAATGGCGCAAGCAGATAGAGCGCGGAATGTTCTGGATGCGTGACTTTGAGGGAGGACAGATGGCACGAGACATGACCATCTATGTAGATGATGACGGAAAAGCTTACCACATCTATTCCTCAGAGGACAACCTGACTTTACAGATTGCACAATTGACAGATGACTATATGGCTCACAACGGAAGCTACGTAAGAGTAGCAGCAGGTGGGCAAAATGAAGCTCCAACTATCTTCAAGAAAAACAACACTTATTGGATGATTACCAGCGGATGCACGGGATGGGATCCGAATGCAGCCCGCATGTTTAAGGCGAGAAACATCTATGGTCCTTGGGAACAGCTCCCTAACCCTTGCCGTGGCGAGGGAGCCAACAAGACCTTCGGCGGACAGGGCACCTATATATATAAGGTGGAAACTGCTGCCCAGAAAAAGATGTTTCATGGCGCTGAGTATGTTTTCATGGCTGATATCTGGAATCCAAAACACCTGAGCGACAGCCGCCATCTCTGGATTCCTATCTCATGGGAAAACGATATGCCTGTTTTAAAAAAATAACAAAGAACTAACAAACACAACTATCTATGAATTATATATTTAAGACGATTACAATGACTATGATTCTTGCACTTATCCCATTCATGGGGATAAGTGCCAAGAAGAAAGTGCAAAAGCAGAGCGACCGTGAATATTGGTGCGCTTTGGCTTACCAAATGGCACAACCAGTATTGGAAAACATGGCTAAAGGCGAGTTGCAGAAAAACATGCTGACTGAATTCAGCCCAAGTTTCGACAATCGCAACAAGAATGTGGTCTATATGGAATGCTTCGGCAGACTGATGGCAGGTATCGCTCCATGGTTGACTTTGCCAGATGATGCAACCGCAGAAGGCAAGCAGCGCAAACAGCTCAGAGAGTGGGCGTTGGCTTCTTACAAGAATGCCGTAGATCCTAATAACCCAGACTACCTCTGCTGGGGTTCAGCAGGACAAAATCTGGTAGATGCAGCCTATATCGCAGAGAGTTTCCTCCGTGCTTACGATACGCTCTGGAAACCTTTGGACGATGTGACCAAGAAGCGCTATCTCACAGAGTTTGCCAAACTCCGCCACATCGATCCTCCTTACACCAACTGGTTGCTCTTCTCTTCAACCATCGAGAGTTTCATGGCAAAGGCAGGTGGCGATTTCGATGAATACCGCGTCAATTCTGCCTGCCGCAAGGTAGAGGAATGGTATGTAGGTGATGGCTGGTATGCTGACGGTCCTGTATTCGCTTTCGATTACTACAGCAGCTACGTGTTCCATCCTATGTATCTGGAAACTCTCCAGGCGATGGTAGATGCCAAGGTGAATTCCCGTCTCGACTATCAGAAATATTACGACCGTGAATTGAAGCGCTGTCAGAAGTACAGTATCATTCTCGAAAGATTCATCTCTCCTGAGGGAACCTTCCCTGCATTCGGAAGAAGTATTCCTTACCGTATGGCTACCATGCAGCCTTTGGCTTTGATGGCATGGTATCAGAAACTGCCTAAGGACTTGAGCAACGGACAGGTACGTGCTGCCCTCACCAAGGTGCTCCATCGTATGTTCGACCAACAGAACAACTTCAATGAGAAGGGCTATCTCTCTATCGGCTTCTGTGGAAACAGCCAGAAGAATGTAGCCGACTGGTACACCAATAATGGCTCTCTCTATATGACAACTCTCGCCTTCATGCCATTAGGTTTGGCTGCCGACCACCCATTCTGGACCGATGCAGCACAGCCTTGGACTCAGGTGAAGGCATGGAGCAACCAGCCTTTCCCTAAAGATCATCAATGGAAGGACGAGATTGTCACCAAGGACAAGTGGTAATTAATAATGAGAAATTACAAATGACAAATTAGAAATGTTCAAATGCAGTATAGCTGCTGGTCATTTCTCATTTCTAATTATTTTCGTCTTTCTAATTTGTAATTTAACATTTAACATTTAACATTAAAAAAAATGCTGAACAAGATAATAATGATAATGGCAGCTGCAGCCTTAGCTTTGCCATTGAGCGCAGCACAGCCAGCCAAGAAGACCGCAAAGGTCAAGAAAGTAAATAAAAAAGAAGTGAAGGCTACCAAGAAATGGGACCACGAACAAGTAGTGGAACTCATCAAGAAGGTGAACACCTACTGGCAGACCAATAATAAGGCTGAGGTTCGCGCTTTCTGGGATAATGCTGCTTATCATACAGGCAACATGGAGGTTTACAAGATGCTCAAAGACCAGAAGATGCTCGACTACTCTATCCGCTGGGCTGAACACAACGACTGGACCGGTGCTACAGAGGCTAATCCTGCCAAATGGAAATACAAACCATACGGCGAGGGAAAAGAGCACGTACTCTTCGGAGACTGGCAGATCTGCTTCCAGACCTACATCGACCTCTACAACATCGAGGCTGCCAAGGGGAATGCAGAAGCTTCTGAATTTATGGTAAAACGCGCCAAAGAGGTAATGCACTATGAGGCTTACTCTGAGCCTACAGATTACTGGTGGTGGAGCGATGCCCTCTATATGGTGATGCCGGTAATGACCAAGATGTACAAGTTGACGGGCGATACCAAATATCTCGACAAGCTCTACGACAATCTCCTCACTACCGACGAGATTATGCTTGACAAGGAGACCAACCTCTACTTCCGTGATGGCAAGTATGTCTATCCTAAGCACAAGAGTGCAAACGGAAAGAAAGACTTCTGGGCTCGTGGCGACGGATGGGTTCTTGCCGGTCTGGCTAAGGTGCTCCAGGATATGCCTAAGGACTACAAGCACTACCAGTTCTTCGTAGATAAATTCCAGAAATTAGCTAAGGCTGTGGCAGAAATCCAGCAGCCAGAGGGTTACTGGACCCGTTCTATGATGGACCCAGAACATGCTCCAGGTCCTGAAACCAGCGGTACTGCCTTCTTTACCTATGGTATGCTTTGGGGTGTAAACAACGGATTCTTAGTCAAGAAAGAGTACAAGAAGACCATCGACCGCGCCTGGACCTATCTCACAGAGACCGCCGTTCAGGAAGATGGCAAGGTGGGCTACGTACAACCTATCGGCGAGCGTGCCATCCCAGGGCAAACCGTTGATGCCAATTCTCAGGCTAACTTCGGAGTGGGCGCTATGCTCCTCGTAGCTTGCGAATACGACAAGTATCTGGCTACGAAATAAACAACATTTCTAATAATAAAACCAACCTATAATTATGAGACAAAGACTTTTCATTACATTAGGTATGGCAAGTTTGGCAATGGCAACCTTTGGTATGAAGAAACCGAAGGCTGCCATTAAGCCGTTGAATGCGGCGACAGTCCAACAACCAAGCTATACCGAATGGCACGACCTGCAGGTGAATGCCATCAATCGCTTTCCATTACACACCAACTTCTTCACCTATCCGGCAGATGACTGGGTTTATGAGAAAGACGGTAAGATTGTGAGCAAGGATATCCTGCACATGAACAAGACGGAAAGCAAGTATTTCCTTTCGCTCGAAGGAACATGGAAGTTCAACTGGGTAGAGAATGCCGACCAGCGCCCTACCGATTTCTACAAGGTTGACCTTGACGACTCCAACTGGAAGCCAATCATCGTACCTGGCAACTGGGAAATGTATGGCTACGGAGTTCCTGAATACGTAAATGTGGGCTTCGGATGGCGCGGACATTTCGATGAGCAACCTCCTGCAGTTCCTACCAAGGACAACCACGTAGGTTCTTACCGCCGCATCATCAACATTCCAGAAAACTGGGATGGCAAGCAGGTAGTAGCCCACTTCGGTAGCGTTACTTCCAACATCTATCTCTACGTAAATGGCAAATTCGCCGGTTATGCAGAAGACAGTAAGATAGCAGCCGAATTCGATATCACTCCATACTTGAAGAAGGGCAAGAACCTCATCGCTTTCCAGACATTCCGCTGGTGTGACGGTTCATGGGATGAAGACCAGGACTTCTGGCGCCTGAGTGGTGTGGCTCGTGAATGCTATCTCTTCGCTCGTGATGCCAAATTGCAACTGGAAGATGTGCGCGTGACTCCAGACCTCGTCAACAACTACAAGGATGGCGTACTCCATATCTCTACCAAGGTTAAGGGAACAGGCAAACTGAACTTCATTCTCTTCGACAAAGAGGGCAAGCAGGTGGCTACAGCTACAGGCTTGGCAAAGAACGGAACAGCCAACATTACGATGAACGTAGAGAATCCACACAAGTGGAATGCAGAGACACCTTATTTATATACCCTTCAGGTTTCCCTCTCAAGTGCGCTGAAGAATGGCAACGAGAAATCAGCAAGCATCACTCCTGTAAAGGTAGGTTTCCGCAAGGTGGAAATCAAGAACAAGCAATTCCTCGTGAATGGTCAGCCTGTACTCATCAAGGGTGCCAACCGTCATGAAATCGACCCAGACGGAGGATATGTAGTAAGCTTGGAACGCATGATTCAGGACATCAAGATCATGAAGCGCCTGAACATCAACGCCGTTCGTACCTGCCACTATCCTGATGACCCACGCTGGTACGAGCTCTGCGATGAATACGGAATCTACCTCGTAGCAGAAGCCAACCAGGAGAGCCACGGTTTCGGTTATGAAGCAGATGCAGCTGCCAAGAAACCGATGTTTGCCAAGCAGATTATGGAGCGCAACCAGCATAATGTCTCTATCTACTTCAATCATCCTTCTGTTGTGACATGGAGTTTGGGTAATGAGACCGTGATGGGCGACAATTTCCTCCAGGCGTACAAGTGGGTAAAATCACAGGACCAGAGCCGCCCAGTACAGTATGAGCAGGCTCGCCAGGGAGAAGGCACAGACATCTTCTGCCCAATGTATTATCCTGTAAAGAACTGCGAGAATTACTGCAAGAACCCAAATAGCAAGATGCCGCTCATACAATGCGAGTACAACCATACGATGGGTAACTCTGGCGGTAACCTGAAAGATTACTGGGATCTGGTACGCAAATACCCTATCTTCCAAGGTGGTTTCGACTGGGACTTCGTAGATCAGGGCTTGCATCGCAGCATCATGATTCCGATGAAGGTAAAACCAGAATTGCTGACCAATGAGCAGCTCCGACAGATAGAATATACTTATGGTGGCGACTACAACAGTTACGACCCAAGCGACAACAACTTCAACTGCAACGGAATTGTAGGTCCAGACCGCCAGCTCAATCCTCATGCCTACGAGGTGGCTTACCAGTACCAGAACATCTGGGCTACCCTGAAGGATGCGGCTAAGGGCGAAGTGAACGTGTATAACGAAAACTTCTTCCGCGATCTGAGCAACTATGCTTTGGCATGGAGCCTCATCGAAGATGGTGTGGAGACACAGAACGGTACAATCGCCGACATCGACGTAGCCCCTCATCAGACCAAGACCTTCACCCTCCCTTACGACCTCACCCAGGCAAAGGGCAAGGAGATTTTCCTCAACATCGACTTCCGCCTGAAGAAGGCTGAACCGCTGATGGAAGCAGGACAGATTGTTGCCTACAACCAGTTGGTAGTAAAGGCTAATAAGTGCGACAAGTCATGTGCAGCCAACCAGGCAGAGACAGGCAAGGTAAAGAATGTAAAGACCAAGTTTACAGACAAGAAGGGCGAACAGGACATTACCGTTTCAACAGCCGACCTGACCGTAAAGGTAAACCGCACAACCGGTTTCATCTCTGAATACACCTATCAGGGCAAGTCATTCCTCGGCGAAGGCGGTACTTTGAAGCCAAACTTCTGGCGTGCTCCTACCGATAATGACATGGGTGCAGGATTCCAGAAGAAATTCAAGGCATGGAAGAACCCTAAGTTGGAATTGAGCGGAATTACCATAGAAAAGAACAAGAAGGCGAATACCTACACCATCTGCGCCAACTACAATATGCCAGAGGTCATGGGCAAGCTGGAACTGATCTATCAGATTATGCCAAACACAGGAGCCGTAAAGGTGACCGAGAACTTCATCGCAACAGAAGGCGAGAAAGTAAGCGATCTCTTCCGCTTCGGTATGCTGATGCAGTTGCCATACGAAATGGACAAGAGCCAGTACTACGGCCGTGGCCCTATCGAAAACTACTCCGACCGTGAGGACTGCATGAAGATAGGTATCTACAGCAACGATGCAGACAACCAGTACTTCCCTTACATCCGCCCACAGGAAAGTGGAACCAAGGGCGATATCCGTTGGTGGAAACAGACTGATGCAGCAGGCTTCGGATTCATGGTCAAGAACTGCAAGCCATTCTATGCAAGCGCCCTCCACTTCGATACAGACGAGTTGGATGATGGCGACGAGAAAGAGCAGCGCCACAGTTTCAACCTGAAGAAGTCAAAATACACCAACCTCTTCCTCGATGGCGAGCACATGGGTGTAGGTGGCGAGAACTCATGGGGCGCATGGCCTTTGGAGAAATACCGCGTTCATTATGGCGACAAGACTTTCAGTTTTGCCATTATCCCATTGAATAAATAGGAAAGAACCGTGTTAGATTGAGGCTCATCAGACAAAAAATAGAGCTTATGAGCAATAATCCAACATATTTACTCAGAAAGTCCACCCCGTTTGGAGTGGATTTTCTGTATCTTTGCAAACGCATTAAGCAATACAACTTAATTATTCAATAAGAATATCACAAAATAAGAATAAACCTAAAAATAAACAACGTAAACATGAGAAAAACGAATATCTTCGCTGCCCTTATGCTGGCAGCCATGACTTCGCTCGGTGCTTCAGCACAGCATCAGTTTGCAGTTCAGGCAAACAAGCCTGGAGTAGAAATCCAACCTACCATGTATGGTATCTTCTTCGAGGACATCAACTTTGGTGCAGATGGCGGTCTCTATGCAGAGATGGTAGAAAACCGTTCCTTCGAATTTCCACAAAGACTGATGGGATGGAACACCTTCGGAAATGTGACTGTAAGTGATGTAAAACCAGCCTTCGACCGCAACCCTCACTATGTTACGCTCGAAGCTTCTGGTGCACGCGAAAAACAGACAGGACTTGAGAACCGCGGTTTCTTTGGCATGGGCTTGAAAAAGGACATGAAATACGACTTCACGGTCTATGCACGCCTTCATCTTCTGAACGGCAAGCAGACCAAGATTCGTGTGGAACTGGTCAACTCAAACAATAACGTAATTGCCAAACAGAGCATTACCATCACCAACAACAAGTGGCAGAAATATACCACCACCCTTACCTCTCCACAGACAGATGCCAAGGGTCTGATGCGCGTATATCTGGAGAGCGGAGAGAGCGTAGATCTCGATCATATTTCTCTCTTCCCACAGGACAACTGGAATGGACTCCGTGCCGACCTGGTACAAGACCTTTCAGATTTGCATCCAGGTGTATTCCGTTTCCCTGGCGGTTGTATCGTAGAAGGAACAGACCTCGAAACCCGTTACGAATGGAAGAACTCAGTAGGTGCTCCAGAGAACCGTCCGCTCAACGAGAACCGCTGGAACTACACCTTCCCTCACCGTCTCTATCCGAACTATTATCAGACATACGGATTGGGATTCTATGAGTACTTCCTCCTTTCAGAGAAAATCGGAGCCGATCCGCTACCAATCCTTTCAGTAGGTCTGTCTTGCCAGTATCAGAATAGCGATAACGACAAGAATGCCCACGTAGCCGTAGATCAGCTTCAGAGCTACATCGATGATGCCCTCGACCTGATAGAGTTTGCCAATGGTCCAGTAACCTCCAAGTGGGGTAAGCTCCGTGCAGATATGGGTCATCCAGCACCATTCAACCTCAAGCAGATAGGTATTGGAAACGAGCAATGGGGACCACTCTACCCTGAGCGTTTGCAGAAGTTCATCGAGCAGATACGTGCCAAATATCCAAAGATCAAGATCTGCGGATCATCAGGCCCATCAGCCGACGGCAAGGATTTCGACTACGGTTGGGAGCAGATGCGCAAGTTGGGCGTAGACATGGTGGATGAGCACTACTACAAGAGTCCGGAATGGTTCCGCAGCAATGCCAGCCGTTACGATAATTACGACCGCAAGGGTCCTAAGGTCTTCGCCGGCGAGTATGCAGCTCATGCCGAGAACGATCCAAACTCTTGGGAGGCAGCCCTTTCAGAGGCAGCTTTCATGACCGGTTTGGAGCGTAATGCTGATGTGGTTTATCAGGCTACCTACGCACCTCTCTTCGCTCACGTAGAGGGATGGCAGTGGCGTCCGGACCTCATCTGGTTCGATAACCTCAGTTCTGTCCGTTCTGCCAACTACTATGTTCAGCAGCTCTACGGCGAGAACAAGGGTACCAATGTGTTGAAGCTTACCGAGAACGGCAAGGCTGTAGCAGGCGAGAATGGTCTCTATGCCACAGCTTGTTTCGACAAGGCAACCAAGAGCTACATCGTGAAGATTGCCAATACCTCTAATGAGGAGAAGGAAATCAACGTTACCTTCAATGGCATCAAGAAGTTGAATCCTGGCAAGATGACTGTTCTCCATGCTGATGATATCCAGGCAGAGAACAAGATCGACAACAAGAACGTGGTTGTTCCTGTTGTATCAGATGCTCAGGCTAACGGCAACGTCTTGAATGTGAAGATGAAGGCGAACAGCTTTGTAGTATATAGATTCTAAGATAATCTATTGTATATGGATTTAGAGTTTAGTTTTTAAGTTTATGTAGTGAATAACCATTAAGGTAGAAAGATGATGAATCCCTTGCAGCAGAAATGTTGCAAGGGATTTTTTTATATCCGATGCTCACCATGCGGGCAATGCGTGCTTGTCACTTGTCCATTTTCTGCAAATAATTAACGGATTGTTCCCTTAAAATATCTAATAGTTTCCTTTATTTCATTCTTTTTTATTAATTTTGTGAACGGAAATAATAAAAAATATATGATAAAGGTCAAATTATATATATTGAGTGTTTTGTTGCTGCTGGTTTCATGTACTGGAAATAAAGTCATAGATGAGCAGATAACTAGAGCAGATAGTCTGATGGAAGCCAATTCAGATTCTGCTTTAGTAGCTTTAGGCATGCTTGATAGCCTAAGAAAGAACAATCCAAAGATGAGTAAAGCTCAACAGATGCGTTTTGATGTTTGCATGTTCTGATAGGAGAATGCAAGAAATAGAGTTCAATATGTTGGACTACTGCTTTAGATGTATGTTAAATTCAAAATATAAAAAAATATGAGAAAATTATTTTTGTTATGCTTGATAATGCTTATATCCGTCACTACTATGGCGGAAGGCTATTCTGGTAAAATAATTTCTGGCAATAAACTGCAAGGACTGGCTGATGCAACAATTCAGCTTTTCAATAACAATGTGTTTGTTGGTGGATGCAAGTCTAAAACTGATGGCTCCTTTAGTGTGAATACTTCCCAAAAGGCAACAAGAATTTCTGTCAGCTATGTGGGACTTGAGTCTTATACCAGAAAGGATAGTCTCGGACTTCCTGAGAACTTGGGTGTAATTGCATTGTCTACTCATAATGTTGGCTTAAAGGAAGTTACTGTCACGGGAACTTTAAAGCAAGAGACCTATAATAAGGACATTTACCTTATCACCGACTCTATGCGCAAAGGTACGGCAAGCAGTGGACAGCTGTTGGAGAAAATACCAGGCTTTTTGCGTGATTGGGAAAATGACAAGTTGCGTGTGAATGGAGAAGAGGATATTGTACTTTTGGTAAATGACGTGGAAAAATCCTCAGATTATGCTATGCGCATAAATCCTAAGCGCATCAAAAAAGTGGAAATTACTTACAATCCAACAGGAAAGTATGAGGGAAGGAGAATGTTGCTGAACCTATCTTTGTTCGATGATTATATTGGCTGGGACTTTGTGCCTTATACGAATTTGCAATATGGCAAAAACAATATGAATCAGGAAACCATAGGGGGATCTTATACATATAGTGTGAATAAATTATCATTTAATATAACTTCGGCTTTTTCGAATGTTGTCAATAAGGAAAGTGATTCCTTCACTCGTATGTACGCGGATAATTATGAGAGAAGTTCTCAAGAATTCGATTCTGGCAATCCAAATAAAATCGGTAAAAAACTTGGGTATGACATATCTCTTGGTGCTGAATATCAATTGGCTAAGGGGCATAGTCTTTCTTTTCAGACCAAAGGAACTTTTAATCAGTCCTTGGATTCTACCATGTACTTTATTACGGAGAAGGATAATGGGAATGTGGCCCAATATGAGCAATGGAATAGAGACAAATATTATTCCAACGACTATAATGTGGGATTGTTCTACCGTGGAAGTTTTGGAAAATTATATGTCAGCAGTGATTTGACTTACGACTATTATAATGTTAGGGAAAAAAGAACTTATTGGAGTAATTCTAACTTGAGTGAAACCCCAACGTTGGGTGATAAAAATTATGTGTTTTATGATCTGAGCATCAGTAGAGCATTATCCAAACACTTCGATTTTTATGCAGACTATAATTTTGCGTGGAGAAAATATAATGATACGGATAGAAATACTGACGAGTTAAGCTATTGGTCTAAGAATACCCGACATTTTATGTTGGCGATGCTTACTTGGCATCCTGTGGGCAGTTTCTTTGTAAGCGGCGGTGCTCTTTGGCTTGGTAATTCTGATAATAATAATGTCGGGCATATAGCAAATTATTCCTGGACCCCTATGGGACGTTTGTTTTACAAGCCTTGGCGTATCGTAACTATCAGGAGCAATTTCCACATTTCAGCAATGTATCCTAACTTGGATCAATTATCTGCTACGGAATACCAAATAGATTCAAAGATGATTCATGGTGGAAATCCACTGTTGAAATCTTCAAGATTGATTTACTTGGATGCGACCATGAGTATAGATAAACTGTTTAACATAATATTTGTAAACTTTTATAATAAAGACATGAATGAGTCGCTTTATTATTCATTGTTACCAACAGGTATGGTGAAAGAAAGTTATAAAAATGCAGATTGGCATCGAATGATGTTCATATTGTCAGGGGATTACAAACTTTTCAAAGATTGTAATCTTGGTGTAAATCTTTCTTATTTCCATGATGTTGCATCTGTAGAGGAAGGTATCAAGAGAAAAGGTGATATTTGGAAGATGTATATGCAAGCCAGGTATAAAATTAGCCCTTTGAAATTGAATGTGCAAGCATCTTACGATTTGAATTATGCTACAACTCCTACTTTGCAAGGTAAATATACGAAGCATCTAGGATATGCTAAAATAGTATTGAATAGATTGTTTTCAAATGGTAAACTTGAGGGGACTCTGACCGCTACGATGCCTGCCAATATTGGAAAGCGGAAGTTTGGATATGAATATCATTTGCCCTATTTTACAACTGTGACAAATTCTTCTAGAAATAGTACTTACGGTCCATACGTGGTATTGGGAGTTAAAATGTTCTTGCATGGCGGTAAGCAAGTGAGAATGAGACAAAATTCTTTCAATGTTGATGCAGAAAAATAATAAGGTAATGGATATTGATGCAAAATTAAAGGCAGTAGCCCTCAGCGATAAAAAGTTGGGGCTACTGCAAGGCAAGTTGGGAGCGAGCATTTACTTCTTTGTGATGAGTAATCATAATGATAAAACTCTTCTCTTCTGAGTCTATGTTTCTATGTATATATTCTGTCATAATTGTAACTATTTGAATAACAGGCGCAAATATAGCGAAAATACTCAAATCCGAGAAATAAATCGCGTTAAAATACTCAAATCCGAGAAATAATCGGCGTTAAAATACTCAAATCCGAGAAATAATACGACCTGCACGGTTGAAATTACCCAATACGCCCTGAACCAACGGTCACCGTCCGAAGGGAAAGGTAAAGGGCAGAAGCTCCTAGCCCGTTTTAACCTTATAGTTTGTTTTTTTTTTTATTGTCGGATAAGCCCGAAAAAACGACGTTTAAACGCATTTGATAACAAACAGGCACGATGACCCGAAAAGGGAGGTTGCGAATATACATTTTTTTATATATCTTTGCAATCAATAAGATTCTATTTGTGTAATCAATAAGATTCTATTTTTGTATTAACTGATAAACATGTAAGGCTTATGAGACGGAAAATTCACAGCTTAACTTTTGTGTTCATGGCATTGTTAATGATGTTGATGACGTTCGCTTCATGCAGCAAACTTCAGGATTTGCTGAATGAGGGAGATGATGATGACGATGATTCTGGTGGCATTAATCCGCCGGAACTCGTAGAAGGAAGAATGGAAGACATTGCGCTTTCGGGTATCGTGAGAGATGCCAGCGGCACTCCAATCGATGGTGTGAGCATCGTGAGCGGTTCTTCTGCAACTATTACCAATACCGACGGATTCTTTGAGTTCGACCAGATTCAGGTCGTTAATGTTCAGAACGGTCGCTCGGTAGTAAGATTCAGCAAGGCGGGCTATTTTGATGTGGTGCGCTCTATGGACGCTGACAATGATGCTGCCGATGGCGCAAGCTGGGAGGTAGTGATGTGCAAGAAGGAGAACAATGATTTCACCAGCATCAAGACCTATTCTTCTTCATCCGACCAG
>OQVT01001570.1_pt1 | contig 14490 bp, 17 predicted proteins | sample 1691561 | NCBI WGS metagenome assembly OQVT01 (sample SAMN03418260, study PRJEB22391) | human gut metagenome | biome: human-gut; feature: organic feature; material: feces | host: Homo sapiens | place: Tanzania | collected 2013-01 | reverse complement strand
GGCCTTGTAGAACCCGCAGGTCTACGGCGATCTGGATGCACTGAACGACTTTATCGCCCGGCAGAATGCAGACGGCTTCCTCTGCTGCTACAACCACCCGTACTGGTCGCTCCAATGCTATGATGACTACAAAGACCTGAAGGGCGTCTTTGCAATGGAGATCTACAACCACGGCTGTGAACTGGATGGTCTGTACGGCTACGCGCCCCAGTCCTATGACGAGATGCTTCGTGCTTCCGGTAAGGCGCTGTTCTGTGTTGCTACGGATGACAACCACGATGCCTACGCCCCCGGCGACCCGCGCTGCGATTCCTTTGGCGGCTGGACGATGCTCAAACTACCGGAGCTGCGCTATGATGCGGTGATCTCCGCTTTGAAAAAGCACTGGCAAAGCCGGGGCTTTCCTTCATCTGCGAGTGCAAAAAGGCGTCGCCCTCCAAGGGGCTGATCGCACCGGACTTTCCGTACCTGCAGATCGCCAAGGAATACGAGGCCGCCGGGGCAGATGCCATTTCGGTGCTGACCGAGCCGAAGTGGTTCTTGGGCAGTGACAGCTATTTGAAGGAGATATCCTCTGCCGTCTCCACGCCCTGCCTGCGCAAGGATTTTACGGTGGATGACTACATGATCTACGAAGCAAAGCTTCTCGGTGCATCGGCAGTGCTGCTCATCTGTGCCATTCTGGACGATGCACAGCTGCGGGAGTATCTTGCCATCTGCGCGGACTTGGGGCTTTCCGCTCTGGTGGAAGCCCACGATGATGCCGAGGTGGACCGGGCGCTTGCCGCCGGGGCACGCATCCTTGGCGTGAACAACCGCAACCTGAAAACCTTCACGGTGGACACCGAAAACAGCCGCCGCCTGCGGGCCCGTATCCCGCAGGATGTGCTTTTTGTCTCGGAAAGCGGCGTAAAAACGGCCGAAGATGTTGCCGGGCTTGCAGCCATCGGGGCGGACGCCGTGCTCATTGGCGAAACGCTCATGCGTGCACCGGATAAGACCGCAAAGCTGCGGGAATTGAAAGGACTGCTATGACAAGGATCAAATTGTGCGGTCTGACCCGTCCGGAGGATATCGCAGCGGCAAATGCCCTGCAGCCGGAGTATATCGGCTTTGTGTTTGCCCCCAAAAGCAGGCGGTATGTTCCCCGGGAAATGGCCGCAGAATTAAAAGCACAGCTTTCCCCCGGGATCCAGGCCGTGGGCGTGTTCGTGAACGAAGCACCGGAAACGGTGGCGGGCCTGCTGAATGCGGGCATCATTGACATCGCCCAGCTCCACGGACAGGAGGATGCCGCTTACATTGCCCGGCTGCGCAGCCTGACCGCAAGGCCGCTCTGGCAGGCGTTCCGCGTGACGGATGCCGAAAGCCTTGCAAAGGCGGAAAAAAGCCCGGCAGACCTTGTTCTGCTGGATTCCGGCACAGGCGGAACGGGCAAGGTCTTTGACTGGGCGCTGCTGAAAAATATCAAGCGGGACTATCTTCTTGCCGGAGGGCTTGGCCCGGAGAATGCCGCCGATGCAGTGGAGCGTCTGCACCCCTATGCGGTGGATGTGAGCTCCGGCATCGAGACGGCAGGGAAGAAGGACCCCGAAAAGATGGCGGCATTCGTGGCCGCGGTACGCAAAAACGACCCATAAGGAAAGGAATGAACGACCATGACAAACCCCAACGGACGCTTTGGCATCCACGGCGGACAATATATCCCCGAAACGCTGATGAATGCCGTCATTGAACTGGAAGAGGCCTATAACCATTACAAAGATGACCCGGAGTTCAATCGGGAGCTCACCGAACTGCTCAACGAATACGCAGGCCGTCCCAGCCGCCTGTACTATGCAAAAAAGATGACCGAGGACCTCGGCGGTGCAAAGATCTACCTCAAGCGCGAGGACCTGAACCACACCGGTGCCCACAAGATAAACAATGCCATCGGGCAGATACTGCTTGCACGGCGCATGGGAAAGAAGCGTATCATAGCCGAGACCGGTGCCGGACAGCACGGAGTGGCCACTGCCACCGTGTGTGCACTGATGAATATGCCCTGCCGTGTGTATATGGGTGCGCTGGATGTAGAGCGTCAGCACGTCAACGTGGAACGCATGCGCATGTTGGGCGCCGAGGTGTTTCCCGTACAGAGCGGCAACAAGACGCTCAAGGATGCCACCAACGAGGCCATACGAGACTGGTGCTGCCATCCCCAAGACACCTTTTATATAATAGGAAGCACCGTGGGACCGCATCCCTATCCCGAAATGGTGGCGCAACTGCAGAGCGTCATCAGCGCCGAGATAAAGGAGCAGCTCATGGAGAAGACCGGGCGTGACTGGCCCGACTACCTCATGGCATGTGTGGGCGGAGGCAGCAATGCAGCCGGCACCATCTATCATTATATCGATGACGAACGCGTGAAGATAGTGCTGGGTGAGGCAGGCCAGTGCGGGTATGATGCCTTCCAGGCGTGTGAGTTCACCATTTCGGGATAGGGATGCGGTCCCACGGTGCTTAGGTGGGCACTGTGGGCATCCTGCACGGTGGACGCATCAAGCTGATGCAGGATGCCGACGGACAGGTGACCGAGCCCTACAGCATCAGCGCCGGACTGGATTACCCAGGCACCGGGCCTCTGCATTGCAACCTCTACGAAACCGGCCGCGCACAGGTGATGGCCATCACCGACCACGAAGCGCTGCAGGCTGCATTCGAACTCACACGCCTGGAAGGCATCATACCCGCACTGGAGAGCAGCCATGCACTGGCCATGCTGCCCAAGATGAAGTTCCAGCCCGACGACATCGTGGTGCTCACGGTGAGCGGCAGGGGCGACAAGGATCTGGCCACCTATCTCGCACACAAGGAGGAGATTGACTATGACAACATCTAAGCAATACCATTATCATACCGCCTCGAAGCGCATCCTGGGCGACCTGCTCACACCGGTGAGCGTGTATATGAAGATGCGCGACTTGTCTCCCCAAAGTGCGCTTATGGAGAGCTCGGACTATCACGGCAGCGAAAATGCCAAGTCATTTATCTCTGCCCATCCCATAGCATCGGTGAGTGTATCCCACGGCATGGGACACCTGCGCTTTCCCGACGGAACCTGCGAGGAGCACGCGATGACCAGCGAGTTTGGCACCGCCCAGCTCATCAACCGCTTTCTGGACGCTTTCACCATCGAGGGTGACAGGCAGGAGGCATGCGGACTGTGGGGTTACACCTCGTTCAATGCCGTGCGCTACTTTGAGAACATACAGGTGAAGGATGAGACTCAGGCCGAAAACGATGCTCCCGATGTGCTCTACCTGTTGTTCCGCGACACCATCATCTTCGACCACTTCCGCAATGAGCTGATCATCATGCAGCTCTTGCCCGACGGAGCCACCGACCATCTGACCGACCTGGAGCGGATTATCAACAGCGCCACTATGGTGCGCCCGTTTGACTTCCACCCCGTGGGAGACTGCTGGAGCACGCTCACCGACGATGAGCATCGCGAGAACATACGCCGCGGAATAGCACACTGCCTGCGCGGCGATGTGTTTCAGATAGTGCTCTCGCGCCGCTTCAAGCAGCGTTATGAGGGCGATGACTTCAAGCTCTATCGAGCCTTGAGGAGCATCAATCCCAGCCCCTACCTGTTCTACTTCGACTTCGGAGGCTTCCGCATATTCGGTTCCAGCCCCGAAACACACTGCCGCATCGAGGGACGCAAAGCGTATATCGACCCCATAGCAGGTACCACCAAGCGTACAGGCAACCCCGAGACAGACCGCCGCAATGCCGAATACCTGCGCAACGATCCCAAGGAGAATGCCGAACACGTGATGCTGGTAGATCTGGCACGCAACGATCTGAGCCGAAACTGCCACGCTGTGAAGGTGGAGTTCTACAAGGATATGCAGTTCTACAGCCACGTCATCCATTTGGTGAGCCGTGTGAGCGGAATCCTCGATGAGGGGTGCGATGCGGTGCAAGCCTTCATCGACACCTTCCCGGCAGGCACTCTGTCGGGTGCACCTAAGGTGAGAGCCATGCAACTGATAAGCCAGTATGAGCCGCATTGCCGCGGAGCCTATGGCGGTTGCGTGGGCTTCATAGGCTTCAACCGCAGTCTCAACCAAGCCATCACCATACGCACCTTTGTGAGTCGCAATGGTGAATTGTGGTTCCAGGCAGGCGGAGGCATTGTGGCCAAGAGCGATGTGGAATATGAGTTGCAGGAGGTGAACAACAAGTTGGGAGCCTTGCGCAAAGCCATTGAAATAGCAGAGAAGATATGAAGACAGTCATCATAGACAACTACGACTCCTTCACCTACAACCTGGCACACCTGGTGAAGGAATTGGGCGCAGAGGTGAGCGTGGTGCGCAACGACCAGTTCCGCCTGCCCGAACTCAAGCCTTTTGACAAGATAATACTGTCGCCCGGACCAGGCATTCCCGCAGAGGCCGGTCTGCTGATGGACGTTATAGATGCCTATGCACCCGTCAAACCCATCCTGGGAGTGTGTCTCGGGCATCAGGCCATCGGAGAGTATTTCGGAGGAAAGCTCACCAACCTGAGCCAGGTGTTCCACGGCATAGCATCCACCATCAGCATCACCGCCACCGACTATATATATAAGGAGTTGCCCGCACAGGTGCAGGTGGGCCGTTACCACTCGTGGGTGGTAGATAACGAGGGGCTTCCCGATTGTCTGGAAGTGACCAGCGTGAGCGAGGATGGACAGATAATGTCGCTTCGCCATAAGCAATACGACGTGCGCGGAATACAGTACCATCCCGAGAGCGTGCTCACTCCTGAAGGCAGGAAGATTATTGCCAACTGGCTCAAGCACTGACAGAAGCATCAATTTACTTAAATGGAAGGATTATGAAAAAGTACTTGGAGAAACTGATTGCCGGCGATACCCTGAGCAGTCAGGAGACTCACGACATAATGATAGGCATCACCCGCGATGCCTACACCCCCGTGCAGATATCAGCGCTGCTCACTGCCCTGCAGATCAGTGGCATCACCGTGGATGAGGTGTTGGGCTTCCGCGATGGCTTGCTCGAGACTGGCAAGCGCGTTCATCTGGATGACCTGAACACACTCGACATTGTGGGTACAGGCGGTGACGGCAAGAACACATTCAACATAAGCACCTGTTCGGCATTTGTCATTGCGGGTGCAGGCTATCTGGTGAGCAAGCACGGCAATGGCGGCAGCAGCAGCGTGAGCGGCGCGAGCAACGTGCTGGCAATACACGGAGTGAAGTTCACCGACGACGAAAGCCAGCTCCGACGCTCCATCGAGCAGTCTGGCGTGTGCTATATGCACGCTCCCCTCTTTGCCTATGGCATGAAGAACGTAGGCCCTGTGCGCAAAGGGCTGGGTATTGCCACCTGCTTCAATATCCTGGGGCCGCTGCTCAACCCCTGCCGGCCAAAGAATTCTCTGCATGGTACAGCCACGCAAAGCCAGCTGCGCCTCTATACGAGTGTGCATCAGAAGATAGGTGACAACTTCGGTGTAGTGACGAGCTACGACGGTTACGACGAGATTTCCCTTACCAGCGAGTTCAAAGTGATGACGCGCCTATACGAGCGAGTCTATACTCCTGTGGAGATGGGATTGCGATATACATCGCCCGAAGAACTCTACGGAGGCAGTATACCCGAACAGGCTGCCGCCATCTTTGATGCAGTCCTGCACGGAACAGCCACCGAAGCACAGAAGAACGTGGTGATAGCCAATGCAGCATGCGGCATCAGCATCATGGACAAGAACCTATCCATGGCACAGACCGTGGAGATGGCCAGAGAGTCGCTGGAAAGCGGAAAGGCGCTTGAGTGCTTCCGCAAATTCGTGAGCATCAATTCATAAAAGGCTTTTGACGAGAGATAAGATGAAGGATATACTGGAAGAGATAGTGGCTCACAAGCGCGAGGAGGTACGCCGGCAAAAGGAACTTCTGCCGCCGCGACGCCTGCATGCAATGGTTGAGGAGGCCATCGAATCCTCCCCAGCCCCACTGAACATGAGCCGATCGCTGAACGAAGACCAATATGGCATCATCGCCGAATTCAAGCGCAAGAGTCCGTCAAAAGGCTGGATCAAGGAGGACGGACAGCCCGATGTCATTCCACCAGCCTATGCCAGGAACGGTGCTGCCGCCCTGAGCATCCTCACCGACAGCCAATACTTTGGCGGAAGTCTGGACTTTTTGAAGAAAGTCAGACCGCTGGTAGATAAGCCCATACTGCGCAAGGACTTTGTGGTAGATGAGTACCAACTGTTTGAAGCCCGCCTTGCAGGTGCCGATGCAGTGCTGCTGATAGCCGCCGACTTGAAGCTCCAAGAAGCACGTGCACTGGCATCCATGGCACATGAGTTGGGGCTGGAGGTGCTGATGGAACTGCACTCCGAGGACGAACTCGACTACGCCAGTCTGGACGTGGATATGGTTGGGGTGAACAACCGAGACCTTGGTACTTTCCACACCGATGTACAGAACTCTTTCCGCCTGTCTGCCTCTCTGCCACAGGACAGAGTGCTGGTGAGCGAAAGCGGACTGGGCAATCCGCAGACGGTGATGCTGCTGCGGCAGGCAGGCTTCCGCGGTTTCCTCATGGGCGAACACTTCATGAAGGCTGACGACCCCGGCATGGAGTTGGCCCGCTTCATCAGTGGCATTGGGAATACATTATGATATTTTGACAAAACAAGAATTTTATGCGAGGCAGTTCAGTGGTCATCAAGGTGTGCGGCATGAGGGATGGAGACAACATCTGCTCTGTAGAAGAAGCACGGCCAGACATGATGGGATTCATCTGCTGGGCAGGAAGCGCACGCAACGTGAGCAGTCGGCCGAGCCATCTGCCTGCCTGCCACAGAGTGGGCGTCTTTGTCAATCCTACCATGCAGCAAGTTCTGGCAGCCAAGGAGATGCTCAACCTGGACTACATGCAACTGCATGGCAATGAAACGCCTGCATTATGCGATGAGCTCAAAAGGGCAACAGGTCTGCAACTTATCAAGGCTGTGAGTGTAAGCAAAGAGGCCGACATCGAGCAAGCTGGCGCTTACCGAGGTGTGGCAGACCTGCTCGTGTTTGACACGAAATGCAAGTGCATGGGCGGAAGCGGAATGCAGTTTGACTGGGATATCCTGAGAGCCTATTCCGGACCAGTACCCTTCCTGCTGTCGGGTGGTATCGGTCCCGACGACTGGCAGCGGCTACGCGAATGGGAACATCCCTACTGCGTGGGCATAGACATCAATTCCCGCTTTGAGACAGCACCTGCTGAGAAGGATGCCGAAGCGGTAAGAACATTCATCCGAAAAATAAAGAAACCATGAACAGAATAAACAAGATTTTCGAGAACAAAAGGGAGCGTCTGCTCTCGCTCTACTTCTGTGCCGGACACCCGACGCTGGATAGTACACCGGACATCATCGAGACACTCTACAAGAACCACATCGACTTTGTAGAGGTGGGCATTCCTTTTACCGACCCCATGGCCGACGGACCGGTCATCCAGGATGCTGCCACCAAGGCTCTACGCAATGGAATGACATTGAGAAAGATTTTTGCCCAGGTGAAGGAGGCAAGAGCGCGAGGGGTGGATATGCCACTCATCCTTATGGGTTACCTGAATCCCATCTTCCACATGGGCTATGAAGAGTTCTTCGAACGCTGCCACGAGGCCGATGTGGATGGAGTCATCATCCCCGACCTCCCCTTCAAGGACTATCTGGAAGAGGTGAAACCCGTGGCAGACAAGTATGATATAAGGGTCATCATGCTCATTACGCCGGAAACAAGTGAGGAGCGCATCCACTTCATCGACGAGCATACCGATGGCTTCATCTATATGGTGAGCTCGGCTTCAACCACAGGAGCGCAGAAGGAATTCGGGCTGGCCAAGCAAGCCTATTTCAATAAGGTGAACAACATGCACCTCAAGCATCCGCGCATGATAGGTTTCGGCATCAGCAACAAGCAGACGCTGGAGAGCGCACAGGCCAATGCGGCAGGCGCGATAATCGGCAGCAAGTTCGTCACACTGCTTGACGAGACACAAGATGCGCAGGCTGCAGTGGATGCACTGCTTGATGCACTGAGCAAGTAAGCCGAGAGGAACATATGGGCAAAGAGGGAGGCAAAAGGCGCAGAAAGTAGGCCGCAAGCACCCATTTGCCAATGCATAACATTGTATAAGGCGTAAAAAAGCCGTAACTTTGCGGTCGGAAATAAGACTGAGACTGCAAGGCAAGTAAAGAGATTGATGAAAGTAGCCGTAGTGAAATACAATGCAGGGAACATTCATTCGGTAATGAATGCGCTCAAGCGTGTGGGTGTGGAGCCCATACTGACAGACAATGCCGACGAACTGAGAGGGGCTGACCGTGTGGTGTTCCCTGGTCAGGGCGAAGCCAGTCATGCCATGAGTTATCTGCGAAGCCATGGTCTTGACCAAGTGATATGCTCTCTCACACAACCCGTACTGGGCATCTGCATCGGACAGCAACTGATGTGTGAGCACTCAGAGGAGGGGGATGTGGATTGCCTGGGCATCTTCCCCGCGAATGTCAGCCGTTTCCAGCCTCAATGCCACGAGCAGAAAGTGCCTCACATGGGCTGGAACCAGTTGGAGGACATCAAAGACAGTCTGCTCAAGGGGCTTGATGAAGGTGCGTTCGCTTACTTTGTGCACAGTTTCTATGTGCCTGTGTGTGACTTCACAATTGCCACCACCCGACATATTCTGCCCTTTAGCGCTGCCATGCGCAAGGGCAATTTCATGGCCACCCAGTTCCATCCTGAGAAAAGCGGAAGCGTGGGCGAACGGATTCTAACCAATTTCCTGGGAACGATATGATAGAGTTGATACCTGCCATAGACATTATAGACGGACGCTGCGTACGCCTCACACAGGGCGATTATGCGCAGAGCCGTGAGTACGGCGACCCCGTGGAAATGGCCATACGCTTTGAAGAAGCAGGCTACAGAAGGCTGCACATGGTGGATCTTGATGGTGCACGCAGCAAGCATGTGGTGAACTGCGGGGTGCTTCGCGCTGTGACAAAAGCCACAAGTTTGTGTGTTGACTTCGGTGGCGGAATCAAGTCAGACGACGACCTCGACAAGGTGTTTGACGCAGGAGCACAGCTGGCCACAGCCGGCAGTATTGCCATCACCGCCCCACACACCTACCTCCAATGGCTGGAGAAATACGGCGCGGAACATATCATACTGGGTGCCGATGTCAGGAACGGCCGCATCAGCATCAATGGCTGGAAGGAAGATGCACCCGTGGAACTGGATGAGTTCCTCAAGCTATATATGGAGAAAGGCACACGCAATGTGCTTTGTACCGACATCAGCCGCGACGGAATGCTACAGGGAACAGCCACCGGGATGTACAGCAACCTGATGAAAGCCTACCCCAACATGCATCTGATAGCCAGCGGAGGGGTGAGCAGCATAGAGGATATTGCAGAACTGGAGCATGCGGGAGTGCCTGCAGTGGTATTCGGAAAAGCCATCTATGAAGGACGGATTGATATCCACGAACTGCTCAAGCGCTTTCCCCAAGACAACAAACAATGCAGGGAGTCCCTGAAGGAGGGTGCATGTTAGCCAAGAGAATCATTCCTTGTCTGGACGTGAAGGACGGACAGACGGTGAAAGGAACCAATTTCGTGAACCTCCGACAGGCGGGAGACCCCGTTGAGCTGGGCGAAATGTATAGCCGTCAAGGGGCAGACGAATTGGTCTTCTTAGATATAACAGCAAGCCACGAGGGCAGAAAGACGTTCACAAGAACGGTTGAGCGTGTGGCAGAGAGAGTGAACATCCCCTTCACCGTAGGCGGTGGAATCAGCGAGATAGCCGATGTGGAGCGCATGCTGGCAGCAGGAGCCGACAAGGTGAGCATGAACAGCGCGGCGCTTCGCAGGCCTGAACTCATCACCGAGACGGCCTCACGCTTTGGTAGTCAAGTGTGCGTAGTGGCCATTGATGCCCGTCTGGACAACGGCACATGGATGTGTTACCTCAATGGTGGGCGCATCCCCACGGAGAAGCCCTTGCTTGAGTGGGCAACAGAAGCCGCCGACAGAGGCGCTGGCGAAATACTCTTCACCAGCATGAACCACGATGGCGTGAAGACAGGATTTGCCCTTGAAGCCTTGGCTATGCTTGCCGACAAGCTCACTATCCCCGTCATCGCATCGGGTGGAGCGGGCTCCATGGAGCATTTCAGAGATGCGTTCACCATCGGACACGCCGATGCAGCACTGGCAGCAAGCGTGTTCCATTTCGGAGAAATAGGCATTCCTCAGTTGAAGAAATACCTCAAGGAGGAAGGCATAAGCGTTAGATGTTAGTTTTGAACCAAACAAAATCAAGAGATATGGACATTGATTTCGAGAAGTCTGGCGGTCTTGTGCCAGCCATAATCCAGGATGCAGACACCAAGACGGTGCTCATGCTGGGCTATATGAATAAGGAGGCATACGAGAAGACCGTTGCTACGGGACTGGTTACATTCTACAGCCGCTCACGGAAGTGCCTGTGGACAAAGGGCGAGACAAGCAATAACTTCCTCCACCTGGTGGATATAAAGGTGGATTGCGACAACGACACTCTGCTTGTGAAAGTGCATCCCGATGGCCCCACATGCCACAAGGGAACCGATACATGCTGGGGAGAAGAGAACGAGAAGTCGCCTCTGCTCTTCCTTGCAGAACTGAGTGACTTCATCGAAAAGCGTCATCAGGAAATGCCAGAGGGCAGTTACACCACCAGTCTGTTCCGCGACGGACTCAACCGCATGGCACAGAAGGTGGGTGAGGAAGCACTCGAGCTGGTCATCGAAGCGACCAACGGCACCAACGATCGCCTTATCTATGAGGGTTCCGACATGCTTTATCATCTGATTGTACTGCTCACCCACAAGGGACTTCGCATCGAGGATATGGCAGCCGAACTGCGTGAGAGACATTGTCCAGGGTGGAAGAAACATTAAGACAGCATGCACATGGAGAATGCCGGACACATTGTCAAATACGTTGATGTAAGCATCGCACGCGGAGAACATACTGTGCTCAGCGGTATCAACCTGGCTGTGGGCAAGGGCGAAATGGTGTATCTGACCGGCCCAGTGGGCAGCGGAAAGACATCTCTGCTGAAGACTATATACGGCGAACTGCCCTGCTCGGGCAGCGAAGCACGTGTGCTTGGCCTGGACATGCTGCACCTGCGCACCCGACAGTTGCCTGCGCTCAGAAGGCAGATGGGTATAGTGTTCCAGGACTTCCAGCTGCTGCACGACCGCAACGTGCAAGCCAATCTCGATTTTGTGCTTTGCGCAACAGGCTGGAGCAAGAAGAGAGAGAGACAGGAGCGCATTGAGCAAGTTCTGGAAATGGTAGGACTTCAGGATCAAGCAGGCAAGCGCACCTTCGAGCTTTCGGGTGGCGAACAGCAGAGAGTGTGCATCGCCAGAGCTTTGCTCAATACACCCAGCATCATCCTCGCTGATGAACCGACCGGCAATCTGGACTCCGAGAATGGTGAATTGACAATGGCTTTGCTCGATGAGGTGCGCAGGCAGTATCACGCAGCGGTCATCGTCAGCACCCACAACATGCTCTGGCCCGACTATTTCCCCGGCAGCGTATATTGCTGCAAGGACGGACAACTGGCCGCACAACCAACTACAGAGAATATATAATAAGGATATACACATTTCAACACACAGTAGAAATGAAAGTGATGAAATTTGGCGGCACGTCTGTTGGCACGCCGCAAAGAATGCAAGACGTAGCTAAGCTGATCACCTCAGACGGCCAGCCCAAGCTGGTGGTGCTCTCTGCCATGTCGGGTACAACAAACACCCTGGTGGAAATCTCCGACTATCTATACAAGAAGAACCCCGAAGGAGCCAACACCATAATCAACCGCCTGGAGCAGAAGTACCACGCTCATGTGGAAGAGTTATACAGCACCGAGGAGTGGAAGAACAAGACGCTCACATTCCTGCACGAGGAATTTGACTACCTCCGTTCGTTCACCAAAGTGCATTTCACCTCGTTCGAGGAGAAGGTGATTCTCGCTCAGGGCGAGATCATGAGCACCAACATGGTGACCAACTATCTGCTGGAGCAGGGTGTGAAAACCGTGCTTCTGAGCGCTCTTGATATTGTGCGTACCGACAAGAATGCCGATCCTGACTTCAACTACATCCGCGAGAAGTGCACTCAGGCGCTGAAGGAGAATGCGGGCCAGGAGATTTACATCATCCAGGGATTCATCTGCCGCAATGCCTACGGCGAGATTGACAATCTGTTGCGCGGCGGTTCCGACTATACCGCATGCCTCTTGGGTGCTGCCATTCAGGCCGAAGAGATACAGATATGGACAGACATCGACGGCATGCACAATAACGACCCACGTGTGGTGGAGCACACATTGCCCGTGCGTCAACTGCACTTCGAGGAAGCTGCAGAGCTTGCATATTTCGGAGCCAAGATACTGCATCCCACATGCATCCAGCCTGCGAAGTTTGCAGGAGTGCCTGTACGCCTGCTCAACACCATGGATCCTTCGGCTCCCGGCACTATCATCAACAACGAGTTCCAGGCTGGCACCATCAAGGCAGTGGCCGCCAAGGAAAGCATCATCTGCATCCAGATACAGAGCAGCCGCATGCTTTTGGCTCATGGGTTCCTTCGTAAGGTCTTCGAAATCTTTGAGACCTACAAGACCAGCATTGATATGGTGTGCACGAGCGAGGTTGGAGTGTCGGTAACAATCGACAATGCCTCCCATCTTGCCGACATCATTGATGAGCTGAAGAAGTATGGTACGGTCAACGTAGATTACGATATGGTCATTATCTGCGTAGTAGGTGACTTGGCTTCCAGCAATGTGGGATTCGAGTCACTGGCTTGCGAGGCGCTTCGCTCCATCCCTCTGCGCATGATCAGCTATGGTGGTTCCAACCACAATATCTCATTCCTGGTTCACAACAAGGATAAGAAGAATGCCCTCCAGGCACTAAGCGACACACTTTTCAAGTAATTTACACACCATGCGAGGAAGTTTGCCCAAAGCAAGCTTCCTGCATGGTTTCATCATACAAACAGGCAAACCAATGGCCACATCACACTTTCCCATCGACTCCTTCCAGAAGCAACGGACTCCTTTTTACTATTACGACACCAACTTATTGCGTCAGACACTACAGGTCATCAAGGACGAAACAGCCAAACACAGCAATTACCACGTGCATTATGCGGTGAAAGCTTGTACGAACAAAAAGGTGCTGAGCATCATTGCAGGCGCTGGTTTGGGTGCCGATTGCGTGAGCGGCGGTGAAATCAAGGCTTGTCTCGATGCCGGTTTTCCTGCCTCAAGCATCGTGTATGCAGGTGTCGGGAAGGCAGACTGGGAGATAGAACTTGGACTGAATGCCGGTATCCAGTACTTCAATGTGGAGAGTGTGGCCGAATTGGAGGTGATAGAGGAGATTGCCACACGCCTTGACAAGACTGCCCGGGTGAGCTTCAGAATCAATCCCAACGTGGGAGCTCACACTCATGCCAACATTACCACCGGTCTGGCAGAGAACAAATTCGGTATCGCAATGCAGGATATGGAGCGCGTCATCCTGATGGCCAAGCAGATGAGCCACATTGAGTTTGTCGGTCTGCACTTCCACATCGGCAGCCAGATACTGGTCATGGACGATTTCCATGCGCTTGCACTTCGTATCAATGAACTGCAGGACAGACTGGAGAAACAGGGTTTTGAACCGGTGAAGAACATCAATGTAGGTGGTGGATTGGGCATTGACTACCAGCATCCAGACGCCCACCCCATACCCGACTTCAAGTCGTATTTCGACACTTATGCTTCTTCGCTCAAACTGCGTCCAAGCCAGGAGTTGCATTTCGAACTGGGTCGTGCCGTTGTGGGACAGTGTGGTTCGCTCATTGCACGCTGCCTGTATGTGAAGCAAGGTACGCACCGCCAGTTTGCCATACTCGATGCGGGAATGACCGATCTCATTCGTCCTGCCCTCTACGATGCTTATCATCACATCGAGAACCTCACTTCCCCTGCCAAGGATAGTCAGTTGTATGATGTGGTGGGACCCATCTGCGAGAGCAGCGATGTCTTCATGCGCGACTGCCAGCTGCCCGTTACCAGTAGGGGTGATTTGCTGGCTCTCAGGTCTGCGGGAGCGTATGGTGAGATTATGGCAAGCAGCTACAACTGCCGCCCCTTACCAATGGGTTATACTACGGAGGACTTTGCGTAGGTCTGGTTGAAGCGAAGCTGTAGCAATTGATAACGCATTGATTTAAGAAAAAAGAGGCAACCGCTTACAGATGAATCTGTTCTTGATATTAACAGCAATTGCTTGGATGGCAGCTATCGGCTGTTCTCTGCACTACTTGCGACTGGCCAACATGGCCAGGAAAGCCCGT
>OQVT01001567.1_pt1 | contig 14497 bp, 10 predicted proteins | sample 1691561 | NCBI WGS metagenome assembly OQVT01 (sample SAMN03418260, study PRJEB22391) | human gut metagenome | biome: human-gut; feature: organic feature; material: feces | host: Homo sapiens | place: Tanzania | collected 2013-01 | reverse complement strand
GAATCGACTCGCCTCTCAGTACCTCGGCAAAGACAAGATATCAACAGTAACGGTCCTTGCACAGAAAGGTTATGATGCAAAGATTCTGAAGGAAGTGGAAAAACGCCGCAAGGCAGTGGAGAAATGCTTGAAAACCCTGGACAGCGCAGATGCAATGCAGGAGCTTTCAAAGGTACTTGATAGAATTCCAAAGGAAGCAAGGCCCTTCATAAAAACCATAGACTCTCTTGATGAAGAGTATGTAAAGGAATGGAGTTCTCTAAAATACCGCAAGAAGCCAGTTTCAAACGAAAGTCCTTTCTATACAAAGAAAAACGAACATGTCCGTTCAAAGAGCGAAGTCATAATAGCAGACAGACTGTTCTACGAAGGAATTCCTTATCACTACGAAGTCCCCATCTCCCTGAACCAAATGGATGTGCTCCATCCTGATTTCTTCGTCCTCAACAAAAGGACGAGGAAGGCGTACTTCTGGGAGCACCTAGGTATGATGGATAGTCCCTCCTACTGCATCGACAACGTAAGGAAGCTGCAGGACTATGCCAATGCAGGATACTTGCAAGGCAAGAACTTCATAGTCACATTCGAAACCTCAAAGACTCCTTTGGAAACGAAGTACATCGATGCTCTCATCAAGGAATACTTGAAATAACAATAGGGAAGCGGCTCTAAGGACTTCCAATAGAACTATTCTTAGACTATTCTTCCAACTTTCCTGTAGAGCTCTTCCTTTGACATCTCAAAGGTGAAGCTACGTCCATGGGGGCATACCATTGCATCAAGCATGAAGGCTTTGTCAACAAGGGCTTTCGCCGTCACGCTGTCAAGTGGGTCCCCGGCCTTTATGGCTGCATGGCATGCCATGATTGCAAAGAGGCCTTTTCGCGCGCTGTCCACATCTCCCGTGGTGTTCTGTATATACGTAGCTATGTCCGCTTCGTTCTTTCGGCACACGGCGGGAATCGTTGACATCTCCCACAACATGGGTTCCACCCGGGTGAGCTCCACGCCAAAATCGGCATAGATGATGCTGTTTTCAAGAAGGAAGTCGTCCGCCGAGCGGTCCGTCTCGAACTGGTACGGCACGATGAGGCGTTGGACGTCTTTCTGGGCCACGATTTCGTCATAGAGGATGCGCTCGTGGGCGGCATGCTGGTCTATGAAGAGAAGACGGTCGCCAAGTTCCACGAGAAGGAACGTATCGAAGAGCTGGCCAATGTATTTGTAATTTGACTGCTGGGTGGCCTGCTTTTTGCCCAACGTCTCACAGGACGACAAGGCCTTTCCATAGCCCGATTCCTTTGAGCCGTCTTCCTTCTGTTTCTGAGCCTGTCTTGAAGCGCCCATTATGGCCTTTGCGTTCTCGAACCATGAAGGGTTGAAGGGCTTGGCCTCAGGTCTGGCCGCAGCCGTTGGCTTTGATACTGCATGATGCGAAAACTCCAAGGAGCCTGTATCTGCTCCGTATTTGAATGGAGGTTCATCCCTCACCAATTGCGCACCGTCTATGCGCACGTCTTCTGTATGGGCGTCTTCGACAGCGGTTTTGGTGGAGGATTCTTCAGATTTGGAGTCCAAAAGGGTAGGGGGCTCCGGCTGTTCGTCCAATGATGCAGTGCCGTTGCTGAAAACACCATGCAGGAGGGCGTTGCGTATCATTGCAGTGACGCACCCGTAGATCTGGCTTTGGTTGCGTATCTTGCATTCTCGTTTTGCGGGGTGGATGTTGAAGTCAACAAGCGATGGATTGTCTTCTATGAAGAGGTAGAAGAACGGAAACGCTCCTCCAGGGAGTGCCGCAGAGTAGGCGTTGGTCACAGCCTGCACCAAAGCAAAGCTGTCTATGACCCTGCCGTTGACGAATACCTTGACCTGTGTCCTGTCCCTCTTGTAGCAGGACGGATCGCTTGCCACTGCGTAGAGGCTTGCATTGTCGCAGGAGTAGTCCATTTCAAGGACCTGCGCCGGCATGAAAGCCTTGTCCATTGACATGACGTCCACACATCTCTTTTGCTTTGCAGCACTTGCCAGGTGTATCTTGAGCTCTCCGTCAACGAAGAACAGGAACTCGACCTTCTCGAAGCCAAGGGCCTTTTCAAGGAACACTTTGCGGCATTCGGAGGCCTCGGTCTGAGGGCGGCGGAGGAAAAGCTTTCTTGCCGGTATCATCTCAAAGAGGTTCTCCATCCTTACAGATGTACCTTGCGAGACGCTTCCTGGCAGTATGTCGCTTTGATGTCCGTTGTCAACGATTATCCTGTTCCCGTTGGAGTCTATCGTAAGCAGGGAGCATGCGGCTATGCTGCTTAGGGCTTCTCCTCTGAATCCAAGGGTCCGTAGGTTGAACAGATCGTCGAGCGTGCTTATCTTGCTTGTTGCATGGCTTATGCAGGCTAGCGGAAGGTCCTCCTTTGCCATTCCACAGCCGTTGTCAACGACCGTAAGGCTTCTGATTCCTCCTTGGTCTACATATACGCTGATCTTGGATGCTCCTGCATCAATGGAGTTGTCTATGAGTTCACGAAGAACGGAGGAGGGTCTTTCGACTACCTCCCCCGCTGCTATTCGAGATGCGACAATTGGATCTAGTTGTCTTATCATTTTTTGATGTCTTAAGGTTTTAGAAAGTGAACGAACCGCCTACTGAGAGAACCAGAGTTCTTGTATTTACGCTTTCGTTCACGACCGGCATGTAGTTGCCTTTCACATGCGCTTCGAAGCCGCCAATGCCGTAGCTCATCCCAACGAAGTACGTTGCAATCTCAGGATCCTGCAGTCCCCTTATTGCATCCATCTTATCCTGTCCGTTAACGACTGCCTTTGAAAGATCTGCCATCCTTCCGCAGAAACCGTCGAACATGATTCCTCCATCGAGTGCGAAACCTCCAAACGAGAGCTTTGCCTTGAGCTTGATGGTGTCGGCTGTGATTGTGGCTGTACTTCCTCTTCTCGTAAGCACTTCGTTGTATGCAAGAAGTCCTCCGTTCTCCTTGTGGAGTGCAAACGGAACGTTGGCTGAGGCATCAAGTGAGACTGGTCCCCAGTTGAGTCCTGCGCTGAGAAGTGCATCTACGCTTTCACCATGGAAAGGCTTTGTGACAGTGACAAGTGAGTTGTTGACCGCACCGTTCAGGTGGTCGCCCTTGTTGTATGCAGCGCCAACTCCAATGTAGTAGAGGTCATGCGAGACCTCTACGTTGAGCTTTGCAAGGTATGAAAGGGTATTGAAGTCAACTGCTTCTCCAACTGTGATGTTCGTTGCACCTCCAAGGACTATGTCAATGTTCGTGTTTCCAATGGAGAACGGAACGTTCACATCTACAGCAGGGTAGAGCTCTGCACCGTACTGCTTCCCAAGGATGTCCATGTTGCGGATGTCAGCGGCGGCTGAGATTCCAAATTCAACAGGACCTGCATCCAGAGCAATCCTAAGACCTGCGAACTGCTTCTTGCCGTTGAGCTTGCTTGTCATCTCAAGGTCGTCCATGAAGGCTGTGATCCCAACGATTCCAAACCTTCCATCAAAGGAAGCTGCAAGCCTTGCAGTTGTGTCGAAGTCCCTGTCGAAGCCTTCTGCAACAGGGCTTGCGAACGTGAACTCATGGTTGCGGTCTATCGCCAGCTTGACGGCATCGTTCTCATAGTTGATCCTTCCAACGTACTTGGCGACGCTTGCAACGTAGCCTGCAACGCCATTTGCGGTGTCGAATGTGAACGAGGACTTGACATCAGCAGTGTTGATCGCAAGGTGAAGACCCAACGTGAAGTCTCCAATCGTGATGTATGGGTCTACGGCGATGTTGACGTTGTTCATGAAGAAACCAAGTCTGAAATACTCGTCCTGCACGAGTCCCTTGTACTGGTTGTCCTCGAACGGAAGTCCATACTCGACTGCGATCTTTGCGCCAAGCTTGACGTTCGAAGCCTTCTCCTGTGCAGGGGCCTGTGCAACCTGGGCGACTGGCTCTGCTACGGGCTCGGCAGCTGCACCCGTCTCAGCTTGGACCGATTCCTCTGTCTCTTCGACTGCAGGGGCTGCCTCCATAGCAGGTGCCTGAGGTTCTGCTACGACTTCAACGTCCTGGACCGACTGCTTCAGGACTATTTCAACCGTTGGCTCGACAGGTGCTCCTGGAACCTTTGCCGGCTCCTCCTCCACTTCGACCTGTGGCTGAACAGGTGCTTCAGGGGCCTTTGGAGCGAAGAGCGATGCTATGTAGTATGGAAGCTCCTTTTCAAGAAGCATGATTGCATAGTCGAACTCCCTTTCTCCGTAGGCTTCTGGATATGTTATCTCTGCAAGTCCGTCTTCGACGACCTTTATCGTTACATCTTCAAGGTCTGCAGGGTATGCTGCAAGGGCTGCAGCTGCGGCCGTGTAGATCTCCTGAGCCGTCACGAACGATGGATATTTCACATATGCCTTGCCAATGTATGCCGTTATAGTGGCTTCATAGCCTGCGTAGCTGAGCGTCTTCTCAAGAGGCTTGATTTCAAATGCCGGTGTAAGCTCTGCAACTGGCTGAGCGGTTTCCTCCTGCTTGGCAGGTTCTTCGACAACCGGCTCTTCCGATGCCTGCGGAACCTCTATTTCAGGGAGCTGAGCCCTTGCAACGGTTTCATCCGTTGGTGCAAGTGTCTGGAATCCTGCAGCGGTTGCGTTCACATAGGAACCTGCAGGGATATCGGTCTTTGAGGATGTGATTGCGTCCGTGGCCTGTGCGTATCCTGTGTGGACGTAGGCGTTTTCGGCCTGGGATGTGGATGCGACCACGAGGACCGTGCCCTGCTGTGCGCTGTAGAGCGTGGATGGGGTTCTGACCTGTGCGCTGCCTGATGCAAGCCCCACTGCGACCCATCCGTCAAGGAGGTAGACCTCAGGGGCGTTGGTCAGATTGAGGATTTGCACGAGCGAACCTGAACCAACGTTCATGACCATGCTTTCGTTGGCAAGAAGAACTTCGTTGTCGAAGGTCCTTACTATCCAGCCTTCGTCGGCTGTGGTTGGATCTGCGACTGATTTGAACGTCCTGTCGTATATCCTGGCGTTTCCAAGAGGGCCTTCCAAGTTCAATGGAGAAGCGAACACAAAACCAAATGCGACTGCGACCATGACGACTGCAGCAATGATTCTCTTGGCTCTTGAACTTCCTTTCATCCTATTCATACAAACTCCTTCTGGGTTGTCCTTTTCCCATGCCGTTTGGCACGATCTCCCCGTCTCCTCATATAATAATGCTAATGGAGCGGTTTTTCTAGTCTATTTAGCTAAGCTAATCCGTCTTGGATTCAGTCTTTGATTCGGTTTTGGGTCCAATCCCGGACGTGTCCTGTTCCAAACGCTCTATGCGGCAGTCCAGCTTGTGGGCATCGAACACATGCTCCCTTGCGAACTTGTCCATGTGGCATATCTCCTTGACTATGGGCTTCAGGTTGGCCCTTATGTTGGTCTGGTCGTATGGACACACCGGCTTTATGACAGGGAAGTCGTAGGTCTGGGCAAGGCGTATGATGGTCTGCTCATGGATCTCTATCATGGGGCGTATGACGTAGAGCTTGCCGTCGAAGAACTCCTGGATTGGGTTCATGGTTGCAAAATTGCCCCTGAAGAAAAGGTTCATCATGGTAGTCTCCACAAGGTCGTCCAGGTGGTGACCCAAGGCTATTTGCCTGAAACCACGCTGCTGGGCTATCTCGAATAGGATTCGCCTGCGGTTGCGCGAACACAGATAGCAGTTGAAGTCCCCCTTGAAGCTTTGCGGGAACTGGTATTCGTCATGTATCTCGAAGTCTATGTCCAAGTCCTTGAAATACTGCTCAAGCCGTGGCCTATATGCCTCGTCTATGGGGTGCTCTATCCAGTTTATCATTATGGCATGGAGCTTGTAGTCTATTGGAAGCCATCTGCGCCTTATGGAAAGGGCCATGGCAAGGGCCAAGGAGTCTTTCCCACCCGAAACTCCAAGCAGGATGTCCTCTCCGTCGCGTATCATGTCAAAGTCGTTTATCCCTTTGCCCACAGACTTTATGAACCGCATGACCCATGGCTGCATGTTCCCGTCCAGAATGTTCTTGTACGAAAGCTTTGCGCTGTCGTACGGGCTTTTGATTTCGTCCTTCATTCTTTTTTCTATGTCCTTTATGAGCATGAATGATAATGAGAGGGATGATATTTGCAAAGCCCTCTTGTGAACGAACGCCTTTTGTTGGAAAATGCACGTGTGAACAGATTCGTGAAAACGTCTTCCAACAGGGCGAAAAGGGCCCTTCTTGCAATCGCCGTCCTCCTCCTTGGCATGGCCTGCTTTGCGGACATCCGCACGGAGCTTCCGTCCCATAGACGAGATGGCCTTGGTCTGCTTCCTGTCGATTCGCGTATTGGAGTCATAGTTCAGCCCGATGCCTCTGAGTCCCACTCCTTTTTGTCAAGGGCATTGTCTACCGGTGAGTACGGATATGAATGGATGGAAGGCTTTGTCTTTTCAGACTCCCGTAGCGAAGTGTCCGCCGTGCTGGGGCCATGGCTTTCAGACAACATTCCCTTGGAAGGGTTTCTCATGTCACAGGAGCTTGGAAACGGAGACGGGAGCGTTTCCATAAACGTAAGGGCAGGGGATGATTGCGTGTGCTTTGTGGTGGAGCTTGTGGATGTCGAAGGAGAGGGTTCCTCCTGGTTCATAGTGGCGGCGAAGAAGTTGTGAACATTTGCCGTTTTGGGTATTGTCTTTTTTTTACAAATGTTCTATAAAGTCAAAGGCTTGGCGGCGTAGCTCAGTTGGTAGAGCAATCGGCTCATATCCGATCGGTCAGGGGATCGTGGCCCTTCGCCGCTAAATTAGAATCCTTGGAGTTCCGGCTCCAAGGATTTTTTCGTCTAAAGAGGTGACGCCCTTGGTCGTTTTCAGCGTTCTTGGCAGCGGAAGCTGCGGAAACTCCTATATGTTCTCGTATGGTGGACAGTCCTTGCTTGTAGATGCAGGCTTTTCGTATAGACAGCTCTCCATGAGGGCTGGGAACGCAGGCCTTGACATAGCCACAGTGAAGGCGCTTCTGCTCACCCACCTCCATCCTGACCACAACAGGGGAGCAGGGGTCTTTGCAAGGATGACCGGGCTTCCTGTCTACGTAAGCTCGAAATGCATCAAGTACGCTGCAGTGGAGTATAGGGCCATGAACCTTCCAGAGGAAAGCTGTTTCGTTTTTGAGGAAGGAGTCCCTTTCAAAGTGGGGGACGACATTGGCGGGTTCGAGGTCTCTGCCTTCTATACAAGCCATGACAGTGCAGGAAGTGTAGGCTACGAAATAAGATGCGATTCAAAGACGTTCGTAGTTGTGACTGACACAGGAGTCTATTCTCCCTCTATGCTGGAGGCTGCAAGCAGAGCGGATGTCCTGTTCCTTGAGTCTAACTATGACGAGGAGATGCTTCGCCGCGGGCCGTATCCACTGTATCTTCAACGAAGGATTGCAGGGGAGAGAGGTCACCTTTCCAACGAACAGGCACGTAGGTTCCTGCTCGAGTGCGGTTTCGAGGGTTCCGGAAAGCCCGTCTATCTTGTGCACCTTTCGCAGAACAACAACGAACCGTCTTTGGTCAGGGACTGCATGGCTGGTTTCAACGCCCATGTGTGCGAAAGGGGGCTTCAGTACAGCGGAGAACTTGCCTGAATCCCCTTCAAACCTCATTGATTATCGTATTGATTATTGTCCTGCAGGTTAGTAATATTTGCGCTTAAGGAGATTATCATGCAGACTGTTATCAAGGAATTGAAGACTATGCAGCCGGGACCGGCATTGGTCAAAGCCAGTGGTTGGGTCAGAACGAAAAGAGACAGCAAGAATGTCTGTTTCATAGAAGTCAACGACGGAACATGCCTCAAGGGGCTTCAGGTCGTAGCGGACAAGGCTGTATTCGATAATAATCTCCTCAATTCCATCTCTACTGGATGCTCCGTCGAGTGCGAAGGCCAAATCGTTGCATCGGAAGGCGGCGACCAGGCAGTGGAGCTCAAGGCTGTGTCCATAGAAGTGATTGGAGACGCCCCTGCGGACTATCCTCTGCAGAAGAAGAGACACACCCTTGAATACCTTAGGGACATTGCGCACCTAAGGGCCAGGACCAATACCATTGGTGCAGTTGCAAGGGTTCGCAGCAAGATGGCGTTTGCAGTGCACAAGTTCTTCCAGGAGAACGACTTCTACTATGTGAACACACCTCTTATCACAGCAAGCGACTGCGAAGGTGCCGGCCAGATGTTCCAGGTCACCACACTGGATCTGGCGAACCCTCCACGCCTTGAGGATGGCCGCATAGACTACTCCAAGGACTTCTTTGGAAAGCACACGAGCCTTACTGTAAGCGGACAGCTCGAGGGTGAGACCTATGCCACGGCCCTTAGGAACATCTATACGTTTGGACCTACTTTCAGGGCGGAGAACTCCAACACCAAGAGGCACTTGGCTGAGTTCTGGATGGTTGAACCTGAAATGTCATTCTGCACGCTCGAAGGCGACATGGAGATTGCCGAAAGCTTTCTCAAGTATGTGTTCAAGTACGTCCTTGAAGAGTGCGATGAGGACATGGAGTTCTTCTCCAAGTTCATAGAGCCTGGCGTGAAGGATACCATAGTGCATGTTGTGGAGACGCCTTTTGCCCATATGACGTACACAGAGGCCATCAGGGAGCTTGAAAAGCACAAGGACAAGTTCGAGTTCAAACCTTTCTGGGGCTGCGACCTGCAGACCGAGCACGAGAGGTTCCTCACTGAGGAGGTATGCCACAGGCCTGTGATTGTCACCGACTATCCAAAGGAGATAAAGAGCTTCTACATGAAGCTCAACGACGATGGCAAGACGGTGCGTGCAATGGATGTCCTTGCTCCAAGGCTTGGTGAGATAATTGGCGGTAGCGAAAGGGAATACCGCTATGATGTGCTTAAAGCCAGAATGGCGGAGCTTGGCCTTGCGGAGGAGGACTACTGGTGGTACCTTGACCTTAGGAAGTACGGAACGGTTCCACACTCCGGCTTTGGTCTTGGCTTTGAAAGAGCCGTCCAGTACGTCACTGGAATGCAGAACATAAGGGACGTAATCCCTTATCCAAGGGCAGCCAAACAGGCTGACTTCTAAGCATCTACAATGGGGACTGTTGCAGGATCTTCTGCGACGGTCCCTTTTTCTATGCCCATAGAGGGCTTCGTGTATGTTTTTCGTGTTCGGGAATGAAAAAGGCAACGAAGAAGGGAGCGTATTATGAAAGAAGGGAAGGTTGTGGTCGTTCTGGCCAACGGTTTCGAGGAGATCGAGGCTATAACTCCAATCGATGTCCTGCGCCGTGCAGATCTTGATGTCGCTGTTGCGGGCGTTGGTTCGCTTGATGTAACCGGCGCACATGGCATTGTCATACGGTGCGACTGCGAAGTTTCGTCCGTCCTGGCTTGTGACGTGTGTGCGGTCGTCCTTCCCGGTGGGATGCCAGGAGCCGTCTACCTCCACGAAAGCGATGCCGTCAACGATCTCATCCTCTCTGCATTCAAGGCCCATTCCCTTGTGTGCGCCATTTGCGCAAGCCCCGCCGTTGTGCTTGCTCCGCTTGGTGTCCTTGCTGGCAAAAGGGCTGTGTGCTATCCCGGCATGGAGACTGGAGACAAGGATATCGGTTTTGAGAAGGATGTTTCCTGCGTGCGTGATGGGAATGTCGTGACGGCTGCAGGTCCTGGGTGTGCGTTCGATTTTGCTTTTGAGATTGCCCGTGCGTTGTGCGGTGACGATGTAGTGAAGGGTTTGAAGGAGTCCATGGTATGGGGAAGATAGGTTTTGACAATGACAGGTATTTGAGGGAGCAGAACGAGTACATCCTTGAGCGGATGAAGAAGGTGGATGGCAAGCTGTATGTCGAATGCGGAGGCAAGCTGCTTTTCGACTACCATGCCGCAAGGGTGCTTCCTGGCTTTGATATAAACGATAAGATGAAGGTGTTTCATTCCTTCAAAGACAAGCTTGACGTAATAATATGCATCCATGCCGGCGATATAGAGCATCGTAAGATGAGGTCTGACTTTGGAATCTCCTACGATACTGATGTCTTCAAGATGATAGACGACTTCGCCGCTTGGGGCATAAAGGCCAACAAAGTCGTTATAACGCGCTACCATGGAGAAGCCAGCGTGGCCACCTTTGCGGATATGCTCCAGCGCCGTGGAGTGCTCGTCTACTTCCACAAGGAGATAATGGGCTACCCTGAGAACGTGGACATGGTCGTAAGCGACGAAGGCTATGGTGCAAACCCGTACATCCCAACTGACAAGCCCGTTGTTGTAGTGACCGCTCCAGGTCCTGGAAGCGGCAAGCTTGCAACCTGTCTTTCCCAGATGTACCACGACTTCAAGGCTGGTCGCAAGAGCGGCTATGCCAAGTTCGAGTCCTTCCCAATCTGGAACCTTCCAATAGACCATCCTGTGAACATTGCATACGAGGCCGCTACAGCAGATATTGGCGACTACAACCAAATAGACCACTTCTATGTCTCGTCTACGGGAGAGATCGCCGTGAACTACAACCGCGACATGGAGGCTTTCCCTCTTTTGAAGAGAATCCTCAACAAGATTACAGGGGGTTCCCTTGACTACAACTCCCCAACCGACATGGGTGTGAACCGCCTTGGTTTTGGCATCATAGACGATGAGGTTGTGCGCGAGGCAGCCAAACAGGAGATAATAAGGCGTTACTACCGTGCAGCCTGTGAGTATGCCCAAGGAATAGGGACCAAGGAGACCGTTGGACGCTGCCTTTCCATAATGGAGCGCGTGGATCTTAAGTGTGAGGACCGCTACACTGTACCTGTTGCAATGGCTGCGCTTGAAGATGCCATTGCAAGAGGCAAGGGCAAGGACGGCATAACATGCGCCGCCTCAATCCAATTGAACGATGGACGCTTTGTGACAGGCCACAACTCATCCTTCATGCACGCTTCCAGTGCCTTGGTCCTGAACTCCCTCAAGGTTCTGGCGGGCATAAACAAGAGTGTTGAGCTAATTCCCCACCAGATTGTGGACTCCGTCACCGCTATGAAACGTGATGTCCTGCGAGGTCGCGGGGTGAGCCTGAATCTTGATGAGACCTTGATTTGCCTTGCAATGAGCGCCGCCATAAACGATGATGCCAAGAAGGCTTTGGACGAGCTTCCACTGCTTCGTGGCTGCGAGTCCCACATGAGCCATATCCCTTCTGCAGGAGACTCCTCCGGGTTGAGGAAGCTTGGCATAAATGTGACGAGTGAACCCAAGTTCCCATCCTCCAATATGCTTAATTTCTAACAACATCCTTTGGAACTGTCCAATTTTTTGAAAAAAAATAAAAATTGGACAGAAAAGTGTCCAAAAAACTTGAGAATTCAAAAAATTGGACATAACATTATTGTTATGCAGAAGATTTGTAACCTTTTGTCGGACATGAAAGAGAGCTATAGGCGTCTAGGCAAGGCTATCGAAGTTCTAGAATCCAGGTTGAACACGTCTATTGAAGGGTCTCTCATGGTGAGAGTGGGAGAATCAGGGGATAGGTTTTTCCTCAATTCAGGTAACAATCACGAAGAATATCTAGGCAAAGACAAGAAGGGAACCATTGCCGCACTTGCACAAAAGCGCTACGAGAAGGAGCTTTTGAAAGCCTACAAAACCAAGAAGTCTTCTTTGGACAAGGCTTCAAAGGATTTGGAGAAAGGTGCGAACCTTGGGGATTTCAAGGAAATGTCCAAGTCCGTGCTTGAAAAACTGCCAAAGGGGCTTAGGGAACTCGTTGTCCCATACGACCCTGACGAGGATTATGTAAATAGATGGATCCACAGCAGCCATGGAGAGAGGGAGTCTTGGACTAGATTCAAGACAATGGGTGGAGAGTACGTAAGGTCAAAGAGCGAGGTCATGATAGCGGATCGCCTCCGTGCCGCGAGTGTCCCATACTTCTACGAGACTCCCATTTATGTTGACAACCACACTCCCGTATACCCCGATTTCAAGATTCTCAACAGGAGGACTTTACAGCAGTACTATTGGGAGCACTTTGGAAAGATGAGCGACAACGACTATTTCTCAATAGCCCAATGGAAGCTTGAGACCTATGCCGGGCTTGGATTGTTTCCGGGAAAGAATCTGCTGTTTACCTTCGAATGTGCGGAAAGATCCCTTAGCACAGAATACGTGGACGCTCTCATAGAGGAGTATTTGCTCTGAAAGGAAAGAAGTAGGGGTTTTTACCCCCCCCCGTATTGAAAAACGGCGACTTACGACAAAAGTCCAAGAAAGGTTTTTAAAAACAAAAAGCCAACCCTCAGAGGGATGCTCTACTTTGCATCGACCTCTCTAAAGTTGTCTTTCGAAGTGCCGCACATCGGGCAGGCAAAATCCTCTGGGACATCTTCCCAAGAAGTGTTTGGCTTTATTCCATCGACGGGATACCCTTTTGAGGTGTTGTACTCCCAACCACAAACATTGCATACATGTTTCATGAAAAAATTCCTTTTCCTTCAGAATGCTTCCTTCTGTTCTTTGCAATATATACCACAAATCAAGTTATGGGCATGTTCTTATTACAACTTATTTAAAAACAGTTGGTACGACCGGAAGAGTTTACTTGATTTTTACACTGCTATGGTGGAAGATAGTTTTCAATTCAGGGGAATTTGGATTCCTCCCTTGGGAGACTTTGACTTTTTGCTTTGGAAAAGGAGGCTGTATGCCGCAGAGATTGTCCAACACCCAGTTGTTCACACAATCCTTTTAGTATTGAGCGATTTTCGCTATATCTACCACTCTTGTAATCGGCTTCCATATCAAAGCCATCCATTATTCTCGTGGCTTTCCATGCTTCTTCCAAAACAGATTTCACATGCGTAATTCCAAGAATAGCTGCTAATGCAGCATTCGGGTCGTCTTTGTCTGCACTAAATATAGATTGCGCTTCATTAACCTCTGCAATGATATTGCTTAATGCATTTCCTACTACTTGTGTTGAAATTTTAAGATAATAGGAATTAGATACGCCAAGTTTGCGCTTTATAGACTGAATATGCGGTTTCGTATTATTTAACAACGTAACTGCATGGCAGATTTTATCTGGTAACAAGCAGTATTTACGCAATTCCTCATGAATAGCTCTATCTTCCACAAAAACTTCAGACGGAGGTAAATTGTCAATAATCCTTTGAAGAATATCAACATTCTCTTTACATCTATCTTTAGCCATTTGTCCTACAACAATGCTTTTTGCATATTTCTGCAAGCTCATGGCTTTGTGCGCAGCATCAGGCTCTTCAGAATCATTAAAGTAGTCAATTCCGCATTGCAGAATTTCAAGTCCCAGCTTATCTGCAATCATTTGGTATTGCAAATCTTTCGTGGAGAGAAAACCTTTTAATTGCAAGATAGCATTCCTTGTATTTCTCCTTAATGCCTCTCCTGCATTTAGCCTTGCGTTTGAACCTTTTCCTTTGGTTTTTTGAGCAATGTTGATTGCCTCTTGTATGCTATCAACAAGAGGCTTAACAGCTTTTTCTCCTATATGTTCTTTCCATGAGCTATTGGTAATGAAAGGCAAAAGTTTGCTTGCGCCTATTTCATCACAAAGTATATCAAGAAATGAAAAAGCCAAGTTTGATACATCAAAATTTCCACCTGTTCCAATTATTGTAGATACAAATTGGTTAAGGTATTGTGTGTTCCCATACAGAACTTCGGCACACATTATGGCAGAGTCGTATCTATTGCGTATTAAAGCACACACGATACGATTCTGTAAAGCCGATAAACATTCTCTTTTTTGCCATATTTCCTCAGCTTTATCTATTTCTCCTGCGAAAAGATGATTAAAAGCCACTTCATCTAATGGAGTCGTTTTTAGAAACCAAAACTGAGCATACAATATTTGATCTTTTGGCAAAGTTAGTTTTGCTTCAGCATCTGCTACTGAAGCTTCTGTACGATTAATGGATGAAAGATATTGTGGCACATCTAAAGGAAAAGAAACGGACTTGCCCACCTTCAAAAACGCTTTCATGCGATTGTGATTAGCCAGTCTTTCCTTTGTAGGAGAGTTTGAATAGACTCCTAACTGACGATATGGATTGTTTTGTAGTATATTCATTCTAATTCCGTAAACAATAAAGCCAACCGACTCCCTTGTTGACGAAATTCACTCACTAATACATACGAAAAAGCGCGGAGCCTGTTCTGTCACTCGTTCCACGTGTAGAGGCTCTGGCATCGCCCAATTTGTCGAAACGAGCAACGCCGAAAGCCCCACGCCAGTGTAAGTATATAGAAAGCACTCTTGACAACGAACAATAGAATCGTCCGAAGCCAATAAGGGCTGTATATAATACACCTCATGAGGCGTTCTTTGTTGCTTTGTTCTTGACTTGTCGTTGAATTTGCGAGATTCTTATAGCGTCAAAACCAAAGCGTACAAAAACGCCTTTTACCATATGTATGTCTGCCCAACC
>OQVT01001564.1_pt1 | contig 14510 bp, 15 predicted proteins | sample 1691561 | NCBI WGS metagenome assembly OQVT01 (sample SAMN03418260, study PRJEB22391) | human gut metagenome | biome: human-gut; feature: organic feature; material: feces | host: Homo sapiens | place: Tanzania | collected 2013-01 | reverse complement strand
GGTGTCATCTGCCACGAGGTACCGGATGACGCAGCAGCAGCGGATTGCATTGCCCTTGGCAAGCTTCTTGCTTCCGCATAAAAAAGGAGGGTTCCCATGAGTGTAGTAATCGTCGGCGGCCATGACCGCATGGTAGCGCAGTATAAAAAGATTTGTAAGAGCTATAATTGTAAGGCAAAAGTGTTTACCCAGATGGCTGCGGGAATGGATAAACAGATCGGCCAGCCCGACCTGCTGGTGCTGTTTACCAACACGGTATCCCACAAGATGATCCGCTGCGCTCTGGATGGTGTAAAGGACAGCAATGCAGAGATTGTTCGCTGCCACACCAGCAGTGCAACAGCGCTTACTGAGATCCTTCAGCAGAAGGCTTGTTAATCATACGCTTATAACTTCCTAATACATCATAAAGATATTCTTGAAAAGCCCCAAAAAGGCGGAGAAACCCCATACCCTGCGAGAAATCACAGGGCCTGGGGCTTTTCTATTTTCTTCTATAGGATCACGCAAACAGGATAACGAAAAAACAACAGTGGCACAGCAGGCCAATACTACGGACATTTCTTCTTCGGAAATGCAGATATAAAAAATACAGCATTTGAGAATAATCAGCTTAAAACGGATGGACCGAATGGGGTGGTCTACTTCAATTCCAGTGTAAAATTTAGTCCAACTAGCTATGAAGTAGAGACGCCGAATACCGTGACCATTACGGATTCCTCTTTTACTGGGAATAAAGTTGAAAGTACAGGTACTTCTGCCAGCATTTACTCCACATCAAAAGCTGGTGCAGTGATGATCAAGGGGACAAATGTCACTTTCAATGATGTAGCATTCGATGATAATGTAGCAAGTGGCGGAGACCATGCACAGGGTGTTGGTGGTGCCATTTATTTGGACTCTACATCCAATACAGCCAACCATGATGGACAAAAGAGAGTATTGCAAGCGACTGCGACTTTCAATGTGACCAAAGATACGACGTATGCAGGAAATAAAGCATCTGGTGTCGATGTCTATAGCGACACCTATGGCAGCTACGCCAAGACAGGTGGCGGCTTCATGTACATGGATCGTGGCGGAGAGGCGAATTTCAATGTCGCTGACGGGGTGACACTGAAGATCGGGAAAGATGGAGAAACGGATGCGAATACCGACTCCATCGCGAGCGCGATCCGTGGCAGCAATCCGGGATACGGAGAAAATACCATCAATAAACAGGGACTTGGCACGCTGACTGTCAATGGCAGTATGAGCGGATATCATGGGGATCTCAATGTCAAAGAAGGTACCATGAATATCAATCAGTCGCTTGCGGGAGATGCGAAGATTTCAGTATCGGATGGAGCTACCTTGAATCTGAAAGAGGTAGAGCTTTCCAGCCAGTCAGGGACTATTTCGGTAGCAGATAGCGACGGTAATCTGAAAACAGTCACATTACCTGAAAGAGATGGCAGTCTGGTAGCGGAAGCCGGCTCGAATGTGACAGCGAAGACCATTACGCTGAAAGATAAGTCCTCTATGAAAGTCGATACGGGGGCGACTGTCACGGCAGACAGCGTGGCTGTAAAGGATGATGCTACATTAAGCACGGCGGCTCAGTCGAAGCTCAATGCGGCGAAGGTATCCGTAGATTCCACGAAAGAAGGGAATGTCCAGCTGCGCGGTGATTTCACGGGTGCGTTAACGGATAACGACGGCAACACGCTGACAGCTGAACAGGCGAAAAAGGTGATGGCAAAAGCAGCAGGGGATACTTCTCGCATGGATATCGATGCGCAGAATGGGAAATCGGCCACTTCCTTCCTGCAGGGGGATGACGGGTCCTTCACCATTCAGAGCAAAGATTATGCGAATGGCGGGGCCACCAAGGTTTTGGCGTCCTATGACAAAGATGGTACCTATGATGCACATGGAAATGATATGAAGAACGTGGGTGCCATTTCTGCCAAGTCCCTGAGTGTCGGACAGATCGGCGATGTAGAAACGGCGATCAACAACAATGCGGCTGGTATCCAGCAGAATGCAGCTGGTATTCAGCGTCTGGATGGCCGTATTGATAAGGTGGGCGCGAATGCGGCGGCTCTGGCAGCTCTGCATCCGCTTGATTACGATGCTTCGGAGAAATGGAGTGTCGCTGCCGGCGTAGGCAATTACGGCAGTGAAAATGCCATGGCTGTTGGTGCTTTCTACCGTCCGAATGAAGATGTCATGCTGAACATGGCAGGCAGCTTCGGCTCTGGTGAAAACATGGTGAATGCTGGTATTTCCTTCAAAGTGGGACAGCGTGGAGCGAAAGTCGTAAAGGCTGAAAGCGCGGATGTCAAAGCACTTCAGGAGAAAGTAGAAGCTCAGGATAAAGAAATCCAGGAACTGCGTGAAATGGTAGAAAAACTGGCTGCCAAAGCATAAAGCAGTCTCTCTGATGAGTTGTTAGTGGGATGAGCGAAGCCGCTCTGCGAAAGCAGAGCGGCTTTTTGCGTGGCAGCATATTTCTTTGAAGTGAGAGGAGCAGCCGAAGCAAATCGTTTTTCCATCGTTTTTTTCCTTCCCTTTTGTTACAATACAAGTAGAAAGGCGGTGGTGCCATGGGACGACTCAAACAGTGGGAAGAACTCACCTGCACCTTTGATCCCTTCGGAGAAAATCTTCCGATGTACACCTTCCGTCATCGCAGCATTGAAAAAGAAGACCTGGAGACGAATTAAAGAACATACAGAAACGAGGCAGGAATATATGACACTCATGATGGCACTCCAAGAATCTAAAAGAGAAGGACATGCTGAAGGTGTGAAAGAAGGCATTGAAATTGGCGCAGAAAAGAAAGGTCGCAGCGTGATTCTTACTATGCTGAAGCATCATATGTCTATTGACAACATCGCGGTCATGACGGACAGTCCGATCCCTTATGTGAAAGAAGTAGCCCGCGAAGCGGGCTATTCTGTTTGACAAAATAGAAGCAATGAGCGGAAGGGTTTGGTGCTTCTTTTTTGTCATATGGATATAGGAAGGTAGAAGACCCCGGCTCGTGAAATCAAGCGAGCAAAGAAAATGCGGGATGAGTATGTGAATCGCAGCAGGAGTTGAAAGAAATGGATGATTTCGATAGATATCTCAATGAGCAGATAAAGGATCCTGATTTCAAAAAAGAATGGGATGAGAATGAAGCGCGCTATCAGCTGATGATAATGGTTCTTCGCGCACGGAATGAAGAACACTTGACGCATTTGAGCTGGTGGAGCGCACAGGGCTTCGGCAGTCTAGGGAAACACTGATTCAATCGTTGTTCGATTTTACTCTTGTATTTTCATGCAGCGCAAGGAAGACCCCTCCTTAAATAGCGAGCTATTTAAGGAGGGGTCTGACGAAGCGTTGTATGAAAATACATGTGAAATCGAATTCTGCTATTGAATCAGCGTTTCCCTAATATCAGCCGTATTGAGAAAGGGCAGGCAATGCCTTCTATTGTTACGCTTTCTAAGATCGCGCAGGGACTTGGAAAGCGGCTGGAAATCCGTTTCGTATAGTTGAATGTAAGCAAAGGACCCCCGATTTGCCAAAAGGTAAATCGGGGGTCCTTTGCTTGTGGGACGTGCCGTCCCTTGGTTGTGAATGAAAGATTTGCTTTGAGTGAGAAATAAGGAATGAGGAATGATAGTGGCGAAGGCTGTATTGAAAATCACCAGTCGCCAGTCACCAGTCACCAGTCACTTGCTTATCTATGTACCCGTGAATCAGAATTTCACTCTGAGCAGGCGTACAGCATAGAGGATACAGAGGATGGTGACGCCGGTATCTGCGAAGACGGCGACCCACATATTGGCATAGCCTAAGAGGCCCATGATCATGACGGCGATCTTTACGATGAGGGCGAAGGCGACATTTTCCCAAGCGGTCTTGATGACTTTTCTGGCCACGCGGACGGCTTTGGAGATGGCGTCGACATTCGAATTCAGGAAGACGACGTCAGCGGCTTCGATGGCAGCGTCTGCCCCGCTGCCCATAGCGGCGCCTACATCGGCACCGGCGAGGACGGGGGCGTCATTGATGCCGTCGCCTACGAAGAGGACGGAGCCGATGTCTTTTCTGACTTTCTGCATTTCAGAGAGTTTGTCTTCTGGGAGAAGGCCGGCGTGAATGTTCTCAATGCCGACGAGGCTGCCGATGGCTTTCGCGCTCTTTTCATTGTCCCCGGTCAGCATGACGGGGGTGATGGAGAGGGCTTTCAGGTCTTTGATGCCTTCGATGGTGTCGGACTTGATGGCATCGGAAATGGTGATGCGGCCGAGGAGGGTCTTGCCTTTGGCGACGTAGACGTCGGTGCCGACTTCTTTGTGTTCCGGAAGGGAGGGGATGGAGATGCCGGCGAGGGCGAGGAGCTTTTCATTTCCGATATAGATGTCTTCCCCGTCCTGGTTGGCTTTGACGCCGTGTCCGGCGATTTCCTGCATGGAGGAGAATTTCGGAAGGGTGAGGCCTTTTTCATTTGCGGCGCTCACGATGGACTGAGCGATGGGGTGGGTGGAGTAGATTTCTCCGGCAGCGGCGAGGGCGAGGATCTCGTCTTCGCTCTTGTCAGCGGTCTTTGCGATGCTTCTGACTTTGAATTTCCCTTCGGTCAGGGTGCCGGTCTTATCGAGGACAGCGGCTTTGGTATTCGAGAGGGCTTCCATGACGGTGCCGCCCTTGAAGAGGATGCCTTCTTTCGATGCGGCGCCGATGCCGGCGAAGAAGGAGAGCGGGACGGAGATGACGAGCGCGCAGGGGCAGCTGATGACGAGGAAGGTGAGAGCGGTATAGATGCATTTATCCCAGTCAGCGGAAAAGAGGAGCGGCGGGAGGACTGCGACGGCGATCGCGACGAAGACGACGATCGGGGTGTACACGCGGGAGAAGCGGGTGATGAATCGGTCGATCTTTGGCTTGCTGGCGACGGCATTCTCGACGGAGTCGAGGATGCGGGTGACCATAGATTCGGCGAGGACTTTTTCGACCTGGATGCGGATGGTGCCGGTCATATTGACGCAGCCGGAGTCTACGCGGTCGCCGACGGAGGCGAGGACGGGCTTCGGTTCGCCGGTGACGGCGGAGGTGTCGATCTGGGTCTCGCCTTCGGAAATGATGCCGTCAAGCGGGATGCGGTCGCCGGGGCGGATGAGAAGGATGTCGCCGACTTCAGCTTCTTCGGCCGGGATGGTCTCGGTGCCGCTTGCGGTCACGCGCTGGACGACTTCCGGGCGCAGGTCGACGGCGTCCATGATCTGGTCGCGGCTGCGGTCGGCAGCGAGGTCCTGGAAATATTCACCGATGCGGTAGAAGAGCATGACGCCGACGGCTTCCGGGTATTCGTGGATCGCGAAGGCACCGACGGTCGCAACGGTCATGAGGAAGGTCTCGTCGAAGAATTCCCCATGGGTGATGTTTTTGAGCGCGGTGTAGACGATGGGGCCGCCTAAGATAAGGTAGGAGACGAAGAAGAAATAGTCTCCGATGGAGGAAAGTCCGGCGAAGAGGCCTGCCGGCTGGTAGTGCATCAGCATGCCTATGACGAAGAGGAGGCCGCCGATGGTGAGCTGGCTTTTTTCGCTTTTCAGGCGGTCAAGGAGGGACGCTTCTTTTTTGGCCGCTGACTTTTTCTGCGCTTTGGTCGGGCGCTGTTTCTTTCGGATCTCGGTCGGGCTTTCGACCTCGTTGCATTTTCTGGTCAGCTCGGGGATGAGGCTGTCCGGGTCTTTGGCGGTGAGTTTCATCGTCTTGGTGGCGAAGGAAATCGACGCGGAGAGGACGCCGGGCTGGCGGTTCACCAGTTTTTCAAGCTTGACAGCGCAGGCTGCACAGTCAAGGGTGGGGATTTCATAGATTTCCGTCTTGAAATCGCCTTTGTCAGACGGCGGCACGATGCCGATATTTTCATCGACGGTGCGGCAGACGGTCAGCAGCTGCGGGATGAGGCTGTCCGGATTTTCTTTGGAAATGACGCGGAGCTCTTTCTTTGTGAAGGAGATCGAGGCGAAGAAGACAGATGGCATTTCGCGGATCTTGCCTTCCATTTTCGCGGCGCATTCCATGCAGTCGAGGTGCTCCATGTGATAGAGGCCGCGCTTGTATTCTTTCCCTAAGAAATCGCACTGGCAGGAGGCGAGGTCTTTGCCGCAGTAGTCGCAGTCTTCTTCGTCGATGCAGTCATGGCAGTGGCAGTCATTCTTGTGCCCGTCATGATGGTGGACGCCTTTGTCATGGAAATGGCCGAAAGCGCGCCTTTCATCGATTGCGATGTCGGCATCGCTTTCCATGACGTCGATCTCATTGTCCTTGTACTTTGCCATTTCCGGATCATTCGAGTGGTCATGATGCTCTTCCGGGATTTCTTCACAGCAGCCACAGCCGCATCCGCCATGTTCGTGGGAATGGCCTTCGTGGTCATGGTCATGACCGCATCCGCATCCGTGTTCGTGGGAGTGGCCTTCATGGTCGTGGTCATGCCCACAGCCGCAACCGTGTTCATGGGAGTGGCCTTCGTGATCGTGGTCATGTCCGCAGCCGCAGCCATGTTCATGGGAGTGGCCTTCGTGATCGTGATCATGTCCGCAGCCGCAGCCGTTTTCGTGGGAGTGGCCTTCGTGGTCGTGGTCATGCCCGCAGCCGCAGCTGTGATTTTCTTCCTCTTCCTCGTTGTGTGCATGCTCTTCGTGTGCATGCTCTTCGGTGCGATGGACGGATTCCTGTGCCTGATGGCAGTGGCCGCATCCGCAGTGATGTACATGCTTTTCATCGTGCTTTTCCATGGTATGTCTCCTTATCTGGAATGGAAGTCTTCCTTCCTGAGTGGTATCATTCTATGGTGCTATTTTAGCATTCTCCAAATGCACCGTAAATGGAGTATGAGAAACACTTTAATATTTCAAGTAGGGCAGGGGAGACGATAGGTTTAGATAGGGCTAAAAAGAATGAGTTCGAGAGGGGAAGTAAAAATGAGAAATGAGAAATGAGAAATGGCGGTGCGGCGCATAAAAACAGAAGCGCCGCGAAGTTTTGATAGCGCTTCGCGCATCGTCATTTCGAGCGTAGCCGAGAAATCTTTATTGCAGAATACTCATTGTTGCATATAAGACAGCACCAGGACATCGTTTCTCCTCGGCGCATACACGCTGATTCCCGCAGTGCAGTAGAGATCCCTCGGCTACGCTCGGGATGACGATGCTGGAGAATCCTAATCCCTAGTCACCAGTCACTAGTCACCAGCCACTAGTCACCAGCCACCAGTCACGCAATCACTTCTCTCGATAGGTGATGCAGCAGGCGCCTTCGGAGGAGACCATACAGGCACCGACGGGATGCTCGGGCGTGCAGGCGCGACCGAAACAGGGGCATTCTTCGCTCGTGATGCGGCCTGTCAGGACATCACCGCAGCGGCAGCCGGCGGGCATCCTGTCTTCTGAGAGTCCCCAGCTGCCCGCATCGAGCGCGCGGTATTTCTCCCGCAGATACAGCCCGGAGCCTGCGATCGTCCCAAGACCGCGCCACACGGCATCCCCCGGCGTGAAAACATCCGCAAGGAGAGCCAGTGCTTTCGGATTTCCCTCTTCTGTCACGACACTCGGGTACTCATTCCAAAGTCCCTTCTTTTTCTGCGAAGCCGCAAGCACGAGACGCGTCAGCGCACGCAGAAGGCCCACAGGCGAGAAACCTCCGATCACCATGGTCTCTCCTGTTTCTTCTGCGAGCTTTCTAAAGGGACGGCTTCCCGTGATGACGGCGACATGGCCGGGGCAGAGGAAACCATCGATGTGGCTTTCCCTCGAAATCAGCGACATCGCCCCCGGCATCGTTTTGAGCGCCGTCAAGAAACGGACATTCGGGATGTGCTCTTCATAGACGCGCTGAATGAGATTCGCCCAGACAGGTGCCGTCGTCTCAAAACCAACGGCGGCGAGGATGAAGGTCGTCTCGCGATCGGCGGCCGCCTTGGCGAGCACATCTTCCGGATTATAGAAGAAATCAACGCGCCCGCCCCTGTCGCGCGCACCGGAGAGTGACATCCGGCTGCCCGGGACGGCGAGGAGATCACCGAAAGCCATCACCTGATACCCCGGGGTAAGTGCATAGCGGACGAGCTTATCGATGTAGGACGTCGGTGTCACGCACACCGGACAGCCCGGTCCCGAGAGAAAGGTGATCTGCGGCGGGAGCATCTGCCGGATGCCCGAACGGTACAGCGCTGAGGTATGCGTCCCGCACACCTCCATAAGTGTCAGCGGCGGTCCGTCGTAGCTGGCAAGCCAGCGGGCAAGTTTGCGTTCTTCCATAAAAGGCTCCTTTGAGAAATAGGGGGAAAGGGGTTCAGGGTTAGCCCGTGGGGCGTGCCGCCCTTTGATTACGTGCGAAAGAGGTTCGGCGGGTTCAATGGGTTCAGAGGGTTCAATGGGGATGGTGCGGCGCATAAAAATATGGAAGCGCCGCGGAGTATAAATAGTGACGATGCCCGAAGGCGGAATTTCAGTCACTAGTCACCAGTCACTAGTCACTCCTTCCCCGATTTCCTTGAACAGGGCGATCCAGTCCTTTGCCTCGTCCTTTTTCACGATCTGGATCGCCATGCCGGCGTGGACGAGGACGTAGTCCCCGAGCTTCACGGGCACCATGGAGAGGTTCACGCGGACCTCGGAGCCGGAGAAATCAACCATGCCATGCGTGCCTTCGATGGAGACGACGCGGCCGGGATATGCTACACACATAGGGATGCTCCTTTCGGGAAACAGAGGATTCAGGTTGGCAGGTTCAGGGTTCAGGGTTAGCCCGTGAGACGTGCTACCCCTTTGATTGGGAATGAAAGAGTGGGAGCGGGTTCTATGGGTTCAGTGGGTTCAACAGGTTCAACGGATTCAACGGGTTCAATGGGGGCGGTGCGGCGCATAAAAATAAAGAAGCGCCGCGGAGTTTTAGAATATATGGTATTTACGAAAGATGAGAAACCGGTGAACCTTTTGAACCTCTTAACCTATGAGGATTCATATAAAGGGTAGAAGTTATTTTCTGCTTTCATCCTTCAAGGTTGTGGTGGCGGCTTCGCCGCGTATATATATGGGGCGATGCCCGCTTGAGACGTTAGACTTGAAGACTAAGAGACTTGAGATGTCAGATGTCTGACCCCTAATCCCTAGCTACTAGTCACTAGCTACCAGTCACTAGTCATCACCAAGCAGTCCATACCATGCCTGTCCGAGCGCGATGCCGCCATCGCCCGGTGGGACTTTTTCATTGGTATAGACGGAAAAGCCGCGATTTTGAAGCGCTTCCCGCGCACGGGTCAGAAGAAGCTGATTCAAGAAACAGCCGCCGGAGAGGAGGATACGCGAGAGGCCGAAGTGCTCCGCCGAGGAGAGGATCATCTCAGCGATGGCCTCGTGAAAGGCGAGCGCCATTTCTTCTATTGTACCATGGGACGCCAGCAGCGCGCGGATGAGCTCACGGCCATCCCACAGAAGGCGGCCGTCCCGCTCTTTCCCTTCCCAGAAAATCTTCGGAGCGTGCGTGGCTGCCATCGCGGCGGCTTCCAGCGCCATGGGGCACTCGCCTTTGAAATGATTCTCCTCGCCAAGTCCCAAAAGCGACGCCGCCGCATCGAAGAGACGGCCCATGGAAGAGCTTTCTATCGTATTCACATGATGAGAGAGCGCAGCGCGGACGAAAGGCGCGCGCGGATCCTTCGACGGAAGGTCTGCCGCGGCCAGATAAGAGAGTGCGCTCTTCCACGCCTGTTTCATAGAGGCATCGCCTCCGATCATGGAAACCGGTGCAAGGTGCCCCACGCGCTGCATGGACGTCCCCTCGCAGAGAAGGATCTCTCCGCCCCAGATGCTGCCGTCCTCGCCATAGCCAGTACCGTCAAAGACGAAAGCGAGTGACTTCTCCCGCAGATGGTGCTCCGCCATGACAGAGAGCGCATGGGCGTGATGATGCTGGACGGTATAAAAGGGAAGTCCCCTCTCTCTGACTATATTTTCTCCCATCATGCGGGACAGGTAGGCAGGGTGCCGGTCGGAAATGACCGCTTGCGGCGAAAGCCCCAGCAGCTCTTCCCAGTCCTGCTCCGTTTTCCTGAAGACCTCCTGCGACCGTTCATTTCGGATGTCGCAGGGCACCTCGGCCGGATACAGCGAGCCGCCGCCCGCCAAGGCAAAGCCCGGCGCCATGTCCGCACCTGTCGCAAGGACCATGCCCGAGGGCGCGTCTCTCACCACCGGTTCCGGGAGAAAGCCGCGCGTCCGTCGAAGGAGCTGCGGACCCCTTCCCTGCCGCTGCATGACGCTGTCATCAGCAGGGCGCAGGATCTCCCTGTCATAGAAGAAAAGCCCTGCGATGTCTTCGTGCGCTTCGTAGTACGCCTGCGCCTCCTCGTCTCTGAAGATCATCGGCTCGCCGCTCCGGTTTGCACTCGTGACGATGAGCGGCGCGTCTACGCCACTAGAAAGCTGTGCATAGAATCCGGTCGAGGGCAGACAAATCCCCAGTCGCGGCACGCGAAAGGCTACTTCAGGAAGCACCTTGCGCGCGGGTGCGGCAAGCAGGATCGGGCGCACGGGAGAGGTGAGCATTCCGATTTCTTCCTTCGAAAGCTCCGCCCACGCCTTCGCCATGTCGATGTCTTTCATCATCAGCGCGAAGGGCTTCCCGCTGCGGTGCTTCATGCGGCGAAGAGAAAGCACCGTTTCCTTCTTGTCTCCGCGGCAAACGAGCTGATACCCGCCCATGGCCTTCACCAGAAGGATCGCGCCCTCTTTCGCAAGACGGATCGCTTCTGCCATAGCCGCCTCTTTTTCAAACCGTCCCTTCTTCGTCCATACCTTCAGCTGCGGACCGCAGTGCGCGCATGCGATGCTTTCCGCATGGCATCGGCGGTCAGAAAGGCTTTGGTACTCTTTCTCGCAGTCCTTGCAGAGCGGGAAATCCTTCATGGTCGTCCGCTCACGGTCATAGGGGAGCGCCTCGATCATCGTATAGCGCGGCCCACAGGCGGTGCAGGACGTGTAGGGGTAGCCATAGTGGTGGTCCTTTGGATTTCTCATATCAGCCAGACAATCTTCGCAGATGCCAAGATCCGCTGGAAAAAGCGGTGCGCGCGCCGCTCCGCCGCTCAGGATCGCGCGGAAATCCGCCAAGGGCGCATGGGATATTTCCTCCGCACGCAGTTCCGCGACCTTCACAGGCGGCCTCGCGGCCTGTATGTCCCCCATGAAAGAAAGGAGAGCCTCGCGGCTCCCCTGTGCAATGATGGTGACGACGCCGCCTTCATTTCTGACGGTGCCTGTGATATGATGCTCCCCTGCCAGACGGCAGATGAGCGGACGAAAGCCCACGCCCTGCACACGACCAAGGGCAGTGATACGATAAGTCAGCATGGCAGGCTCCTTTCAGAAATAAAAGATTCGCGGGTTCAACGGGTTTAACGAAGCTGGTGCAGCGCAAAATAACAAGGAAACGCCGCGGAAAATAGAGGATCACATAAGACGCGTTCCCCCTTGGAGAAGGGGGCGGCCAAAGGCCGGGATAGACTGCCTCGAAGAGGCAGAATACAGCAGAACGGACAGCGAGCGATAGGAGATGCACGGAAGAAAGGTCAACGCATGTGCTCTGCTGACCGCTACGATGAACTGTACCCCTGCGGGGCACTCTATCCTGCGCCTTTGGCGCGGCCCTTCTTCAAGGGCCTGCTCCGTTGGAGGGATGGCGGTATTCTCCTATCGTAAGTGGCATTCAAGCCCCCAGTCACGTCTATAGTGAGTTCGCGTTCAGCGCCATCGTTATTTCAAGTGAAGCCGAGAAACCTTTATCGGTATTCATCTATCTCCCATATTTCCCAAGGGAAACGCTGAACCCATCACAACAAAAAAGCGATGTGAAATAACGATCATCTCATTTTCGCGTTCCATCTGCCGCGGGGGACTTGCAGCTCTCATAGGAGTGACCGGGAAACCTTATCCCAGCTGTCTTTCATGCCATAGTCACCCTATCCGCCCCTGCGGGGCACCTTCCCCTAGAGGGGAAGGCTGCGATACGAGAATACCATCTTCTAAAAAAAGGCGGCGAAGCCGCCACGAGAACCTTGAACCCTGAACCAAATGAAAGCAAAGTAAAAAGGAGCTGTGAAGAAATGAGGATTCATTTCTTCACAGCCCATTTTTCATTATCTCAGATTGAATGTGACCGGTACCTGTGAATTACAGGTGATCGCCACGCCATTCTGTTTGGCGGGGACGAACTGCCAGCCGTAGACGGCATTGACAGCGGCGCTGTCAAGGGTGCCGTTCCCGGAAGAGGAAACGACCCATGCGCTCGAGACGCTGCCATCACTCGAAATGGTGAGACCTACGACGGTCGTACCGGAAATGCCTGCTTTGCGGCAGGATTCCGGATAGGCAGGCGCAGGATTGCTCAAGAGCTGCGGACCCATGGTGACACCATCACCGGGGCCTACCCCATCTCCATTCCCGCTACCATAGCCGGAACCATTTCCACCGCCGGAGCCAGAACCCGATCCGGGGCCTTCCCCACTGCCATCGCCGGGGCCATTCCCTGTACCGTTCCCACCGCCGGTCCCGCCGCCTGTGCCTGAGCTGACGCCGCTGTCGCTATTTCCTTCCGACGCATCGGAAGAAGCAGGTGCAGCATCGGTCTCATCCGATGGTTTCGGCGCGACTTCGTGGACATCATTTTCTGCTTCGGGATCCGGTTCGGCCTTGACAGGAGGCGGAGCTGTCGGTGTGGCTTTTGCTTCTTTGATCTCGGGGAGCTTTTCTTCCTGCGGTGTTTCTCCCCCGTTTCCACCGCCGCCACCGCCACCGCCGCCGCTCATCGTGACGAGGTCGACTTCGATGGGTCCTTTATCCACAGGCGATGCTGGAAAGAGCAGCATGAAGCCCGTGATGAGTCCTAAGGCGACGACGTGACAGGCGAGCGAGGTACCCAGAGCGGAGGACCATCGGTACTTGAAAGTACGCATCACACCACCCCTTTAGTCTGACTGCCCTTTGGAGGCAGTGGCAATGCCGATCTTGGAGATCCCGACGGATTTCAGCTGATCCAGAACAAAGACGAAGTCACCGTGCTCGGATTTCTCATCCGCACGCAGGACAATGGAGAGATCCGGATTTCTATTCTTTTCGATTTCCATGCGCTTCTTGAAGGCGTCCTTCGGGATCTTTTCCTGCTCGACATAGATGGTGCCGTCAGATGTCACGCTGATCGGAAGCGTCTTCTGCAGGTCGATCTGCGCGCTCGCGGTCTGCGGCAGGTTCAGATTGATGGACTTCTGCACCACCATCGTCAGCATGGACATCATGAAGAAGACCAGAAGGAAGAAGATGATATCGATCATCGGGATGATCATGATCTTCGGCTTCTTCTCTACATTCATTGATTCAAGTTTCATTTCTGATCCGCCTCTACGATAGCCAAATACAGGGAGCCCAGTTTTTCCATCTGGGAAACGAAGTTAGACACCTGCTGTGAAAGGTAGGTGTAGGCGATAAGGGCGATGATGGCGACGAAAAGACCGGATGCGGTGCAAACAAGTGCTTCTGCGACGCCGCCGGTGATGGCGAATGGCTGACCTTCTGCGACGGAAAGGACATTGAAGGAGCCGATCATGCCGACGACCGTGCCAAGAAGGCCCATCAGCGGGGACAGGGTAACGATGACGTCAAGGTAGTTCAAGTACGACTTCAGGACGCCGGCCGCATGAGAAGCCGCGCCTTCGAGAATAGCCGTCTGGTTCGCTTTGCGGGAAAGCTGCTCGGCGCCGGCCAGAATGACCCCGGCAGGAATGCCGCCATCGGCCTTCAGCGCCGCTTTCAGCCCTTCCTCATCGTTGGCTGCCAGGAAATCCGGGATTTCCTTCGTGAGCTTTTCGATATTCGACTTGTTCGCATGATAGAAACGGAAACGCTCGATGAAGATCGTCACAACGAGGATAGAGCAGAGAAGCAGCGGATACATCATGAAACCGCCGGCATGAAATAAATGAAGTACATCCATTTTTCTAAAGACCCCCTGATACAAATAATAATGGCAAGCCATTTATACATTAAGTTTAGATTACCATTTTGAAGAAAGTAAGTCAAATAAAACTTGAGGTTTGTTTTATGAGGCTTTAATGATTATTGGGTTCAGGGTTTAGGGTTCAGGGTTCAAGGTTATGGTGGCGGCTTCGCCGCGAATATATATGGGGCAATGCCCGAAGGTAGTATTCAAGTCACAAGTCACTAGTCACTTGAGCTCCTATGAGAACAGGAAAAAATCTGCGCCTGTGTGCGGATAACGTCAGTACCCTATCCACCGCTAGCGCGGTCCCCCTTCCCCATGCGGGGAAGGCTTACACGGAGCGCCGCTTCGCGTCGATTTTATAAAAGGGCGATGCCCGAAGGTCTCTTGATAACAGGCTTCCCTCGTATCGACAGCCTTCCCCTCGAGGGGAAGGTGCCCCGTAGGGGCGGATAGGGCACTGGCGGTAT
>OQVT01001563.1_pt1 | contig 14513 bp, 11 predicted proteins | sample 1691561 | NCBI WGS metagenome assembly OQVT01 (sample SAMN03418260, study PRJEB22391) | human gut metagenome | biome: human-gut; feature: organic feature; material: feces | host: Homo sapiens | place: Tanzania | collected 2013-01 | reverse complement strand
TGGGCGGCATGTGTAAGGGTTCCGGCATGATCCATCCGAATATGTGTACCATGCTGAGCTTTGTGGCAACCGATGCCAATATTTCAAAGAAAATGCTCCAGAAAGCACTGAGTGAAGTAGTACAGGATACCTACAACATGGTTTCCGTAGACGGTGATACCTCCACAAATGATACGGTACTTCTTCTGGCAAACGGTCTTGCCGGAAATCCGGAGATTACGGAAGAAAACGAGGATTACAAGATCTTCCGGGATGCTCTTTTTGAAGTGAATAAAACACAGGCCATGCATATCGCAGGCGACGGTGAAGGCGCAACTGCACTGTTCGAGGTGACGATTCGGGGAGCCAAGAGCAAGGAGCAGGCGGTTACGCTGGCAAAATCCGTCATCACATCGAGCCTGACCAAAGCAGCAATCTTCGGTCATGATGCAAACTGGGGAAGAATCCTCTGCGCAATGGGCTATTCCGGAGCGGAATTTGATCCTGAGAACGTAGATCTTTATTTTGAAAGTACAGCCGGAAAGCTGCAGATTATCACAAAGGGAGTTGCTGTTGACTACAGTGAGGAAGAGGCAACGAAGATCCTCTCCGAGCCAAAGGTAACTGCGATTGCGGATATCCATATGGGAGAGGCGACCGCAACCGCATGGGGCTGTGACCTGACATACGATTACGTGAAAATCAACGCAGACTACCGTTCCTGATAAAAACAGACAAAACAGCAGACAAAAAGAGGAGAGAGGAAAAAATCATGGTAAATCAGATGTATCTGGATAAAGCAAATGTGCTGATCGAGGCACTTCCTTATATTCAGCGGTTCAACCGCAAAATCATTGTGATCAAATACGGCGGAAGCGCAATGGTGGATGAAGAGTTAAAAAGAAACGTCATCCAGGATGTTGTTCTTCTGAAACTGGTTGGATTTAAACCGATCATCGTACACGGCGGCGGAAAGGAAATCAGCCGCTGGGTTGGAAAGGTCGGTATGGAGCCGAAATTTGTCAACGGCCTTCGTGTAACCGATGCGGATACGATGGAAGTGGCAGAAATGGTGCTGAATAAGGTCAACAAAGAGCTTGTTACCATGATTCAGTCGCTTGGCGTCAATGCAGTCGGCATCAGCGGAAAGGACGGCGGTCTCTTAAATGTAGAGAAGAAGCTGTCAAAGGGCGAGGATATCGGTTTTGTCGGAAATATCAAAAATGTCAACCCGAAGGTTCTGTATGATCTGCTGGACAACGATTTTCTTCCGGTTGTCTGCCCGGTCGGCATGGATGATGATTTCAATACCTACAACATCAATGCTGACGATGCGGCATGTGCGATCGCCGAGGCGTTAAATGCCGAAAAGCTGGCATTCCTGACCGATATTGAGGGTGTTTACAAAGATCCGAAGGATCCGGAGAGCCTGATTTCCGAGCTTCATGTTCAGGAAGCAAGAGAATTGATTACCAACGGAAATGTCGGCGGCGGTATGATTCCGAAGCTTCAGGGCTGTATCGATGCAATCGAGAACGGCGTTTCAAGAGTTCATATCATGGACGGAAGAATTCCGCACTGCCTGCTGCTTGAGATCTTTACGAACAAAGGAATCGGTCCGGCAATTTTAGGGGAAAATAAGGAGAAATTCAATCATGAAGACGAATGAATATATGGAACAGACCGAGAAGTACGTGCTTCACACGTATAACCGTTTTCCGATTGTGGTCGATCACGGAGAAGGTGTTCATCTGTATGACACGGACGGAAAAGAATATCTGGATTTCGCAGCAGGTATTGCGGTATATGCGCTCGGCTACAGCAATGACGAGTATAAAAAAGCAGTGAAAAGCCAGGTAGACAAAGTGATCCACGTTTCTAACCTGTTTTACAATGTACCGATGGGTTCCGCAGCGGAAAAGCTCGCGAAGGCATCCGGTATGGATAAGGTGTTTTTTACCAACAGCGGTACAGAGGCGATTGAGGGAGCCATTAAGGTGGCGAGAAAATATGCATACTTAAAAGACGGCAGCAACGATCACGAGATTATTGCCATGAACCATTCCTTCCACGGAAGAAGTCTTGGTGCGCTTTCTGTTACAGGAAATACCCACTATCAGGATCCCTTCAAACCGTTGATCGGCGGCATCCGATTTGCAGATTTCAATGACCTGGAAAGCGTAAAGGCACAGGTTAACGAAAAAACATGTGCGATCATCATGGAGACCGTACAGGGCGAGGGCGGTATCTATCCGGCAACAAAGGAGTTTTTGCAGGGGGTACGTGACCTTTGTGACAAGCACGATATTCTGTTAATTCTTGATGAAATCCAGTGCGGCATGGGAAGAACCGGAAAGCTGTTTGCATGGCAGGATTACGGCGTACAGCCGGATGTCATGACGTGTGCAAAAGCTCTTGGCTGTGGTGTCCCGGTCGGTGCCTTTGTCTTAAATAAAAAGACCGCAGAGCATTCTCTTGTTCCGGGTGATCATGGAACGACATACGGTGGAAATCCACTGGCCTGCGCAGCTGTCAATGCTGTATTTGACTGCTATGAGAAACAGCATGTCGTAGAGCATGTTGCGGAAATGACCCCATATCTGGAACAGAAGCTGGATGAGCTGGTGGAAAAATATGACTGTCTTACAACACGCCGCGGAAAAGGCTTTATGCAGGGTCTTGTTGTAACGGGCCGCCCGGTGGGTGAAGTCATCAACCGTGCAATTGAGAACGGACTTCTTGTTATTTCTGCGGGAAGTGATGTTCTTCGTATGGTACCGCCGCTTGTCATTACAAAAGATGACATGGATGAGATGATTGAAAAACTGGAAAAAGCATTACAGTAAGCAATAGAGGGCCGTCTGTTTTCCCTTGCATCGGACTGCAGGGAGAACAGGCGGCTTTTTCTTTTTGCGCAGACGGCTGCATAAAAACGGGAAAATAAGGAATAGTATTTATAGCAATCAAAAAATAATGTAATGATTCAGAGCCGCATCTCGATTCCGGAAACAAAATTCTGAAAAGCAGGATTTTTTCTTGCGTTTTGTGATAGAGCGTGTCTGAAAAGGTACTGCAGAAGGATTTCGGGTATAAATGAAAAATAACAGGAGGAAAAAAGTATGGCAGGAGTTCTGACGGCGCTGCTCTCCGGTGCGCTCATGAGTGTTCAGGGGGTTTTTAACACGGAGGTAACAAAACAGACGAGTACGTGGCTTGCAGCCGGCTGGGTGCAGCTGAGTGCGTTTGCTGTCTGCTTTGCGGCATGGTGTATCACCGGGCGGGAACCGGTCGCTGAGCTGTTCCGTGTCAAACCGTGGTATCTGCTGCTTGGCGGGGCAATCGGAGCACTGATTACAATCACCGTGATCTGGAGCATGGCGGGACTTGGACCGGCAAAGGCGGCAATGCTGATTGTGATTTCCCAGCTTGCGGCAGCGTGGCTGATTGAATTATTCGGGCTTTTCGGCATGGAAAGGACAGCGTTTGCAGTACGGAAGCTGATCGGCATGGCGATAGCCGTTGTGGGAATTATCGTATTTCAGGTGTGAGGAGCTTTCCGTTTGCTTCGCAAAAGAAGGGGTGCGCACACCGGAATCACTTTCTTACGCAGCGAAACAGCAAATGTTTCACTACTAAGGGAACTGTAACTTTTCGTGGTTTCCTGTAAGATTTGGACTTGTATTTTTATAGTTTCTCCGATACAATAGAGAAGTAGTTATGCGTACACAAGGGACCCTTGCGCATCAGATAGGAAGCGGAAGGGAGTACAGCACAATGAAAGTTGGACAACAACAGAATAAAAGAAAAAATGCAAAAATACTGGCGGTGATGCTGGTTTTTTTGCTCTGCGGATGCAACCACAGGGATACAGAATACAAACTGACAGATAGCATTAGTGAGAGCAGGACGGAAAACATTTCAGGGGAAACAGAGGAAACGGCTTCGAAGGAAACGAATTCTGTAAAAAGCACGGAAACAGTCGGTTCTGTTTCAGAAAAAAGCACGCCATCGGAAGCTGTGCCGGAAGAGACTGTGCAGGTCTATATCTGCGGTGCGGTTGTATCCCCCGGTGTCTATCTTCTGCCGGCTGGAAGCCGCGTTATACAGGCGGTAGAAGCATCAGGCGGATTCTTGCCGGATGCAGAAGAAAAGATCCTCAATCTGGCTCGGAAAATTGAGGACGGTGAGCAGATCACGGTCTGGACGCGCGAGGAGGCGAAAGAGCTTTTGAAGGCCCAGGCACCTATCCAGCATGCGGGCGACAAAACCATGCCGGATTCCGGTTCCGGTAAAGTGAACCTGAATACAGCCGGAAAAGATGAGCTGATGACGCTTTCCGGTATCGGTGAGAGCCGCGCGGAAGCAATTATCGCCTACCGCGAAGCACACGGCCCGTTTCGCGCAGTTGAGGAAATTATGAACATTGAGGGCATCAAGGAAAAGATGTTTGAAAAGATAAGGGGTTCTATCGAGGTTTAGGATAAGAAGGAGAAAAAATGGCAAAGAAAGTTCTTGTAGTTGATGATGAAAAACTGATCGTAAAAGGAATCCGCTTCAGCCTGGAGCAGGACGGCATGGCGGTTGACTGTGCGTACGACGGAGAGGAAGCACTTTCCATGGCAAAAGAAAAAGAATACGATATGATTCTTCTGGATCTGATGCTTCCGAAGCTGGACGGACTGTCGGTCTGCCAGCAGATCCGTGAATTTTCCAATGTTCCGATTGTCATGCTGACGGCAAAAGGCGAGGACATGGACAAGATTCTGGGACTGGAATACGGTGCGGATGATTATATTACAAAGCCGTTCAATATTCTGGAAGTAAAAGCGCGTATCAAGGCAATCATGCGCCGTGCAGCCCGTCAGGAGCCAAAAGAAGAGAAAGTAAAGGTCGTACAGGTCAAAGACCTGCGGATTGACTGCGAGGGAAGAAGAGTCTTCATCGGAGACCGTGAGATTAATCTGACTGCAAAAGAGTTCGATGTGCTTGAGCTTCTTGTTTTCAATCCGAATAAGGTGTACAGCAGAGAAAATCTGCTGAACATTGTCTGGGGCTATGAGTATCCGGGGGATGTGCGCACGGTAGATGTACATATTCGCCGTCTGCGTGAAAAGATTGAGAAAAATCCAAGTGAGCCGAAGTATGTTCACACAAAGTGGGGAGTTGGTTACTATTTCCAGGCTTAAAAACAAAGAAAAATGGAAGTTTTTGCGGAGTCTGCGCTTCCGCATTACGGTTATTCTTGTTATCATCGGCATTGTGCCGTGTGTGATTCTTGAAAAGAGCATCGTAAACAGCTATGAGGATCGTGCGGTATCCATGCGCAGTATCACGGTAAAAAATCAGTGCGACATCATCTGTAACCAGCTCGTTCAGCAGAATTACATGGAAGACCCCGGATCCGACGTCATCAACGGGCAGCTCAGCATGCTGACCAATATCTATGGTGGCAGAATCCTGATCATTGACCAGGATTTCCGCGTGATCAAGGATACATACGATATGGATCGCGGAAAGACGATCATCTCGCAGGAAGTAATCCGAAGCTTTCAGGGCAAAGAGACGAGCCAGTATGACCAGAGAAATAACTATCTGGAGATGACGGTCCGGATTCAGAATAATGAGACAAAAAAGACGCTCGGCGTTATGCTGGTCAGTATTTCGACAGATGAGATCCGCGCGAATATGAAAATTCTGGAAAACAAGGGAATGACGATCCTTGCGATTATTGCGCTTCTCGTTCTGGTGCTCGGATACCTGCTTGCGGGCGTTTTGATGAAGCCGTTCCAGAAAGTTACCCGATCGATCGAGGATATCGCTGACGGCTATCTCGACGAGAGCATTTCCGTTCCGGATTACCTTGAGACGGAACTGATCACCGATGCGTTCAACAAGATGCTGACACGCGTTCGCACACTCGATGAATCCCGTCAGGAATTTGTGTCGAATGTGTCGCATGAGTTAAAAACGCCGCTGGCATCTATGAAGGTTCTGGCGGATTCGCTGAACGGGCAGGAGGGTGTTCCGATTGAACTGTATCAGGAGTTCATGCAGGATATCACAGAGGAAATTGACCGCGAAAATCAGATTATTACAGATCTTCTGTCACTGGTTAAGATGGACAAGAAAGTGGCGGATCTTAATATTACGCAGGTAAATATCAATGAGCTTCTGGAGTTGATTATGAAGCGGCTGCGTCCGATTGCCGCGCAGAAAAACGTGGAGCTGATTCTTGACAGCTTCCGTCCGGTTCATGCGGAGGTGGATGCGACAAAGCTTTCGCTGGCATTTTCCAACCTGGTGGAAAACGGCATCAAGTACAACAACGAGAACGGCTGGGTGCGCGTATCGCTCAATGCGGATCATAAGTATTTTTATGTGACAGTGGCAGATTCCGGCATTGGTATCCCGGAGGAGTCGATTGCGCATATCTTCGAGCGATTCTACCGCGTGGACAAGTCCCACTCGAGGGAAATCGGCGGAACCGGCCTTGGACTTGCAATTGCGCGGAGCGCGATTGTCATGCACCGTGGAGCGATCCGTGTATACAGCAAAGAAAATGAGGGAACGACATTTTCCGTGCGGATTCCTCTGAATTATGTGATGTAGGAGGTGGCACATATGAAACGGATACTTGGCGTACTGCTGGCCGGCGTGCTGCTTCTTAGTGGCTGCGGGCAGTGGCAGAAAAGCAGGAAGGAGTCGGCGTATCACCTGTATTGCCTGGATAAAACCGGAACAACGCTGTTACCGGAACCGTACGAGCCAAAAGAAGGCACGGATCAGAAACTGATCAAGGAGCTGGCGGATGCGCTGCAGGAAACACCGGTGGAAAAAGGAAATAAAGCACTTCTTTCGGAAGGCATTTCGCTGAAGACGTATACGCTGGAGGACGGGCTGCTTACACTGAATCTGAGTGCAGAGTATGGGAAACTGGAGCGGAGCAAGGAGGTTCTGGTGCGCGCAGGGCTTGTGCGTACGTTTGTACAGATTCCGGATGTGGAGCGCGTGACATTTCTGGTCGAAGGGAATCCGTTGAAGGATTCCAGGGGGCGCGCGATCGGAACGATGACAGCTGACAGCTTTCTGGAAAATTCCGGAAAGGAAATTTATCAGTATCAGTATGCGACACTGACACTGTATTTTGCAAATGAAACGGGTGACCGGCTTGTAGAGGAGACGCGGCGGGTGCCGTACAGCACAAACATTCCGCTGGAGCGTGTCGTGGTGGAGCAGCTTATGAAAGGACCGAAAGAAGAGGGCCACTACGCGGTATTTCCTGAAACAATGAACGTTCTTAGTGTCACAACGTCTGACCGGATTGCCTATGTGAATTTTGATAAATCATTTAAGGATTCTGCCCTTTTAAATGTGACAGAGCAGATTCCGATTTACGCGGTAGTGGATTCCATTACAGCGAATTGTAAGGTGGATAAGGTGCAGTTTTCCATCAACGGCGAGAGCGATGTAACGTTCCGCGAAACGATGAAACTCAATCAGTTCTATGAGGAAGACCTGTCTTATCTGGAGGAAAAAGATACATGAGAAAACGGCCCATGTGCCTGGCGTGTCTTGGATTCATGCTGGTGCTGGTGCTGCTGCGGATTGCGGGCGTGCCTCTTGGCACGCCTTTTTCTGACCCGGAATACGAAAAGAAAGCGCAGCAGGGCGGCAAGGTGTGGGTTACGGGAACCATTGAAGCATATGAGAAAAAAAGCAGCACGAATGCTTATATCCTGCGTGAAAAGAAAAATAAGGGAAAATTGTATCTGCTGGCAAGGAGGGGGGATCTGCCGGTCGGAGCCGCTGTACGGGTATACGGAACCGTGAAAGAACCACAGGAACCACGTAATCCCGGAATGTTTGATGAGAAAGCGTATTATGAAGGAAAGGGCTGCAGATTCTGTGTGTTTTCGGAAAAGGAGGAGATCACAGATGCAGGGCAGCAGAATTTTAACGAAATGCTCCGACTTGCGCGGGAGCGATGCTGCACAGTCTTAACAGAAATGATACCGGAAAGGGATGCGGGCGTGCTGGCGGCGATGCTGCTTGGCGATCGATCGGCGATAGACGAGGAGATATCTCTGGCATACCGGCAGAGCGGGCTGCTTCATCTGCTTTCGGTATCGGGCATGCATCTGATGCTGCTCGGGATGGCACTTCGCCGGCTGCTGATGGCAGTGCATCTGCCGAAAACACCCGCATCGCTGGCAGCGGCAGCCGGGATGGTGCTGTATGGCATGTTTACCGGATGCGGAACGGCAACCGTACGCGCGGTTGTGATGTTTGCAGTGAGAATGGGAGCCATTGCAGTGGGCAGAACGTATGACTCACTGAGCGCACTCTCCCTGGCTGCCATTCTGATGCTGGCAGAAAACCCAAACCATCTGGAACAGAGCGGATTCTGGCTTTCGTTTGGAGCAGTGACGGCAATTTCCGGGATTTATCCGATCCTGGCACAGACGAAAAAAGGAGAACAGAAAAGAGGAGGAAAAAAACGAATTCCGGAAAAGCTGTCGGAAAAGGCAAAGGATGCGATGCTGTTATATTTTTCCCTGCAGCTGATCATGATTCCACTGCAGGCCTGGTATTTTTATGAGATTCCGCTCTTTTCCTTTCTGCCGAATCTCTTCGCGGGAGCTGTCATGACAGCTGTGTTGCTGCCGGGTGCGGTGGGAATTCTGGTCGGACTGTGGAATCCGGCAGTGGGAAAAGTGGTTTTACTGCCGGATCGGATCCTGCTGGCACTTCTGCGGCGAATAGCAGAAGAAGTTGCACGAATACCGGGAAATGTATGGATCTGCGGGAAGCCAAAACTCTGGCAGATGGTGGGGTATGGAGTCGTTCTGACTGGTTTGCTGGTAATTTTACATCTGCAAAAACAAAAAGAGCAGACAACGGAGAAAAAGAAAAAAACGCAAAAAATGCAAAGGAAAGAGCGGGCTGCTTTTGCGGTAATGCTGCTTCTGGCCAATGGTCTGCTTTTTTACCGTCCGCGGGAAACCTTTTCCATCACAGCACTGGATGTTGGCCAGGGTGATGCGCTTGTGGTGGAGAGCAGCCATTTTGTGATGCTGAACGATGGCGGGAGCAGCAGTGTATCTGCGGTTGGAAAAAACAGGATTCTTCCGTATCTGAAACAGCGAGGCATTGCTGTATTGGATGCTGTGGTTGTCACACATCCGGATGAGGATCACTGCAACGGAATTCTGGAACTGCTGGAGCTGATCGGGGAAAGGAAAACAACGATTTGGATCCGCCATTTTTTCCTGCCTGCATGGATGAAAGGAAGCGAAAAGGAAAAACCTTTTATTTTGGCCGCACAAAAAGTGGGAATTATGGTAGAATATCTAAAAAAGGGAGACGAAATCCGCGCAGAAGAGCTTACGGTATCGGTGCGCCACCCGGGAAAGGGCGAAACTTATGCGGGGGAGGAAAATGCAGGAAGTATTGTACTGCAGCTATCCTGTGGAAATTGCCGTGCACTTTTGACCGGAGATCTGGAAGGAAACGGAGAAGCGGCAGTACTGGAAGAAGCCGAAAGGTGCCAGATTTTAAAGGTCGCACATCACGGTTCAAGAAATTCGACAAGTACGGCGTTTCTGAAACGTGTACAGCCGCAGATCAGCCTGATTTCCTGTGCGTGGCCGGGACGGTATGGCCATCCGCACAGGGAGCTGCTGGAGCGGCTTCGCACCTGCAAAAGCAAGATCTATGGAACACCGGTGAACGGAGCAGTGACGGTACGGCTGAAGAAAAACAGCCTGGTAGTTCACGGATACCGGTCGGATATGGAATTTCCGTGAAAGCGAAAAGAAAGAGGATGGAATGAAAAGCATTTTAGAAGATATCAAGACGCAGAATTTTAAACAGGCCTACCTGCTTTACGGGGAAGAGGTCTATTTGAAGCATCAATATAAAAATAAGCTGAAGCAAGCACTGCTTCCGGAGGACGACACAATGAATTTTTCGCGTTTCGAGGGAAAAGGGACGGAGATTCCGGCAGTGATCGATCTTGCGGAAACCATGCCGTTTTTTGCCGACCGCCGTGTCATTTTGCTGGAAAATACCGGTTTCTTCAAAAATAAAGCCGATGCGCTGGCAGACTATATGGGATCCCTGCCGGAATATCTGGTACTGATTTTTGTAGAAGAGGAAATTGATAAGCGGAGCCGTATGTACAAGGCGGTACAGAAACAGGGAAGAGCCGTGGAATTTGCGCGTCAGGATGAAAAGACACTGATGACATGGGTACTCGGCATGATGAAAAAAGAGGGAAAGAAAATCACGCGCCAGGATATGGAAGATTTTCTCGGAAAAACGGGCACAGATATGGGAAATATCTCACAGGAGCTGGAAAAGCTGCTCAGTTATACAATGGAAAGAGATGTGATCACGCGTGCAGATATAGAAGCGGTTTGCACAACACAGATTACGAACCGTATTTTTGAGATGATCCGTGCGGTAACAGAGAAAAAGCAGAGAAAGGCCCTTGATCTGTATCAGGATCTGCTGGCATTAAAAGAGCCGCCGATGCGCATCCTTTTCCTTTTGGCACGCCAGTTCAATCTGCTGCTGCAGGTAAAAGAGCTGCTGGCAGACCATTGTGACCAGGCAACAATTGCCAGGCGGACGGGACTGCAGAGCTTTGTTGTGCGGAACTATATTCCAATGTCACGCCAGTATACAGCGGAGGAACTAAAAGAAGCAGTCAGAGACTGCGTGCAGATGGAGGAGGATGTGAAAACGGGAAAAATATCGGATCTGCTGAGCGTGGAGCTGTTAATTACGAAATACAGCAAAGCGGAAGAAAGAAGATAAGAAGATAGTTACCGAACGGAAACGATTCAGAATCTGCCCACGATTCCGTTTCCGTTGCCTCTCGATATTGTCAGGCCCCTGAAAGGAACAGTCAGTAACCGTTCCTTTCAGGGGCTTCTTGCGATATGTGGACTGTTGAAAAAAATAAAAAAAGAACTTAGTCACATGACGGTATGACCAAGCTCTTTTTGTTTTTTATTTCTATTATGCGATTGAGTTTACAGCTTTGCTCAGACGGGATACTTTTCTGGCAGCGTTGTTTTTATGATAAACGCCTTTAGAAGTAGCCTTATCGATGGTAGAAATCGCATTTACTAATGCAGCAGCAGCAGCCTCTTTATCGTTTGCAGCAACAGCAGCATCTACTTTTTTCATAGAAGTCTTAACTGCAGAACGGATTGCTTTGTTACGCTCTGCCTTTGTCTGATTTACCAGGATTCTTTTCTTTGCGGATTTAATGTTAGCCAAACTGTACACCTCCAATATTTTTAAAATTAATGTGATTTAAGGGATGTTATTCAATGGAACAGACACGGGCGCTCCACTGAAACATGCTTTATTATCCTATAATATTTCTGATGATTTGTCAATACATATTTTTGGAAAAATTGCGAAAAATACAAAGAAACGTTACTGTTCACGCAGCAGGCAGAAAGTGGAGGAAGTTATGATCGGAAAGTATAAGATGCGGACAGACCTGGCGATGGAAAATCAGGAGAAATTTGAGAGAGATCATGTGGAAATCTCTGGTGTTGAGATTGAAAAAAAGAAAAGAAAAGCGGAAATTCAGACAACGATTGTAAAAATTACTTCTGACCATGGAGCCAAGATGATGGGAAAGCCGAAGGGAACGTATGTGACGATTGAAGCCCCGTTACTTTTGACGGCGGACGAGGCGGAGAGTCAAAAGGCAGCAGAGGAATTTACACGCTGCCTGTGTGGGTTATTGCCGGAAACGTATGGTTCTGTGCTGGTTGTCGGCCTTGGAAACCGAAGCATTACGGCAGATGCTTTAGGGCCGGAGACGGTGGAGCAGCTCATCGTTACACGTCATCTGGTGCGCGCGTATGGAAAAGAGGGCTGTGAAGTGAGTGCCCTTACCCCGGGTGTCATGGCACAGACGGGGATGGAAGCAGTGGAAATTCTGCGTGGAACTGCAGAGCAGACAAAGCCGGATGTCATTCTGGCGGTAGATGCACTTGCCGCCTGCAGTATTCACAGACTGAACTGTACCATTCAGATTACCGATACCGGAATCTGGCCGGGCTCCGGTGTCGGTAATCATCGCAATGCCCTGAATAAGGAGACGATCGGTGTGCCAGTCATCGGAATCGGTGCGCCCACGGTTGTCGGAGCGGGAACAATCGTGCACGATGCCGTAGCAGGTGTACTGGAATCACTGGAGGAATCGGAAATGGATGAATTTCTGGGGGAGGTTATCTCTCCGGCACTCGAAAGTCTGTACGTAACAACAAAAGAGATCGATGAGATGGTCCATCGTCTGGCCGGAGTTCTTGCAGCAGGCCTGAACCAGGCATTTTCCGAGGAGAAGTAACATATCATAACTATGGTGATGATATGTGGAATACGAAGCAAAGCAGACGTTTTTTCGGATGGGGTTGTCTTTTTCTGTCCTGCGGTATTTTGTCGTTTCGCAGTGCGACAGTTCTTCGAAAGAATCATTTTTCTGCGGGAAAAGTTGTACTGCATATGGCGGCGGCACAGGCGGAGGAGCTGTCCGTGGACGCTGTGATGCCGCTTCTTTTCTATGATGGAAAAGAGGACGGGCAGGGATGGATGGAAAATCTTCTCGCGGCAGTAAGAGATCAGATACCGGCACTTTCGGGAAAACAGGCCGGAGAAGAGCTGGCGGCAGAAAAAGGCGCGGTAAAACAGGAGAGCGGAAAACAGGAGAGCGGAGAACCGGAAAGTAAGGAACAGGAGAGCGGGAGACAGAATGTAAATCCGGAGTCGGAAAATGTTCAGACAGAATCAGATACCACGGAATCGGCGGAAGTGGAACCCTCCCCGTCTGTTTCCGACGAAACTGTTGAGAATGACAGTACGCCGGGTGAAATCCTCTATCCGGAGGCCGAAACGATACGGGAGGCCATTTCCGGGGATATTCTTACTGAACCGCAGGCGCTCCTGAACCGTTTTTTTGTTGTGGATCCCAACACATCCGTTTTACCGGGAGAGATAGATGGAAATATGCTGCTCGGAAAAGATCTGACAATGTCGGAAAACGCGGAAGGTCCGCAGATTCTGATTTATCACACACATTCACAGGAGGCCTTCGCCGATTCCCGGCCGGGAGAGATGGCAGATACGGTGATTGGTCTTGGCAATGATCTGCAGGAAATTCTGGAAAAGCAGTATGGATACGAAGTACTTCATATTACAGAAGCTTTTGACATGAAAGAAGGCTATCTCGAGCGGAGTCGTGCATACAACTACGCAGAGCCGGTCATTGCAGCGGCACTGGAAGAAAATCCGTCTGTCCAGGTTGTGATCGACCTGCACCGGGATGGCGTCAACGGTTCCAAACGCCTTGTCACCGAGGTGAATGGAAAGGAGACAGCACAGATCATGTTTTTCAACGGTCTTTCACGCACACAAGAAAGCGGTGAGCTGGCAAGCCTTCCCAATCCGTACCGGGAAGAGAATCTTGCGTTTTCTTTTCAGATGGAATATGCGGCAAAGCAGTATTACCCCGGCTTTTCGCGATGCATCTATTTAAAAGGCTATCGCTACAATCTCCATTTGCGTCCCCGGTCGGTTCTCTTGGAAGTCGGTGCGCAGACGAATACCGTGGAGGAAGCAAAAAATGCGATGGGGCCGTTCGCGGATATTCTGCATAAGGTTCTCTCGGGGGAAAGCCGGAATACGGCGGCAGATGGATAAATTTATCTTGCTTTTTTGAGTGGAATTTCGTATCATACAAAATAGACATAGGGTACCACCTTTTGTCCAGATTGAACCCGTGAAAAAGCAGGAGGAAAGAACTTGTCAGGAATAGATCAGAGTAAAATTCGTAATTTTTGTATTATTGCCCATATTGACCATGGAAAATCAACGCTGGCAGACCGTATTATCCAGAAAACCGGTCTGCTGACCGAGCGCGAGATGCAGGACCAGGTGCTGGACAATATGGATCTCGAGCGTGAGCGAGGCATTACGATCAAGGCACAGGCAGTCCGCACCGTATACAAAGCGGCAGATGGAGAGGAATATATCCTAAATATGATCGACACACCGGGCCACGTTGACTTCAACTATGAGGTTTCCCGAAGCCTTGCGGCATGCGATGGTGCGCTGCTCGTTGTCGATGCATCCCAGGGGATTGAGGCACAGACGCTTGCCAACGTTTATCTTGCCCTTGACCATGATCTGGATGTGTTTCCGGTCATCAACAAAGTAGACCTTCCAAGTGCCGAGCCGGATCGTGTCATTGCAGAAATCGAGGATGTCATTGGACTGGAAGCCGCGGACGCTCCGCGGATTTCCGCCAAAACCGGTCTGAACGTGGATGAAGTGCTCGAGCAGATCGTACAGAAAATCCCGGCACCATCAGGTGATCCAGCCGAACCGTTAAAGGCACTGATTTTTGATTCCGTTTACGATGCGTACCGCGGTGTTATCATTTCCTGCCGTGTGATGGAAGGAAGTGTGAAAAAAGGAACGAGAATCCGCATGATGACGTTCCTGGATAA
>OQVT01001560.1_pt1 | contig 14519 bp, 10 predicted proteins | sample 1691561 | NCBI WGS metagenome assembly OQVT01 (sample SAMN03418260, study PRJEB22391) | human gut metagenome | biome: human-gut; feature: organic feature; material: feces | host: Homo sapiens | place: Tanzania | collected 2013-01 | reverse complement strand
CCATGGTGGGGCATTTCTGTATTTCAAAGCATAATTCTACATTATCTAAGCAGCTCCGCTATTCAACCGTTGTAAGCTGTGCCACTGTCCCGCACCCGCCCCGCAAGTCCCTCACACTGTGACAATAATATACAATAAAAAACAGACTGTAATTTTGAGTGGTCAGCTCAATTTTACAGTCTGTTCTATATTAATCTCTCAAACACCCAACCGGCACAGCCCGAACTCCTGACTCCGTGGTATATGCCATGGTTGTTATCCCATTTAATTCACAGATTATACAAGGCTATTTTATGTTTTTCGAGTATTTTATTTTGTATTTTTCTAATGTTTTATTTTATGTTTTTCGAGTGTTTTATTTTACTTTTTTCGAATAACAAAAAGAGCAGGACAAGTATTTCTACCTATCCTGCTGCTTTTTACATATTCTAATTATTTAGATATAGATTATCTACCTGCTGTTCGCCATCTGCTTCACATAGTCGAGTGCCTTCTTAACCGGTGGAATTGATATCACTATGATTGTGATAATTCCTTCTACTGCAAGATATGAGCCGTTGTAGGTCACTGAATATATGAGCGCATCTATCGTCTTGTTTCCTATCGTGACAGGTGCATATGCTGCAAAGAACACAACTCCCGACAGCACTGCAAAGAAAAATCTACCTATGACTGCCACTATGTATCCCTTGACAAGTCCATATTTCTTGTTGGCAAACACTCCAGCGAGTCCGAGCGCTCCAAATGCAAATATGTAATCTACAAGCATCTGCGGAAGGCTCACTATATATGGATTGGTCACAAGCTGAAGTATGCCGTATGCTACTGCTGCCGTAAGTCCGGGTCCCACTCCGTACCAGTATCCGATTAATACAATAAACAACATTGAAAGCAGTGTCACAGAGCCTCCCATCGGAAGGCTGAAAAGCTTGATAAATGATGTAACTGTCGCAAGTGCTATGGCCATCGCCGAAAACACAAGCTGCTTTGCCCCTATTCTTTTGTTCTTGCCAAATATGGCACAGCCGGCTAACAGTATCGCAATCATGATGATTACGAGTGCTGTAAAGCCTGCCAGCGTAAGGTTATATACTCCGTCTGTTTTACTGTAAGTTACAAATAATGACATTTTTTATCTTCTTTCTATTTAAAATACGTCAGCATGTGCAAATTTATCAATTTAATATGCATAATATGACTTTTGAAGTCTTAAAATTATTTTGTTACACTAAGGTCCGGAAAAATCTACTGGGCTGCACCACCGGTGGCACCGCTTTCTCCTCCTGTAGTTCCACCGGTGTTTCCGGTTGAACCACTGCCTCCGGCTCCACCTGTGCCTCCGGTTGAACCGCTGCCTCCGGCTCCACCTGTGCCTCCGGTCGAACCACTGCCTCCGGCTCCACCTGCACCTCCAGTTGAACCACTGTCTCCGGCTCCACCTGCACCTCCGGTTGAACCATTGTCTCCAGCTCCACCTGTGCCTCCGGCTGAATCACTGTCTCCAGCTCCACCTGATGGATTTTCTGATGGTGTAGTAGGTGTTTTTTCATGATTTCCGCCAGCAGCATCTGTCTTATTCGGGTCTGTCGTTGTCTGATCCGGTGTCGTAGTTCCTTCATCTGGTGTGGTCACTGTCTGATCTGTAGGATTATTCTGCGTCTGATCATCTGCAGGTGTGTCCTGAACCTCCTGGCCTTCCTGATTGTCCTGACTTTCATCTGACATATGTGCATATGGCAGGAAATTGAGTGGTGTCAGATCTGAATGTATCTGATCCATATAGGTCTTCCAGATTTCTGCCGGATATGAGCCTCCTGTCAAATCCTTTATGGTCTCCGGCATATCACAGCCTACCCATACACAGGTAGTGTAATATCTGGTAAATCCGCAGAACCATCCATCCTTTTTATCGTTTGTAGTTCCGGTTTTTCCGGCACTCGGCATACCATTGTCAAGCTTCGCCTTGCGGCCGGTTCCCTCTGTCATAACACCGGTCATGACGTCTGTCATCGTTCTTGCAGCATTCTCTGAATAAATTACTGTATCCTTCTGTGATGAAGTATATATAATGTTGTTGTCTGAATCCACAATAGATGTAACGCAGGTTGGATTCCTGTACATTCCGTCATTCTCAAGAGTCGCATAGGCTGATGCCATCTCAAGCGGTGATACACCTGTGGTAAATCCTCCGAGTGCTGTCGCTGTAACGTAATCATCCTTGACAATATTTGTAAAATTCATATCCTTCAGATACTGTAAGCCAACCTTAGGTGTCAGCTCATCATAAAGCTGCCATGCCACAGTATTCAATGATTTTTCTACCGCAAATCTGATGGTTACATCACCATAATAGCTGTCACCGGCATTAGACGGCCCACCATCAAACTTATGGTCATTTACTATTGTGTCCGGTGTCTTGCCACGCTCAAACGATGGCGTATACACGATAAGTGGCTTAATAGAGCTTCCCGGCTGGCGGTGACTCTGGAATGCACGATTCAGCGTATGATTTGTCGCATCCTGGCTTCGTCCACCGACTATTGCAACAACATAGCCTGTCGCATTATCAATACAGGTTGCTGCACTTTGAAGCTTAAAGGTACCATCATCAGTGGTATCTGTGAAGTCCAATAATGTCAGGTCAATTGAGTCCTGAAGCTGCTGCTGTTTGGTCAGGTCTATCGACGTGTAAATCTTATAGCCCTCTGAATACAGCTTTTTCTGACAATACGAATACATCTCATCATATGATGTATCATATTCCTTTTCTTCCGCATCCGAATCAAAGTAATACTTGAACTTGAAGCCCTCATTCTCCATGAGCGCCCTCGTAGCGCAGTAATATGCATAGGTATCCACGTAGTTATACTTGACCGTATCTTCCTTCTCAGGCATGTTGAGGGTAATCTCCTCGTTTATGGCAGCCTCATATTCCTGCTGTGTGATTTTGCCGTCTTCCTTTAGGTTTTTCAATATGAGATTGCGGCGCGTCAGTGTATGATCCTTGTTGTTTATTGGGTCATAGTATGTCGGGCTGTTCGGAATCGCACACAAAAAGGCAGTCTGCGACAAATCAAGATCTGCCAGCTCACAGTTGAAATAGCCGTGGCACGCTGCCTGAATACCATAATATCCATTCATGAAATAGACGTTATTCAGGTAGAACTCCATAATATCGTTCTTGGAATATTTCTTTTCCATTTCCATCGCTATGAACATTTCCTTGACTTTTCGCTGCCAGTTCTTGTTCGTATCCAGGTAAATATTTCGGGCGAGCTGCATCGTGATGGTACTGCCACCCTGGGTAATTCTCTTGTTTTTTATGATGGATTTTGCGGCACGCACTATTGCCTTTAAATCCACACCATTGTGATTGTAGAACTTCTTGTCCTCGATGCTGACCATACAGTTTACGAAGTTCTGTGGGATATCTGCATACTTCACATAGTCAGCCTTTTTGGTGGTGGCTGTCTCGGATATCTCATCACCGTTTGTATCGTAAAGTGTACTCGTCCGCGCCGGTAAAAATGTGTTTTTGTCAGATTTCTGCACGAGCTCTACTGCCTCTGAGTGAAGCTTTGCCACCTTGTCTGCATATCCGCCAAAGTAATAAAAGCATAATCCACCGAGAATCAGTACCATCAGAAAAATCTGAAGCTTTATGAAAAACCAGAAAACGCGATGCTGCTTTTTCTTCTTTTTCTTTTTCTGTTTTGCCATTTCTAAACGTTACCTCCAAACTATCGGTATACCATTATATATCGGCATACTCTATAGATAATTGACAAATATCACAAATATGTACTGTCTATTATACTACAATACCTCTACATCAGATAATTAATAATTGCTTAATTTTCGATATACCGTTATAGCACAAAAGGAAGCTAACTGCTCCCTTTATCACGCTATTTTACATCTTTATTGCTATTGCCGTCAAGTAAATAGTTTTTTACAAGGCTTTTTACAGTGCTTTTCATGGTCTCTAGCCGAGCTGTTCAGCCAGAAATTCTGCTGCTGCACTCACCAGCTTTTCGGCAATATCCGGGGTATCGCCTTTTTCATCGCAAGCACACAGTATAACGGCTCCCGCACTATCACCATCATGCACTATTGCTGCTATTGCCTGTGCTTCACAGTCAGCTTTATCGTCCTTTACCACCGGTATCAGGTTATTGTCTTTTTTACTGTACAAGGCACTTTTTCTCTTATCCATAATATCTTCGAGCTCCTTTGATGGAGCCTTACCTATATACTTTTTGTGGTTTTTACCGGCTGCCGCTATTATCTCATCCCTGTCTGCCACACATACCGTGGCACCGGTTGCCTTTGACAGGCTCTGTGCGTACGCCTGTGATATATTTTTCAGGCTTCCCACCTGCGAATATTTCTTTAGCACTATCGTCTCGTCTGCATCCATATATATTTCCAGCGGACTGCCCTCTTTGATATGGAGCATCCTGCGCAGCTCCTTCGGTATGACTATTCTGCCGAGTGAGTCTACTCTTCTGGTCAATCCTGTGATTTTCACTTTATTGTCCTCCGGTTACTTTTTTGCATTTGCATTCATGCTTTGGAGGTAGTATATGGAAATCTGTATGAAATATACATTCGTTATGCACTGATACAGTGCTCTTTCATAATAGCTTTTATAATGTCCCGGTTTGTTTTGAATTTGATAAGGTATCTATATCCATCAGCTCACTCTCATCTGCAATATCCACATATACACAGTCATGCTTCTTTGCCACACTTCTGCCACCCTTATCACCCTCCAGTGATAAAAGCTGGGGGATAAGCGATGAATGAAATACACATGGGTTGCCCACAGCAGTTCCACAGCGAAGCGAAAATGCTAATCGCTCGTTCCTTGTATTTTCAAGCACTTTGTTTATTAATTTAATCACGCTTTGACTTTTTAAATATGGCTGGTCTGCTACTGCAAACATGTAGTATTCCTCTGTTTCGGCTGAATTGTGCGTCACCTCACTGCTTTTTCCAGGCTTTTTCTGCCGCACACCGCCTTGTCCTGTCTGCACACCTCCTTGCCCTGTCTGCATACCGGTCTTTTTCTGCTCTTGCACTGCCATAATTCCTGCCTTTATGGTGTAGGATATGCCTTTTTCGCTGTCCGGACTTAAGACAGCATGGCAATCGGGGATAGATGAGCAGTAGTCCAGTATTTCCAGATAGCGGGTAACAACTGTGATATCTACGAGCGGGCTACTCGATTCTGCATTTTTTGTCTTTTTTCCAGTCTTTTTTGATAAGCCGATGTCTGTGCCAATATATGTATCAACAACAGTATCAGTATCCATTTCATCACTATCTAAACGTTTGTTAGTTCTGGTGTTTTCCAAATTATTATATCTGTCTTTAATTTCTATCAAGTGGTCAAGCAGATGCCTGTACATAGGCTTTCCATCCAGCTCATAAAACAGCTTGTTACTTCCAAAACGGCGGCTGTTTCCAGCCGCCATGTATATGATATGAATCATTTCACTCTAAGGTCCTTTTCGTGCCAGTCCGGGTCTACCATTCCCATAAGTATTTTCTCCGGGGTGAACGGAACTGTCCTGTGCCACACACCTGTTGCACGATAAATGGCATGTGCCAGCGCAGGAGCCGGTGTATTGATGACTATCTCACCGATTGACTTGACTCCGAATGGGCCTGACGGCTCATAGCTGGTCTCAAATTCGACATTGATATTGCCCACGTCCTGACGTGTCGGTATCTTGTACTGCATGAGGTCATTTTCTGCGATTTTTCCACCGGCATTGTAGGTGACATTCTCATAAAGTGCCATGCCGATTCCCTGACCTATGCCGCCCTCTGTCTGTACACGCGCGAGGTTTGGGTTGACCGGGATTCCACAGTCCACAACAGCCTGATAATCAAGTATTTTAACTGCTCCTGTCTCCTTATCAAGCTCTATCTCGACCATTCCCACCATGTACGGAGGCGGTGAGACAGGTGATGAATATGTGGCGGTGACATCTACAGGGATTGTATTGTTGACCTGTGATTTTGTTGCTATATCAGAAAGACTTACGGAAACAGCCCCATTGTCTGCACCGTCCGGATTTATGATATACACCTCTTTGCCGTCGAAATCCACCTCTGAAGCATCACAGCCCAGCAGCTGTGCACCGATTTTCTTTATATTTTCACGAAGCTCAAGTGCCGCATTCTGTGTGGCCATTCCTGTAATGTAGGTAGTTGATGAGGCATATGAACCCGAGTCATAAGGAGAAGCATCAGTATCCGCTCCAAACACTGTTATATCATCCGGCTCGCAGTCGAGCACCTCAGCCGCCATCTGCGCAAGTATGGTATCACAGCCGGTTCCCATGTCTGCCGCGCCTATCATCATGTTGTAGGTGCCACAGTCTGAAAGCTTTAAGGTACACGATCCGACATCTACATTGGATATGCAGGAGCCCTGCATTGCAAGCGCCATGCCTGCCGCACGAACCTTGCCATTTCCCATATCGCGGACAGGATACTTTTCTGCCCAATGGAAATTGTCCGCGCAGTGCATTATGCATCTGTCGAGTGCACATGCATTGGCTGTCTCGCCAAAATATGCAGGCATAAACATGCCCTCACGGACGATATTTTTCAAACGAAGCTCAACCGGGTCTATATGCAGCTTTTCAGCGAGCTCATTGACAGTTGATTCAAGTGCAAAGATACCCTGTGTGGCTCCATAGCCTCTGTATGCTCCTGCCGCCTGCACGTTTGTATACACAACATCGCACGAAAATCTGGTCGCCTCGCAGCCTCCTGTGTAAAGAGGAAGTGATTTATGACCTGAGAGTCCTACCGTTGTAGTGCTGTGCTCTCCGTATGCTCCACCATTTGACAGCGTATAAAGATCTATCGCCCTTATATGACCATCCTTCATCGCTCCAAGACGCACGGTGACCTCCATCTCATGACGCGGTGACGCGATAGTCTGACACTCTTTTCTGCTGTAGATTATCTTGCTCGGACGCTTTGTCTTCCAGGTAACAAATGCCGGATAGACCTCACATACCGCTGTCTGCTTGGCACCAAAGCCTCCTCCTATACGCGGCTTTTCAGCACGCACCATGGACTTTGGAATATCGAGTGCATTGGACAGTATTCGGCGCAGGTGGAAAACAATCTGTGTCGAGCTGATGCAGTGAAGCCTGCCGTATCTGTCTATCTCACAGTATGCCCTGCAGGTCTCCATATATGCCTGCTGCGCTGCCTTTATGCGATATGTGTGCTCAATAATCTCATCACACTCTGACAGAATTTTCTCCACGTTTCCATGCTCATCCTCCTCATGGTGAATGAGATTGCGCTTTACATCGCCTGTTCCTATGCTGGATGACCAGTCATCCTCAGGATGCACGAGCACCTTGTTGTCCAGCGACTTTCTGAAATCAAGCACCGGCTCAAGCACCGTGTACTTTACCTTTATCATGTTAAGAGCCTTGTCTACAGCCTTTTCCGATTCTCCTACCACGATAGCGACAGCGTCACCTACGCTTCTCACATGGCGGTCAAGGATTAATCTGTCATACGGTGACGGCTCCGGGAAGGTCTGTCCTGCGATGGAAAAACGCTTTTTCGGAACATCCTCCCAGGTGTATACTGCGACCATGCCCGGCACCTTAAGAGCAATATCTGTCTTTACATCCTCGACAATTGCATTTGCATACGGGCTTCTAAGAAGCTTTATGACAAGCGCATCACGCGGTGTGATATCATCGGTAAATACCGGCTTTCCGAGTAAAAGCTGGCTTGAATCCTTCTTCGGTATACATTTTCCAACTGCGTGGTAATCCCTTCTGGCGCGGTTGAAGCTGTTTTCGTTAGTTTGATTTGTGCTCATCCTGCCACTCCTTTCCGATATCCTCTCCGTAGACACCTGCCTCAAGATTAAGAGGTGCGCCCTCCTTCTTACTGTTTAAGTAATTTCTGATTGAGCGGAGCTGACTCTGATATCCTGTACAACGGCACAGGTTTCCTGAAAGATATTCAAGAATTTCCTCATCAGTCGGGTCAGGATTTTCTCTCAGAAGTGCCACAATATTTACTATATAACCCGGATTACAAAAGCCGCACTGATCCGCTCCCTGTGCAGCAAAAAATCCTGTAAACTGCTTAGCTTCCTCCTCAAGCCCCTCAAGGGTATAAACCTCTCTGCCGTCTGCCCTGCCTATCGGCGTGCTGCATGACAGCACCGGCTTTCCATCTAAAAGTACTGTACAAAGACCGCAGTTGCCGGACTCACAGCCTCTCTTCACAGAAAAGCAGTTGTGCTTGCGGCAGAAATCCAAAAGCACCATATCCTGGTCAACTGAGTCGGTTATTAACTTTCCATTTAATTTTATTTTAACATCCATATATATGAATTCCTTCCTACTTAATGCTCGTAATTAATGCTTGTACTTAGTGCTCGTGCATTGACGTCATCACACTAATAGAGCTTCCAAAGTTCTGTGCATAACTTCCATGCATCCGTTAGCGATTACCTTATATCATCGCAGATGTCAAGCGATTGTGTGACAGCGCGGCGTGTAAGCACCTTGCATATCATCTCTCTGTACTCGGCGCCTGCCCTTATATTGCTTCCAAAACGGATATGGTCTGCAACATATCCTGCAAATTTTTCTATCTTTTCATTGTTTTCGGAGTTCTCTGTCAAGGCTGCATTCTCGTCTGTCTTTGCACCTGTTATGCCATCGAGTATGCCGTTTTCATCCCACACTGGCTCTGCCATATATGGTGATGCTCCGATAACTGCCACATACCTGCCGCTTCTGTTTGCCACTGCACATGTGAGCACCGGAAAGTCCGTTGACTGGTTTCTCTGGCTTAAGTATACTATGCCCTTTGCTTTTTTCGGTACTATTACTGACACAAGCACATCTCGCGTGGTTCTTGGAAGCGCCGCAAACTCGTCCAAATCCATAACCCCTGCCTTATGAAGCTGCACCTTTGCTCCCAGTGCCCTGAAAATCGTCATGACATCTGAAAAGCCGAATCTGCCCCAGATGCTTCCTCCGACAGTCGCCACATTTCTAAACTGTACTCCGACGATATGTCTGACCGACTCTGCAATCGCACCGTGTGTATATGCATTCAGGGCTTCATGTGTCTCTATCTGCCTGAGGGTTGCATATGCACCGATTCTAAACTCGTTTTCATCCTCATCAATTTGGTCAAGCCCGAGGTCACACAGGTCAATTGCTGTGCCAAGTGTCTTATTTTTCATTTTGAGCCAAAGCATGCCGCCCAGCACAAAATTCGGTTTTTTCTGATAAAGCTCATAGGCTTCATCAAGGCTTTGCGCCCTTACATACTGATTGTAATAAAACATATTTTTCTCCTATATCAATACATTTCAAGCTCATACATGGCTTCCCACCGTATGTCCTGCTCCTTCATAAAGGCTATGAGGCTCTCCCTGTCAGAAAGCTCTGCCCGCCATGCCAGCCCACAGCCAGCCGATATAACAGACGGAAGAGGAATCGTGCGCCCCGGAATACCACATGCCTTGCCCTTGATATCCAGCTTTAACGGCGCTGTGGTAGTCTCGAAGGTGATGATGAGCCTTTTTTTCTTTTCTCTTACCAAATTCTTATCCATCACATCACACTTTTTTTAACATTACATCACATTTTTATAACTCTAAGGACTTACAATAAGAGATGCCCCAGCCATTTTCTCGGCGATATCATACATGTTCGTCACCTCTCCGACTGCAAGCTTGTCTGACAGCTCATAGTAATTCAGACATGTGCCACAGGTAAGGATTTTCACGCCTCGATTCTTAAGCTCCTTTAAATCCTCAAGCGACTCTGAGCCCTCACAGGTCAGCTTCGCTCCTCCATTGTAGAAAAGCATGGTTTCCGGCGGATTTTCCTGCTGCGAAAGCGCATAGATAAAGCCCTTTATAAGCACTCCTCCAAGCTCCTCGCTGCCCTCTCCCATATATGAAGAGCGGATTACAACAACTCTGTTATCTGCGGCCGGCGTACATGTATACTGTGAAGCATCATCTGTATCCGAAGGCTCTTCGGTGTTAAGAGCCTCAATTGTCAGCTTTACGCTGTAGCTTCCGTCGTCGAGCTTACTGCTTTCGCAGCTATAGCCCTTCTGTGCAGCCATTTTCTTTAAATTTTCCACTGCAATTTCATTGTCCACAAGTGTCTCCACTGTGTCCGGCTGTGTGAGAGCCTCTATCGCCTTCTTTGTCTTTACAACCGGAATTGGACATGTATCTCCTATTGCATTTACTGTTATCATATTTATCGTCCTCCATATATTATTTTAACTATATTATTTTAACTCGTCAGCCCTCAAAAAACGGGCATGCAGCCTGTCGGCAAATTTGCATAAGCTATGGCAGCTTAAAATCAGTTCACATATATCGGCACATCGCGCCGCTCAACAAATCGTCCCACCTTTGCGGCCGGAAGCCCTGCTGCTTTAAGCTCGTGCAAAAAAGCATCTGCCTCAGAGGCTTTTACTGCAAACAATAGGCCTCCGGAGGTCTGCGGATCAAAAAGCACCTCCTGCATTGAGAAAGGTATATTTTTTGCAAAGCACACCTTATCACCCACATGGTTTCTGTTGCGCTGCGCCGCTGCCGTGAGGAAAAACTCATCTGCGCATCGCAGTGCTCCGGTAATGACCGGTATGGAAATCGAGTCGATAAGTGCTGTTATATCATCATTTAACATCTCACTCAGATGCCCTAAAAAGCTAAAGCCCGTGACATCTGTGCATGCATGTATATCAAAGCTGTGACTGATTTCGGATGCGGCCTTATTCAGTGTGGTCATGGAGTTTACCGCATCCTCAATTGCACCTAACGGAGCTTCCCCGACACGGTTTGCATTGCATACAAGCCCCACTCCGAGCTTCTTGGTCAGTATAAGCACATCTGACGGCTGCCCCGTATTGTTGCTGTAGATATGCTTAGGATGAACCGTACCCATGACTGAAAGTCCGTATTTCACATCGCTGTCTGCTATAGAATGACCGCCTGCAAGAGTGCCGCCCGCCTCTATCACCTTTTCTGCGCCGCCCTGCATTATTTTACCGAGTATATTCAAATCCATTTTCTCAGGGAAACAAACTATGTTCAGCGCTGTCTTAACTGTGCCTCCCATCGCATAGATATCACTGAGCGCATTTGCGGCTGCTATCTGTCCAAACGTATATGGATCATCCACCATCGGCGGGAAAAAATCAAGTGTCTGGACTATCGCCGTGTCATCTGAGATCCTGTACACTGCCGCATCATCGCAGCTATCATATCCGACAAGCAGATTGCTGTCTTTTTCAGCTCGTGGCAGCTTTGCTAAAACATGACTTAACAAATCCGGGCCAAGCTTTGCGGTACAGCCACCGCCCTTGCAAAACACTATTTCCTGTGGCATTTTGGTTCCTTTCAATTGTTTAATATATTTATCAAAGTGCTGCAATCTGCATAAGCGCTGCAGCGGCCTCATTTACCTCTTCAACTGTATTATAATATGAAAATGAAAATCTCACCATACCCTGTTTTTGTGTTCCAAAAAATTTATGCATCAGTGGTGCGCAGTGTATGCCGCTTCTTGTTGCAATGCCATACTCATTCATAAGTATATCCGATACCTCCGCAGAGTCCATATCCGCTATATTTACTGAAACAATCGCACAGTGTATGCCATTATCGGGCAGCATGTCGAAATCTCCGTATATCCTGATTCCGGGGATTTTCTTTATTTTCTCAAGAAAAGCCTTCATCAGCATATGCTCCTTGGCATATATGTTATCCACACCGATTTCTTCTATAGCCTTCACTCCTGCCAAAAGCCCTGCAATTCCCGGACCATTTAAGGTACCGGCCTCAAGTCTTGTCGGAAGCTCCATAGGCTGGCTCTCAAGAAAGCTGAGCACGCCGGTGCCACCGCTTTTAAACGGCTTTATATCTGCTCTCTCTCCCACATAAAGTCCTCCGGTTCCCTGCGGACCCATCAGCCCCTTGTGACCTGTGAAGCATAGCACATCAATATTCATGTCTCTTATATTTATCGGAAGCACACCGGCTGTCTGCGATGCATCGACTATAAATAAAAGGTCATGCTTTCGTGCAATTTGCCCTATCGATTTAATGTCCACCACATTGCCTGTGAGGTTTGAAGCATGTGTGCAGACTATGGCTTTTGTGTCAGGACAAATTGCAGCCTCTATATCCTGTGGAGAAATTATCCCTCTTTTTATTCCTTCATCACTGCATGGCACAATGTCCACACACACTCCCCTCTCCCTTTGCATATAAAGAGGTCTGAGCACCGAATTGTGCTCGAGCTGTGTAGTAATCACATGCTCACCCGGCTCAAGCAGTCCGTGTATAGCAATATTTAGCGCCTCTGTGGCATTTGACGTAAAAACAAGTCTGTCAGCATCCTCCCCGCCGAAAAATTCCGTAAGGCACATTCTGGCCTCATATATTTTCCTCGACGCATCAAGCGATGCATCCGACGTTCCCCGACCTGAATTGCCGCAGTGATCCATTGCATCAAGCACTGCATCATATACTGCATCCGGCTTTTTAATTGTTGTGGCAGCGTTGTCCAGGTAAATCATAGTACATCCTCATTTACTTCTCATTTAAGCAGATAAAAATTCTTTATATAAAGCTCATCATTTATATTTTTGCTAAGCATATTTGCTTCTGTATGCTTTGGAAGGCTTGCATAAATTATTGAATCGTTATTTAATTTGCACGATACTTCCCAGTTTTTCAATTCTTCAACCATTTTATAATCTTTAATCCTGATTATATTTTTATCGTTATATGCAAGCGCCGTTTTTGCTTTGCCTGCAGATATTATTATATCCTGTGGGAAAACACCTATGTGTGATATGTCGTCAATATCCATTGCAGTCTGTTCAAGCTGCTCATCAGTGACCTCAAATACGCTATCCCATTCCACGGCAAGCAAATGATGCTTATCCTGCCATTTTACCTCTGATATATTGTTACAGCCCACAAGCAGTGCCTGCTCCACAGACATAGGCCGCATGAAAAAATCTTTTTTGTAGCGGACTGTACTCAGCACACCTCTCTCAATGCTGCCGATACGCTCAGCAAGACGATACACCTCATCACGGTTGTGTGACACAAAAATAACAGGATTATGAAAATCGGTGAGCATCTCCATAAGCTCTGATTCCATGCTTCTTTTCACATGCTCATCCAGTGCTGAAAACGGCTCATCGAGCAGTATGCACTCAGGCTTAGCCGCAAGCATGCGAAGCATTGCCACGCGCTGCCTCTGGCCTCCTGAGAGATGGTCCGGATATGTGTCCGCCATGCCATCAAGCCCATACCTCTTCAGCATACCCTTCACCTTTTCCTCGTCGCGATGTCCCATTGCTATGCATATATTTTCCATCACGGTCATTGTCGGAAAAAGTGCATAGTCCTGAAACAGATAGCCTACCCTGCGCTTACCGGGGTGCAGATTTATGCGATTTTTTGAGTCGTACAGCACCCGGCCGTTTAATGATATAAAGCCTGAATCAGGTGTTTCTATCCCTGCTATGCACTTGAGTGTCATGCTCTTTCCCGAGCCCGACATACCGATTACGGACACAATCTCGTCCGTAAGCTCCATGTCCACCGAGAGCATGAAATTATCCAACTGTTTTTTTATTTTTACTATGAGCGACATTATTTTTTCTCTTTCTCTTTATGCCCTTGCTTTTGCCACATATCATATTTATCGATACAAGGCATGCAAACGAAATCGCTATGATTACTATGCACCAGAAGCCCGCTGTGGCATAATCGCCGCTTTGGACGACCATTGCTATCTGCTGTGATATGGTCGAGGTTTTTCCTGCTATATTTCCGGCAAGCATCGATGTGGCGCCGTACTCACCGATAGCTCTGGCAAAGGCCAGCGTGACACCCGATATGATACCGGGCTTTGCCATAGGCAGACGTATCCTCCAGAAAATCTTCCACTCACTTATGCCGAGAGTGCGCGCCGCATATATGACATTTTCGTCTATCTGCTCAAATGCCGCTCTCGCATTTCTGTACATGAGCGGGAGTGCAATGATGGTCGCTGCCACCACACAGCCAAGCCATGTGTGTACTACCTGTATACCCATGCTATGGCTTAAAAAGCTTCCAAGGGGACGCCTTGTGCTGAAAATCCTAAGCAAAATGTATCCAGCCACGGTAGGTGGCAGCACCATCGGAAGTGTCAGCAGTCCATCCCAGAATGCCCTCACTCTGCCCTTTGTGTTTATGACAAGCTCAGCAAAGGCTATTCCTATAAAGAATGAAAAAACCGATGCAACTATTCCTGTTTTTAGTGTTATCCAAAGCGGTGTGAAATCAATCGTTCCCATTATTCATTTACCGAAAAATGATATTTCTCAAATACTGACATTGCCTCATCTGTCTGAAGATATGCAATGAATTCCTTTGCACACCTACAGGTGTATCCAAAGGTTTCATGACACCGGAC
>OQVT01001559.1_pt1 | contig 14531 bp, 9 predicted proteins | sample 1691561 | NCBI WGS metagenome assembly OQVT01 (sample SAMN03418260, study PRJEB22391) | human gut metagenome | biome: human-gut; feature: organic feature; material: feces | host: Homo sapiens | place: Tanzania | collected 2013-01 | reverse complement strand
CCTGGAACTCGCCCTTGCCACTCAGGAAGAAATACAGTTCCTCGTGGTTCTTGTGGGTGTGGAGGAAACCAGTCTCCGTGCCAGGAGCAAAGCTCTGGAATGAGAACTCGCTGCCAGTAGCGTTCACGCTCTGACCTCCGAACACCTTTCCTGGAATCTTAACCTCAGGACCCAACTCTAGGGTGTAGTCCTTGATTTCACTCATCTTACCAAAATCTACGGCTGTAAAGTTGGCAGCCTTTGCGATAGTCTTTGCTTCTTTCATCTTGTTCAATTATTTAAATGTTCATACTTTTGAATTGCGATGCAAAGGTACTATAAAAAAAGCGTTCCTGCAAGAAGGCACTTGGGGGTGGGATAGTTACCCGGAGGTAACTATTGCGATGGAATGGGAGAAAGAAAAAAGAGGTGTTAACTTAGATTAACTTTGGATGCTTGGTTACTTGGAGGATATTAGTTACTTTTGTAGCCTATTGCAGAAAACAAAGGAGTTTTCCGTAATTAGAATGATAGAAAGTAAGAAAGAGTTGAATATCGTATAGATGATATAAACTCGTATTCATATTATTAATAAGGTAAGAATAGAGATTATGGAAAGAAAGATAAAGGAAATGGTTTTCCAGGATTGTCCGATTCGCAATGTGCTTGCCCGCATTAGCGACAAGTGGTCGTTGCTCGTTATTTACACGCTGAATGTTCACAGGGAGGAGCCGCTCCGCTTCAACGCCCTCCGCAGGCTTATCCCCGATATTTCGCAAAAGATGCTTACCAGCACCTTGAAGACGCTGGAGGCGGATGGCTACGTAAACAGAAAGGTGTATGCCGAGGTGCCGCCAAGAGTGGAGTATTCGCTTACCCCTCGTGCAGAATCCCTGATTCCTATCCTCAATAGTCTGATAGGATGGGCACTCGAGAATATGGCTGCAATTGTGAACGATAGAAATAAAGCGGTATAAAGAATCGTGGCTCGAAAACATAAAAGACTAAACAATTTTTTCTGATGAAAAAACAATATAGAATAGCAATCTTGGCTGGAATCTTCTTTGCCTGTTTAAAGATGCAGGCTTACGAAGTACTCCCTACTATTGCCACATCCACTTCGGATGAGGTAAGGCAGGTGTTGTTTGATAGCAAGGGAATGATGTGGATGGCCACATCATCGGGCATTCTGAAATATGACGGTTATTCATACAGTCAGTTTTCTTCTAATCTGAAGACTCCTTGGCTGTTGCCTAATAACTACGTGCAATGCATGGTAGAAGATCATCAGCATCGGCTTTGGGTAGGAACCAACGATGGTGTGGCTCGCATCGACCAGGCAACGGGCGAGGTGCGTCATTATCATGTTTCACAAAGTAATCAGCGTATCATCTACATGCTCTTTGTGGATCGGGATGGTTCAGTCTGGGCAGGAACTGATGGCGGATTGCTCCGTTATGATGAAAAAACAGATGCTTTGGTGGATCAGGAATTCTGCCGCAAGAGTGTAAAGTCGATGGCAGAAGATAAGTATGGCAATCTTTATATTGGAACTTGGGCAGATGGATTATACTTATATAATAAGGTGAAGAAATCCCTCCTGCCGATACCAATAGGCTGCCATAATGCCTATTCTCTTTGCTTTGATGATGCCGGAAGACTGTGGGTTGGCTCATGGGAAGATGGATTGCGAGTGATTGAGCTGCCTTGGAATCCGAAGAAAGCTATCGTCAGACAGATTTTGGAAAAAGGAAACCAGCGCATCTATCGCATCGTCTTCGACCCGATGAAAAGGGAAATCTGGGCCTGCTCCAAAAGAAATGTGATTATAGTTCCGTTGGCAGAAGCTGCCTCCGGGAAGAATACGCTTTTTAAGCCTATCTTGATACCAAATCAGGCAGCGAGCGATTTTTCTTCTGTGGCAACCAATGGCAGGGGAATGATGGCTGTAACCTCCAATTATGATGGCATTAACATGTTCTCTACCTTGTCGTTGCCTATTCTATACAGGCAGGTGCCGCATTTCTCACCCATCAATGGACTTTTAACGTTGGATGGAAATCATTTCTGGTTGGCATCCAACAGTATGGGACTTCTACAGAATGAAGTTCTTCAGGATGTGCGTCCTTATACTTGTGTAGCCAGAAGAAGAAATGGAGAGATCTGGGCGGGTAATATGTTTTATGGAATCAACATCATTTCGCCCAATGGCGCAAGCAGGCTGATTGATAATACCCAATGTAAGTTCCTCAATGAAAATGGTGTTACGGCATTATACGAAGCCAAGGATGGAACCATGATTATTGGCCAATGGAATAATCTGGTGGTATTTGTTGCCGGAAAGACTCCTGCTGCTTTGCCGAATTCCATAACGGAAAAAGATGGATACACCATCAGTTTGAGCAAGTATCTGAATCCGTTCTATAAGGGAAAGGTATTGCACATCACACAAGACCATCTGGGAAGAATCTGGGTTTCTACCCAAACCAATGGTATTCTGCGTATTGATGGCGATTTTCATCATCCTGAGCGTATTCGGGTGAAGTGCTTCAATCCATCTAACGGTAAGTATCCGCTGGTAGAATCCACAGCCTGTCTGGAGGATAAGCAGCATCGTCTGTGGGCCATCACCAAGTCGGGTGGCTTGCTGCTTTGGAATGAAGAGAAGGATTGCTTCGAGGCAGCCGGCGAGCGTTTTGGAGTTGTAGAGGATAAACTCTATGCCATAAACCAGGATGAGTCGGGGGCTTTGTGGCTCGCAGCCGATAATTATCTCATTCGCCTGAAGATAGATGAGGAGGGTAAATCTTCGGTATTGCGATTCTATGTTCCTGGCAACAGAAACAACGTCAAGTTCCAGGAAAATTCTACTTATACCTATCAGGGCAGAATGTACTTTGGCGGAATGAACGGCTACGTGGGCTTTGCTCCTGCCGAACTTCTCCAGGTGCAGAAGAGCATGCCGGATGCTCCTATCGCCGTGACAGATATTCTGCTGGATGGAGTTTCTTATCAGGATTTGGATAGTTTAGAGCGTAGGGAGATTTCTGCCGAACAGGCCACCTACACCCGCCATCTTACCATAGCCTCTTCTACAAGAAAGGTGGAAGTGGATTTCTCTCTGCTTTCGTATGACGGCAATCATCGCCGGCTCTATGCTTACTGGCTTGAGGGGTATAATAAAGAATGGCTTGTCTGTGCACGTGGCGAACATAAGGCCAGTTTCGAAAACCTTCCTTCGGGCACTTATCGCCTTCATCTCCGGGTCTTGGGAAATCAGGGAGAATGGCAGGAAATGCCTTATACCATTCAGCTCAAGATGCTCCCGCCTTGGTGGGTCACCTGGTGGGCGAGCCTCTTGTGGCTGATGCTGTTGGGGGGAGCTGTTTACGCCGCCATCCTGTGGTATCGCCAGCGCATCAAGACGCAGAACCGGTTGCAGATAGCTCGGGTATTTACCAATATTACCCACGAACTCTTGACTCCGCTTTCTGTCATTTCTGCTTCCATTGATGTGGCGAAGGCTAAGATTCCGGAAGAGAACTATGCTGCAATACAGAGAAACGTGCAGCGACTGAACCGGCTGATTCGCCAGGTGCTGGAAGTAGATAAGTCGAAGAATGGTCGATTGAAACTCCTTGTAAGCAAGGGTCGCCTGATGGAGTTCGTGGGCCGTGAGTGTGAGAACTTAAGAGCCTTGGCTGCTCAGAAGAATATTTCAATCGTTTATCAGATGGAGGAAGATGAGGCCGAAAGACTCGCTTACTTCGATGCTGATAAGATGGATAAGATACTTTATAACCTCTTGTCGAATGCCATCAAGTATTCTGAAGAAGGAGGAAAGATAGAGGTAACCTGTTCTTTCAATATCAAGGAGGACGGTACGAAGGAAACTGCTCATACAGAAATGGTGGTGATTACCGTAAAAGACCAGGGTATCGGAATCTCAGACGACAAGATGAAGCATCTCTTCAGCAGGTTCATGGATGGTGACTATCGCCGCATGAAGACGATGGGAACGGGCATCGGTCTGTCGCTCACCTACGACCTGGTGAAGCTGCATCATGGCAAGATAACCTGTGAGAGCGAGGAAGGCAAGGGTACCCTCTTTACCGTGAAGATTCCTGTCCGGAAATCAAGCTATCAGGTAGAAGAGATAGGTCAGGATAAGATTTCTGGAAATTCTCATAAGGATGCAGAACAGATGGCATTAGCGGCTGAACTCGCTTCCATTTCCCGTATTCCGGCAACGGAAGATGATACGGATGGTATCAGCGGATATTCGGCTACGCCGAAAGAAAAGGAATATAAGATTCTCGTGGTGGAAGATAATGTGGAACTCTTGAACCTGATGCGCCAGGTGCTGGAGCCAAACTTCGAGGTTTATACCGCAAAGAATGGTGAACAGGCTTTGAATATCGTAGAGAGAAAACCGCTTGATATTGTGATTTCGGATGTGATGATGCCGGTGATGGATGGCGTGGAACTGACCAGACGCATCAAGCTGAATCCTGATTACGGCCAGTTGCCGGTAGTATTACTTACGGCAAAGACTCGTGATGAAGATCGTGATGCAGCCTATCTGATAGGAGCTGATGAGTATCTTACCAAGCCGTTTGCAATGGATGCTCTGCAATTACGCATTCTCAATATCTTGAAGAATCGTGAGCGAATACGCAACAGGTTTATGGCGCAGACAGAATTTGAACCCGAAAAGCAGGCGTATAGTAGTCCTGATACCTTGTTTATGGAGAAGGCAATAGCCTGCGTGTATCAGCATCTCGATGATTCTGATTTTGATCGTGACTCCTTTGCACGTGAAATGTGCATGAGCAGCAGTTCTCTCTATAAGAAACTGAGAACTTTAACCGGACAGAATGTTTCTGCTTTCATTAACAGTATCAAGATGAAGGAGGCGTGCAAGATGGCAAAGGCAAACCCTTATCTGCCTGTGAACGAGGTGTATGCTATGTTGGGCTATAATACGCCGGCATACTTCACCCGTCTTTTCAAGGCTGAGTTTGGAATGACATTCAAGGAATATCAGGATAAGATTCTGAAGGAAAATGCAGATAATTCCAACTAGAGATTTTAAAAAAAACTACTGAATAGGGTTTCTCTTTTCTGGTAGGTTTTAGGATAAGAAAAAGGCTTGCTCCTGTTCTCATGGGGCAAGCCTTTTGTATTTTGGGGTAGTTTTATTTCTTCGAAATCTTGATGAGGCTGAAAGAGTGGGCTGGCATTACGTACTTCATCTTGCTCTTCACCTTGGTAGGCTTGGTCTGTGGGAGTACGTTGGTTGGGTTCTCCTTCGTGTTCTTTGCCTTCACGTTATCGCTGTGCAGGATGGTGAGTGTTGCCTTTCTGCCCAACGATTTCATGCCAGAGAGGTTGATGTCGAGCGTCTGCTCCTTGTCTTCCATATTTACCATCTTCAGATAGACATCGCCTGTGGCTGAATTGCGAACGCATGATGATCGGTCGAACTCCTTGCCGTCGAGGGTAATGACATTATGATAATAAGTGTCGCCATGGTTCTGGCCGAAGAGCAGTTGGGTGTAGTAATTCACCGTAGGATAAACTGATTTGCCGTCGAAGTAAATCAAGTCTGGATTCCATTGGGTGTGTCCCAATCTGCCCACCAGTGGAGCGTAGGATGCAAACTCTACCACATCTCCGTTGCGTTCTAGCTGGGTCATGTAGGCAGCCTCGGCAAGCGCATTCTGCAATTCGCTGCCCCAGGAAGCATACTCGCCCACATAAACCTTGCCATAGCCTGTGCGAGGATAGCTGTCGTAGCGATGCAGGTTCTTGATAAACCAGCCCCATCCGCAATAGTAGTGCTCGTCAACAACAGGCACCTGCAGATTGCGCGCCACTTTCCAACCTTCTTCGTAATCCTTGCCGGAATGACCAGGACCTGATGTTCCCACAACTTTTATATGAGGGTATTTGGCGTGGATGGCATCAAAAATCATCTTGAAACGAACCTTAAAGTCTTCGGTAATGTGGTCCTCGTTGCCGATACCGATGTATTCCAGGTTGAATGGCTTAGGATGACCAGCCTCGGCACGCTTCTTGCCCCAGGTAGAGGTTACCGGACCGTTACAGTATTCTATCAGGTCCAGAATGTCCTGAATGTAACTGCTCATCAGCTCCATTGGTACGGCTTCCTGACCCTTGCCACGGCTGCGTGCAGAATTCTGGCAGCTTACTCCGGCTGCAATTACAGGCAGAGGCTTGGCGCCGATGTCTTCGCAGAACTGCAGATATTCAAAGTAACCCAGACCCATGCTCTGATGGTAGTTCCAAATATTACTGCCACCCTTGCGCTGTTCTACCGGACCGATGGTATTCTTCCAGTTGTAGATATTGTCGATGCCGTCGCCATGAGAAAGACAACCGCCTGGGAATCTGACGAAGGCTGGCTTCAGGGCTGCGATGGTTTCAGCCAGATCTTTGCGGAGTCCATTCTTGTGTCCCTTGTAAGTATCGGTAGGGAAGAGTGAAACCATATCGATGACGATGCTTCCCGTGTCTCCAAATTGCAGAGCGAGTGATGCTGTGTCGGCATCTTCCTTCGGGGTGAGGTTGAACTCGTATTTCTTCCATGAAGTGGAATTGGCTGTGAAGGTAGTGTCGGCGATGCTCTCTCCCTTCTTGTTTTTCAAGCTTACGTAAACAGGCATTCCCTTGCCGTTCTTAGGGTTGAGAGCCCAGTTGTCTTGCCAGTTGCCGGAAGGTTGGTTTACGATGTTCTTCAGGTAAGCGGAGAAGCGATAGGTTGCCCCTTTCTTTACAACGATGCCGTCGTAACCATGATTGCGGATACCAGGTCCTTTGCCTCTTACTGTCTTCACGTTCACCTGCAGATAGTGAGGGTTGTTGGCGTGAATAGGATCCTTGCTTTCCAGAGAGAGGGTGGCGATGGTGTTGCCCCATTTCAGGTATTCCCAGCCCGTAAAGGAATGCCAGCCGCCCTTAGGCTGCTTGTGAGAATCCAGGTCGGATGGAGAATATTCGAACGAGCGGTTCTGTACCAATTCTGCATACAGTCCGCCATCGGCAGCATAGTTGAGGTCTTCGAAGAAGATTCCGAAAAGGTTCTTGCTGATAGCCTTGCTGTTGACAGCTGCCTTGTTGGCCTTGGCTGGTGAACTGCTGGCTTTCGCATTGCCCCCTGCCATAGATGGCAGAGTAGCAAGTGAAAGCAGTAGGGCTGAAAATAATGTATTCTTATTCATGATTCTGAAATTTTAATGTTCGGTTATGTAAATTTCTATTTTGTTTTCTTGGTGTTTGTTATTGCAGGTTGTTCTTGGCTGTGGTGTAAAGTCCCAGCATATTGCCTACGAATCCTCCTGCGATGTTGGTGCTCAGGAAATCGCCTTTGATAGGGGCACCGATGGTCTCGAAATGGCTGCCGTCTGCTGAGTAGGCAAACTGGAAGTTATCGTTGTTGCCTTTCACCTGCAGCATAATCTCATTCTTGCCTTTCTGCATTTCCTGTGTGGCAATCATTTCGGTCTTATCCTTCCATCTCTTGGCGAGTACCAGGGTGTTTTTGCCGTTCTTCTTTGTCAAACCTAGCACAATCTGTGCATTTCTGTTTTGCAGACAGGCGATTCCTGCTAAATCCTTTTCGCTCTGAGGAGCATACTTCAGTTTGGTTGTAAACGAGAAGTTGTGGTGCAACTGGCGAGTCCAGAGAGCCGATAGGGCTTTCTTTTCTTCAATGTTGTTTTCGAATGGCTTGATGCGCACGCCGCCTACATTCTTCTTTTTTCCAGCCTTTCCAGCGTTTTCCAAATAGGCGAAATGGGCAGGATTGCAACGTTCGCCTACCCAGCGGTAGTCGAGCTTGTCTCCAGTGAAGTTGTCTGTAAAACCGAAATTGCCGCAGGCTGCAAATCCTTGAGTTCCCTGCATGTTGGTTACGCCCTGAGGCATCTTCAGCTTAGGCTCCATCGGAATCAGTCCGTTTTCGAAGAGGGGCCATTTGCCGCTCCAATCCACAGGTAGGATAAAGGTCTCGCGTCCCAAGGTGGCATGACCATCGGCATTAGGGCGAACGGCCAGGAATACGCCATACCATTTTCCGTCCTTGCCTTCCACTACATCCGAGTGGCCTGCCCATTCTACCTTGTTCTTGCGGTCTGGATTCAGATAGCGCTGGCTCAGGATAGGGTTGCTTGGAGCCTCTACGTATGGACCATCCACGTGGTCGCTTATAAATACCACTTCGCTATGGGTATCACCAGTTCCACCTTCTGCGCACATCAGATAGTATTTTCCGTCTTTCTTATAGATGTGTGGCGCCTCTATCCAGAAAGGATGTTTGTCGAGCTTGGTTCCGCCATCTACGATAATCTTATCCGAACCCTTCACTAGCTGGTCGGTATTCACATCATATTCCCAAATCTTGATGGCACGGTGTCCGCTCCATTTTCTCTGCTTGGGTGCATCGTTGTGAACGATGTAAGCCTTGCCGTTGTCATCGAAGAAGATGGATGGGTCAATGCCGTTGAAGTGGAGATTGATAGGGTCGCTCCAGCCTTTCTCCGGGTCGGTGGTTTTTACCATCATATTGCCCATGTAGGTGGTCTGCGTGGTAATCATGTAGAATGTCTTGTTGTGGGGGTTGTATCTGATGGTTGGCGCATAGATACCATTGCTGGTTCCGCCTCCACCCACTTTGAGCTGCGAGTCTCTGTCCAGAACATGACCAATCTGTTTCCAGTTCACCAGGTCGGTGGAGTGGAAGATAGGTACACCTGGAAACATGACGAACGAAGAACAGACCAGATAGTAGTCATCGCCACGACGGCAGATGGATGGGTCTGGATAACAACCTTGAAGGATGGGGTTGTAGAATTCATCAGCTTTCAGAGGATTCTGAGCGAATACCGAGTCGAAGCCTTCATACTGTACAGACGAGAAGAGTGGCCAGTGTCTGGCTTTATTTTTTGCCTCGTTGTTTACATAGCCTTTGGCGAAACCTGTTAGGGCTGTCGCAAGCAAAAAGGCTGTTAGTACTTTTCTTTTGTTCATTACTATAATCCTTTATGTTTATTTTTGTTTATTGCTATTATTCTTTTGTTATTGCTATGTCGTTTTATGGTTCGATTGTGAACTGGTTGCAAAAGTAATAGAAAGGTTCTGAAAGCACAGATAATTATAGGGAAAATACCTATAATTATGGGTATTTATCGTTTTGTGATGTGTAATTACCGATAAATATATGTTTTCCTTTAAATCATCGGGGATGAAAATCTCTATTTTTCGTTTCGTTGAAACAATCGGGGCGTTCGTTGAATAAAGTTGCGGGTGTAACAACTTTGTATTACCTTTGCAGCAGAAAAAAATGAATGGCTTTAGCCGGAATTTAAAACGATTGGCTTATGAAACGATTATTTGGATTTTATCCGATGATGGCGATGATGATAATCGCCGCGATGCTGATCACCAGCTGTTTTTCGGATTCTGATTTCTTTGATCAGGAAAACGGAACGGAGAACGGGAACTCGGGGAATGGGAATTCGGATAGCGGGAGCTCGGGCTCTGCTACCACTTATAACAGTTCGCTAAGCGACCTGACCAGCTTCGATATTTCCATCGACAAGACTGCGCTCAGCGAATCGGAAACCATACCCACGAAAGGCGATGAAGCTGAGGACTTCATCGAAAACAACAGCTTCAAAAACGAAGTTGATATTGCCTTCAATGGTTCTTCGGCTTCCACCTCGGGAAGTGTGGATGGCGTAACGGTTGCCATCAATGGTGCCGACGTCGTCGTGAAATCTTCTGCCAAGAAAGTTTGCTACAACGTGAGCGGAACCACCACCAACGGTTTCCTCAAGATTTATAGCGACAATAAGTTTGAGCTCAATCTGAATGGCGTGAGCATCACCAACCCCGATGGAACCATCAGGGTGATTACCACCGGCAAGCAATTCACTTACGGCCGTCTCGATACTCCGCCTAAGGGTATGAAGAGCGATGGAGCCATGCTTCTGAAGGGCGGAACCATCATGGTTCGCTGCACCGGAGGCGAAGGTTCCGAAGGCATCGAGAGCAAATCTACGATGAATATCTCTGGCGGCAACATCATGGCTTACTGTTACGATGACGCCATCAACTCATCAGGGGCGATGACCATCAGCGGCGGCAACGTCTTTGCCATGGGAACCAATAACGATGGCATCGACAGCAATTCTACGCTTACCGTATCGGGTGGAGTAGTGATAGCCTGCGGAACCACTCAGCCGGAGGAAGGTTTCGATTGCGACCAGAACTCCTTCGCGGTTACGGGCGGCATCCTGATAGGAATAGGTGGAACCACATCCACCCCTACCACGAGTGTAACCACCCAGCCTGTTGCCATCCTCGGAGGCAGCAGCATTCAGAACGGACAGTACATCACGGTGGCTGATGATAGTGGCAGCAACATCCTTGTCTTCAAGGTGCCTCGCGACTACACCCAGCAGGGCTACACCCTCCTGGTAAGTTCACCCAAGATGACGAAAGGAAACTCTTATATCTTCTCTTCCGGAGCTACCGTGAGCGGTGGCAACGATTTCTGTGGCTACGTTACGGATGCCACGGTGAGCGGTGGCTCCTCTTTAGCTACGTTGACCCTCTCGTCGATGGTTACCACTAGCAACTTTAGTGGTGGCATGGGCGGCGGAGGCACGCAGCCTGGAGGAGGTCAGCCAGGAGGAAATGGCGGAGCCCCTGGAGGTGGCGGTCAGCCTGGCGGCTGGCATTAATTCCGATGATAAAGCATAATTTTCATACTTGTAAGTTTGTTGTATTTAGTTAGATTAGAGAGTATTTAGAAGACAATTAATGTGTTGAATGATGACAATGAATGCGTTAATTTCAAAGTTCCAGCCCATCTCGCTCAGCGAGATGGGTGGAATCAAACTGACACTTTTAATAAGTAAGTTCTAACAATAATCTAACCATCTTAACGTTATCCTTTATATTGAAAGATTTTACTTATAGGGAGCTTTCCTCTGATAATCAGCGGGGCTTCCGGCAATTAAAATATAAGCGTCTTATGGTTAGAGGACAGAAGAAATCGGAGATTATACTATACGTGGTGCTGTGGACAATCCTGTTTGCGGCACCACCTGTTAGTATGCTGGTAGGCGATTTCTTCTTCTCCTCGGCATCAGATGCCGCGATGGTTTCGGATGCAGCTTCCGCTTCCGCATCAGCAGAGGCAGCGAAAAGCATGACCATCGATTGGCAGGCGGTATTCAACGCCTGGGGCTTGCTGGCGATGTTTTGCGTCACCTTCTTCCTTCACAATTTCTTCATCGCCCCTCTGCTGGTTTACGCCAACCGAAAGTGGGCGTATGGGGTTTCCCTGGTGGTGCTGATTATCTGCTTCATGGGCTATCAGATTCATTTTCGTCCGCATCTTCCTGGTCCTGAACCGAAAGACAGGATGGAAATGAAAAAGGGAAGAATAGGGGAGAGAAAGCCTGCCCTTGCGCACGAACTTCCTGATTCGGATACTCCCTTCAATCCTCCTCTTCAGCCAGAAGATGGCAGGGGCGAGCATTTCCATGATAAGAAACCTGAGCCACCCCGTGCTTTCGGCGGACAGGATTCAGTGGCATTCATCATCATGACCTTGCTTCTGGGATTGAACATTGGAGCCAAAGGCTTCTTCAAGTCGCTTGATGACAAGAAACGAATCAAGGAGTTGGAACGTGAGAATCTGAACAGCCAGCTAGAGTATCTGAAGTATCAGATCAATCCTCATTTCTTCATGAACACCCTCAACAACATTCATGCGCTGGTTGACATCGACCCCGAACAGGCGAAATACACCATCGAAGTGCTTTCCAAACTGATGCGCTACGTGCTCTACGAGGGCAACAAGTCGATGGCGCCTTTGCCGAAGGAGCTGGCGTTTATCGGTCATTATGTAGATTTGATGCGCATCCGATACACCGACAAGGTTAGCATTTCGGTTTCGCTCCCTTCCGGCGTTCCCGATGTGCAGGTGCCATCGCTCCTCTTCATCACCTTCATTGAAAATGCCTTCAAGCATGGAGTGAGCTATCAGAAGAGCTCCTTCATCGAAGTGAGCATTCGGGTGGATGAGGCTAACCGCGAAATAGCCTTCAGCTGCAACAACAGCGTGAAGCCGGAAAGTGATGAGAAGAAGCAGGGAGGCGTGGGATTGCAGAATGCCAAAAAGCGGCTCCAGCTTATTTACGGCGATGATTACCATCTGAAGATTGATTCCACCCCCGAGGAGTTCCGCCTGCTGCTGAGGCTCCCGATAAAATAAATAATCTGATTAAACAAGAAAAAATGATTAGAGTATTAGCAATAGATGACGAGCCTCTGGCTCTCCGCCAACTGGCGGCTTACTTGAAGAAAGTGCCTTTCTTCGAACTGGTGGATAGCTGCCAGAGTGCGCTCGATGCGATGAACATCCTGAATCAGCAGGAGATTGATGCCCTCTTTATCGACATTAATATGCCTGATCTCAACGGCTTGGATTTCGTCAAATCCCTGAGTCAGCCGCCGATGATAGTCTTCACCACCGCCTATCAGGAGTACGCCCTCGAAGGCTACAAGGTAGATGCCATCGATTATCTTCTCAAGCCCTTCGGTATGGGTGACATCCTGCGTGCTGCCGACAAGGTGAAGCGCCAGTATGACCTGCTCCATACGGCGAGCCTTTCGCCGATAGACGAAGATGACGCCCTCTTTCTGAAAACCGAATACAAGGTGGTTCGCATCCTCATCCGCGACATCATCTATGTAGAAGGAATGGCAGAATATCTCCGCATCCATCTTGCCCATCAGGAGAAACCCCTGGTGGTGCTCCTCAGCATGAAGAAGATGGAAGAGCGCCTGGCTTCTCAGGATTTCATGCGCATCCACAAGTCGTTTATCATCAGCCTTCACCACATCGCAGAAATCAACAAGAGCCGCGTTGTGCTTGATAATGAAAAGGAAATCCCGATAGGCGACAGCTATCGTGATCAACTCACCGATTACGTGAATCAGAAGTTTCTGGGCAAGTAGTAACTTTCATCTATACGCAAGTAGTAACAATATTGTAGCATTCTTTATCTGTGAATTCAAATCCTTGTAACCTCTTTGACACATAATACCCCTACCTTTGCACCCGAAATTTAACAGGTATTACCCCGAAAGGGGAAATCTTTAATAAAAGTATTATAGTCAGATAAAGAAAAATGGAAAAGAAAGTATCGGGTAAGCATAGCAGCATGAATGGCTTTGCTATGATGAAAGGTAGAGTAGCTACTGTAGTTTTGGCTTCGGCTTTATTGTTGGGCGGAGGCTTGACTGCACAGGCTCAAAACGCAGCATTAACCACCTGTTCTCAGAGTGCGGCAACCGCCATTCCGCAGAATCCTAACTGGAAGGCGAATGCTGCCGAATGGCAGAAACTGAAGGGCGAAATCACCCTCTACATGACCAATGATATGGGCCGCAACGGCTACTACGACCAGAAGCCTATCGCCGAACTGATGGGCGAGATGGCGGGTACGGTAGATCCGGAATGCGTACTTGCCGTGGGCGACATCCACCATTTCAATGGCGTGGCTTCTACCCAGGACCCTCTGTGGCTTACCAATTACGAATATGTTTATTCTCATCCCGACCTGATGCTCAACTGGTTCCCGGTTTGCGGCAACCATGAGTATCGTGGTAATACCCAGGCTTTTATGGACTACGGCAAGGTGAGCCGCCGCTGGATGATGCCAGCCAAATATTACACCAAGGTGTTCGACCACAAGGGAACCACCGTGCGCGTCATCTTCCTCGACACCACACCCCTCATCGATTCTTACCGCAAGAATTCAGAAATCTATCCTGATGCCTGCAAGCAGGATGCTGAGGCTCAGCTCTCCTGGCTCGACGAAACTCTGAAGAATGCCAAGGAAGATTGGGTCATCGTGGTAGGCCATCATCCTATCTACGCCTACACCACGAAGAAGGAGAATGAGCGTCTCGACATGCAGAAGCGCCTCCTTCCTATCCTCCATAAATATAATAATGTGGCGATTTATGCCTGCGGTCACATCCACAACTTCCAGCACATCCAGAAGAAGGGCGACAACATCGACTACGTAGTCAATTCCTCATCATCTCTGGCTCGCCCTGTAAAGCCTATCGATGGCACCGTGTTCTGCAGTCCTGCCGATGGCTTCTCTGTATTTACAGTAGATAAGAAGCAGCTGAGAATGTCTATGATTGATAAGGATGGAAAAATCATTCACACCATTTCAAAGGTAAAAAAGTAAAAAAGTAAAAAGGTAAAAGGGTAAAAAGGTAAAAAAGTAAAAAGCCCCTTTACACCCCCGTTCCCAGCGATTCCATCGCTGGTTCCCAAGGCCTTTTTAGTGAAGAACGAAGAATGAAGATTTCAATAGCGATATAGATGAAAAGATTTTTACTGAGTGCGGCGCTTCTTGCCGCTGCAACTACCGCCATCCAGGCCCACACGCTGGATGGTGTAGTCAAGGATAACAAAACGGGCGAACCCCTCATCG
>OQVT01001556.1_pt1 | contig 14536 bp, 12 predicted proteins | sample 1691561 | NCBI WGS metagenome assembly OQVT01 (sample SAMN03418260, study PRJEB22391) | human gut metagenome | biome: human-gut; feature: organic feature; material: feces | host: Homo sapiens | place: Tanzania | collected 2013-01 | reverse complement strand
TCTGTGATATATTTAGGGTACGATCCCCGTAAGGGGGCGAAAACAAAACCTCCACGCCATATAGGCTATATTGTGTGGTACGATCCCCGTAAGGGGGCGAAAACTTATCGGCATAGTGCCACGTGTCTAGCGTACCTGTACCATCCCCGTAAGGGGGCGAAAACGGTAACCCAGCGTTTAAAACGTTTAGCAGAATCGTACCATCCCCGTAAGGGGGCGAAAACCAAATTCCACCTTGCGTCCGAGATACTTTTCCGGTACCATCCCCGTAAGGGGGCGAAAACGGAACGTAAACAGTCAATGTTGCGGTTTGGAACGTACCATCCCCGTAAGGGGGCGAAAACCACAATGGAATCATCATCGGTTTCGTATTTGTCTGGTACCATCCCCGTAAGGGGGCGAAAACCAGAGTAGCCAGTTCAGTCAGTTTTACGTTCTTGTACCATCCCCGCAAGGGGGCGATAACTATACAACGCTGAACCGCTTGTATGTGGTCTTGCTGATTGCAACTTATCCCCGCAAAACCCTCTCAGGCGCTGCGCGCCAGCTCTCCCGAGGGGAGAGCTTTTCCAGCTGCCACTTACCTTGTACTAAGCTCCCCCTTTCGGGGGAGCTGGCACGGCGTAAGCCGTGACTGAGAGGGTTATCCCCGTAAGGGGGCGAGAACTTGCAGAACAGGATATTGTTGGCAGTGATATCAGTACTATCCCCGTAAGGGGGCGAAAACATCTTCTTGTAGGCCGTCAGCTTGCCGGATTCAGTACCATCCCCGTAAGGGGACTATTACACAGTACAATCGTGCTCAAGGTACATTTTGAATTGCATTGCAGCTTATCCCCGCAAGGGGGCAAAAAACTCCGCATCTTTTTTGATGCGGAGTTTTTCTTTTACAAACCTTAACTTCTTGTTTTCCGTGGGCTGTCCCTCTATGAACGGAACGATTGCTGCTGTGATATTTTCTCTGCTGCGGCTTTTGCATGGCGACAAAATGTGCTATAATAAAGCCAATTCCAAGCATCTCTTACAAAATTGACAAATACACTTTCCGTTTATTGTGCAATTGTTCCACAATCCGTAAAGGAGATGGTATTTTGAACGTTCTCACCCTGCAGTCCACCTATGGCGGGCTGCTGCACGACACCGGCAAAACGGTGTACCGTGCCGGTGGGCAGCGCGGCAGCCACAGTGAACAGGGCTACCAGTTTTTGCACGGCGTTTTGCCCGGTGCAGGCTGGGCACCGGCGCTGGACTGTGTGCGCTACCACCACGCCGCCGCGCTGCGCGGTGCAGCAAAGGCTCTGCCAGCCGATTCCCCGGCCTATATCGTTTATCTGGCAGATGATCTTTCTGCCGCCGCAGACCGCCGGGAGGTCGAAGGCGAAAGCAGTTCCTTCCGGCGGGATCTTCCGCTGGACTCGGTGTTCACCCACCTGAACGGTATGCACCCCGGCTGGATGATGCCTGCGCAGCCGCAGGACGGCAGCCTGAAGCTGCCACGGCAGCAGCAGCCGCTTTCCGCTTCCGTCTATGCAGATGCCGTGCGCAAGCTGAGCGAGTGCCTGCCGGATCTGCAGCCGCAGCCGGAGTGGATCAACTCGCTGCTGGGTCTGCTGGAAACGCAGTTCAGCTGTTTTCCGTCCAGCACCTTTACCGGCGAAAGCCCGGATGTCTCTCTGTTTGACCACGCCAAGACCACCGCAGCCATTGCGGCGTGCATCAGCGAATATGTGCAGGCAAACAACATCACCGACCTGCGCAAGGCGCTTTTTGAGCAGGAAAAGGATTTTTGCCAGAAGGACGCTTTTCTGCTCTATACCGCCGATTTTTCCCGCATCCAGAAGTTCCTTTATACTGTCCATACCGAAAACGCCCTGCGCTCCCTGCGCAGCCGGTCGTTCTTTCTGGAGCTGCTCATGGAGCACTATCTGGACGAGCTTCTGGCCGGGTGCGGCGTGTCCCGCGCCAACTTGATTTACAGCGGCGGCGGGCACTGCTATGTGCTGCTGCCCAACACTGCCGCTGTGGCCGATACCCTGACCCGGTGGAACCGGCAGTTCAACCGCTGGCTGCAGCAGCAGTTCGGCACCCAGCTGTTTCTGGCCAACGCATGGACACCCTGCTCCGGCAACGACCTGACCAATACCCCGGCTGAAAAAAGCCCCTACAAAGAGCTGTTCCGCCGGGTGAACCGGCTGCTGGAACAGCACAAATTCCACCGCTATACCGCAGAGGATCTGCGGCAGCTGAACAGTACCGCCGCTTACCCGGATGGCCGGGAATGCAAGGTGTGCGGCACCAGTGCCAACCTGAAGGATGATCTCTGCCCTTGGTGCAAACTGTTTGTAGATCTTTCCATTAAGATCCAGAACAAGCGCGTTCTGGTAGTAAGCCGTCAGCCCTCGGCTGCCGATGACTGCACGCTGCCTGCACTGGACGGCGGCAGCGAATATCTGTCCCTGACGGATCAGCTTTCTGCCCGCAAACGGCTGGCTTCCGGCGAGCCGGTCGCGCGTGTATATACAAAAAATGCACCGTTCACCGGCCTTACTTACAGCACCAACCTGTATGTTGGCGATTACGCCGCCAGCAACAGCATGGAAGAACTGGCAGAACAGTCCGAGGGCGTGCGCCGCATTGCGGTCTGCCGTATGGATGTGGACAACCTCGGGCACGCATTTATCTCCGGTTTCGAGCAGGAAAACGAGAAAGACCCGGTCAAACGGATGCACTATGTTACCCTGTCCCGCACCTCGGCGTTCTCCCGGCAGATGTCGCTGTTTTTCAAGTGCTACATCAACGGCATTCTGGATGGCTTACATGTGAGCATCGTCTACGCCGGCGGCGATGATGTGTTCCTTGTGGGCGCATGGAACGATGTTCTGGAAGCAGCGCAGCGCATCCAGAGTAATTTCACTGCATTTTCCTGCGGTGCACTGACCCTCAGCGCAGGCATCGGCATCTTTGATGACCATTACCCCATCCGGCTTTCCGCCGAGGAAACTGCCGCGCTGGAAGAAGCCGCCAAGCATCTGCCCGGCAAAAATGCAGTGGCACTGTTTACGCCGGAGCGCAAAGCGGTCCGGGATGCAAAGGGCAATCTGCTGGTGCAGCCGGAGCAGGGACATATTTATGCGTGGGACACCTTCCGCACAAAGGTCCTGACCGAAAAGGTCGGCTGCCTGCAAAGCTTCTTTGGCAAGGATAACGCTGAGCACGGAAACGCCATGCTCTACAACCTGCTGGCACTGCTGCGGGAAGCCGAAAACGACCGCATCAACCTTGCGCGGTACGCTTACCTGCTGGCGCGGCTTTCCCCCAAAAAGAATGCACCAGATTATAAACTTTACGAGCAATTCTCTCACAGCATGATGGATTGGGCCTTAGATGCCGTACAGCGTCACCAGCTCATCACCGCAATTTATATTTATGTCTATCAGAACAGAAAGGGTGGCGACACAGATGGCAGGATGGAATGATAATGGCCGCAGCTATGGCGGCGGTGGCTATAACAACAACCGGAGCGGATATAGCAACAGCTACAACGGAAACCGCAGCGGTTCCGGCAGCTATAACAGCCGTAGCAGCTATGGACAGCAGAAAGAGCTGCCGCCGGAGATCACGCCGAAAAAGGTGCCGGAAGATTATGTAGACGAAGCCGAGCGTATTATGCGCAGCCTCATGAGCGGCGGCAAGACCGTGACCACCAGCAAAATTCGCAACCTGTTGAGCCTTGTGACCGATATCTATAACGAGGAAAACATCCGTACCGATGAAAAGCTGCGGCCAGAAAGCGTGGTCAAGCTCAACCTGATGCGGGTGCGTGTGGCTTATGAGTGCGGGCGCGATGATACTGTAAAAAGCTTTGTGGCGCAGACGAACCTGCTGGAATACCTCAAGGGCATTTCCACCGACCGTGCGGATCTGATCCGCTTTGCACACTACATGGAAGCGCTGGTCGCTTTCCACCGCTACTTTGGCGGCAAGGAGGGGTAATCATATGTATGGAAAAATTCTGATCCGGTGCGATCTGGAAGTGCGCACCGGTATGCACATCGGCGGTTCCTCTGCCTTTTCTGCCATTGGTGCTGTGGACAGCCCGGTGGTGCGTGACCCCTATACCGGTTATCCCATCGTACCCGGCAGCAGCTTGAAAGGCAAGCTGCGTACCCTGCTGGCCCGCAGCACCTGTCAGGATATCGAACACATGCCTGCTTTCGACAAGGACGACGAGCGCATTCTGCGCCTGTTCGGTTCCTCGGAGCCGGTGCGCCGTTCCCGCCTGCAGTTTGCGGATGCCTTTTTGTCCAATGCAAAAGAGCTTTCCAATGTGGGTGTGACCGAGGTCAAGACCGAGAACGCAATTTCCCGTGCCAACTCTGTGGCCAATCCTCGCCAAATCGAACGTGTGATCGCCGGTGCAAAGTTCGGTGTCAGCATCGTTTACGATGTAACCGACCCGGCACAGGTCGAGGAAGATCTTTCTCTTCTGGCCAAAGGCATGAAGCTGCTGCAGATGGATTATCTGGGCGGCCATGGTTCCCGCGGCAGCGGCCGTGTCAGCCTGAAAAACTTTGCGCTGGAAGGCTATGGCGCGCAGGTGGATCTCAGCCGCCTGAAATCCCTCTTTGATGAGGTGGATAGTTATGAACTATTTTCTGTTTAAGCTTCAGTTTGACACTGCTGTTCATTTCGGAGGAGCCGACTCTGCATTGTCGCTTTATACCTCCGAAGAAACCCTGCGGGCAGATACCCTGTTTTCTGCCCTCTGCCATGAGACCCTCGTCCAGCACGGAGAAGAAGCCTTAGAACAGCTTTGTGCGCAGGTCCGGCAGGGAAAATTCCTGCTCAGCGATACAATGCCCTGGTATGGCGAAACGTTTTACCTGCCAAAGCCCATTGCCGCATCGGAATCCACTGAGGAAGTGGAAACCACCCTGCGTAAAAAGGTAAAAAAGCTAGCCTGGATCCCTGTGTTGGAATTTGACCGCTACGCCAGAAGCCTGCATGAAGGTCATTTTACCCCTGACGAGCAACCGGAAAGCTTTGGCACCCACTATGAGCAGACCAAAGCAGCTGTTCCCATGCAGGGGGATACCATGCCGTATCAGGTTGGACTGTTCCGTTTTGCGCCGGACTGCGGACTGTATTTCATCTGCGGATTTACCGAAGATGGTCAGGATGAAGATCTGGAGTATTTGCTGGATTGGCTGGGCGCTACCGGCATCGGCGGCAAAGTCAGCTCTGGTTATGGAAAGTTCCATGTCGTAGACAAGATTTATCTGAACGAACCTTTTGACGATCAGACGGAGTGGATGTATCACGCTCTTTCTGCCGAGCATGCTCCTTATCTACTGCTGAGCACCAGCCTGCCGCAGGCAGATGAACTGGACAGCGCGCTGAAAGACGCCTCTTTCCAGCTCGTACGCCGCAGCGGCTTCATGGCATCCGATCGTGTGGAAACTCCACTGAAGAAAAAAACGCAGTATGCCCTTTCGGCAGGTTCTGTCCTGCAAAATCGTTATCAGGGTGCTTTGTATGATGTTGGTTTGTCGGATGTGCATCCGGTATACCGCTATTCCAAACCGATCTTTATGGGGGTGACATTATGATTCAGCAGGATCATCTGCAGATCTTTGACCTTACTCTGAATGTATGGGCACCTCTGTTTGTTGGCAATGGCAGCAGTTATACCAAAAAAGAGTACATGTACAACACCCGCAATGGCAAAGTCTCCTTTCTGGACGAGCAAAAATTTTTCAGCTTTCTGGTCGAGCACGATCTGGTGGACAAATACGGACAGTTTATGCTTAGCGAGCAGTCCAATCTCTGGGCATTTCTGACCAAAGACTGCGGCATTTCCGATGCGGAGCTGAAAACGCTGACGCGCTATCAGATCGAGGTGGGAGATGCGCTGGATGCTGAGCACTCGCTGAAAGAGATCCATGCTTTCCAGCGTGATGCGCAGGGCCATGCCTACATTCCCGGCAGCAGCATCAAGGGTGCGCTGCGTACTGCATGGCTGCTGAGTGCGGTATTGGCTGACCGCAGTACCGGACACAGCCTTGCACCAAACCGCCGGGCCACCTTTCCGGAAGAGAAATATGTCAACCAGCTGCATCTGCGCACTCTGAAAGATGGAAGCATCGCTCCGGACGCTGTCAACAGCATTTTCCGTGGCATTCAGGTTTCCGATAGTGCCCCCATCCCGGATGCACAGATGGTCCTTGTCGGAAAATTTGATGCACTTGTGAACGGTTCCTTTGCGAAGGGCAGTAATCGCGGCATCCCCATGTGTCGGGAATGCGCAGCGTCCGGCACTAAGGTACGCTTCAAGCTGACGCTGGATCAGTCGGTGCTGAAGGGGCGCATTACCAAAGAGTCCCTTCTGGAGGCCATTCAGCAGTTTGATACTTATTACGAACAGACGTATAGCAGGCGCTTCACTCCGCCGCGCGGTGCAGTCAACCTGCCGCAGCAGCCACACCTGATCCTTGGCGGCGGCTCCGGCTTTTTTGCCAAGTCGCTGGCGTACCCCTATCTGGGTGAAGAAGAGGGACTGCGCTGGACGGCAGAACAAATGAGACAAATGTTCCGCAACCACAAGCATGAGCGTGATGCCGAAAATGGCATTTCCCCGCACACCATGAAATATGCTCGCTTTCGTGGTCGGCTTTATCCCTATGGATATTGCGGGGTGAGTATCTTATGATCCAGCAGATTCAACTGGTTTTATCTCCGCCCAATGATGTGCGGATTCCCCAGTCGTGGTCCTATCGTCTGTATGGCTGGCTGATGTCACAGATTTCTTCTGAATTTGGGGAGCAGATGCATCTGCAAGGGGAACACCCCATTGCGCATTTTCTATGTTTTTCGCCGGAAAAGCAGTCTTTGATCTGGACGGTCAACCTGCTGAATGACGCTGCTCGGCAGGTAGTTTTTCCCGTTTTGGAATCTGCAAAGGAAATCCCTCTGCATGAATTGACACTCCCGGTTTCAGAGGTCCGCACCTTTCCGGCAGTCTCCGCTGAAGAACTGATCCGTTCTGGGCGCTCCCGCAGCGAAACCCGTGCCAAAATTGCTTTTCTGTCGCCTTGCGCCTTCAAGCAGTCCGGCCGCTATACTATTTTCCCGCAGGAAACTCTGCTTTTGCAAAGTCTGATTGCGCATTGGAACGCTGCCTTTCCAGAATATGCCCTTATCGATTCTGATGCACTGCAGGCTTTACAGCAAGGGCTTCATATTGTGGATTATAATCTCCATACCACACGTTATCTGCTGAAAGAAACGCGCATTCCAGCCTTTCAAGGCAATGTGACCATCGAGGCACGCCTTGCGCCGCCGCTTCTGGAACTTTGGAACGCGTTGCTCTCTTTTGCATCCCATGGCGGAGTTGGCATCAAAACCACTCTTGGAATGGGAGGCGCTGCTACGGATTTTTATAAAAAAACACCCGTTATATAAGCCTCATTGCTATCGAGAGACTGTTGCACTGCATCAGTCTCTTTTTATTGTAGCATCATACAAATTATCACGACCTCTATTATTTTTTATAAAAGCAATACAGCTACAGTATATTTTCTGAGATCAAAAACTTCTTTTTCCATCAGATGCAGTTTATTCTCGATCATTGAATATTCTTCTACCGGGCGCTATAATAAAAGAAAACGGTAAGGAAGTGCACCTATGCTCTACCCCGGACTGTACGAACAGGTCATCAACAACGCGCTGAACCGCGAGCTTGCAGAGATCCCGGAAGCCCGCAAGTCCACTGCGCCCATCGACGCGGCGGAGGCTGCCAAGGTACTGGCGCAGTATCTGACCGATGTGGTGCAGAAGGGTCTTGAGAACGTGCAGGACAACGGCGGCGGCATCGAGGCACAGATCCAGCTGGCAAATCAGATCGTGACCACCATCCAGAGCACCACACAGGAAGCTGACTTTGCCGCGCTCGGCGTTGACCAGCGGGCAGAGCAGCTTCTTGCGCTTTTGCAGCAGAACGACCCAAGCCTTGCTACGGGAAAAAGCGCAAAAGACCTTGACCGCCCGGAGACCTCCATTGCACAAAGCTCCCTGTTTACCGGTGCTATCCATGAGCCGCAGATGTACACGGAGCTGAAAAAGGAGATCGTTTCCGCCGACCGTATTGATATGCTGGTCTCCTTCATCAAGTGGAGCGGCTTGCGCCTCATCATGGATGAGCTGCTGCAGTTTGCGCAAAGCGGCGGTGAACTGCGCATCATCACCACCTCTTATATGGGCGCTACGGACGTAAAAGCCATCGAGGAGCTGCGCGCACTGCCCAATACGAAGATCAAGGTGAGCTACGACACCAAGCGTACCCGCCTGCACGCAAAGACCTATGTGTTTTACCGGGACACCGGTTTTACTACGGCGTATGTAGGCTCCTCCAACCTGTCCAATGCGGCAATTTCCAGCGGTCTGGAATGGAACGTCAAGGTGACCCGAAAGGACCTGCCGGAGACCATTGAAAAGATCGCAGCCACCTTTGAAAGCTATTGGAACTCCAGCGAGTTTGAATATTACGATGAAGGGCAGCGGGAGCGGCTGACCCGCGCGCTGAAGGCCGAAAAATACAGCGAGACCGACCACAGCGGGATCTACACCCTGGATATTCTGCCCTATTCCTACCAGCAGGAAATTCTGGACCGGCTGGATGCCGAGCGCACCGTTCGGGATTATAACCGCAACTTGGTGGTGGCCGCTACCGGCACCGGCAAAACTGTGATCTCCGCACTGGATTACAAGCGCTTCTGCAAACAGCATCCGGGGCAGCCCTGCCGTCTGCTGTTTGTGGCACACCGGGAGGAGATCCTGAAGCAGAGCCTGTACACCTTCCGGGCGGTGCTGAAGGATGCCAATTTCGGCGAGCTGTATGTGGGCAGCCACAAAGCCGACAGCATCGACCATCTGTTTGTTTCCATCCAGACCTTCAATTCTCAGGAGCTTGCTGCCAAAACGGCAGCAGATTTCTACGATTACATCGTTGTAGACGAATTTCATCATGCAGCTGCACCCACCTACCAGAAGCTGCTGGAATACTACCAGCCGAAGGTCCTTCTGGGGCTGACTGCTACCCCGGAACGTATGGACGGCAAAAGCGTTCTGGACTATTTCGGCGGACGCATTGCCGCCGAGATCCGTCTGCCGGAGGCCATCGACCGGAAACTGCTCTGTCCCTTCCAATATTTCGGCGTCACCGACACCGCAGATCTGAGCAGCCTGAAATGGCGCACCGGCGGCTACGATAAAAACGAATTGTCCAACCTGTACACCCTCAGCGGCATGGTGGCGGAGCGCCGCGCTGACCTTGTGGTGAACTCCATCCTGAAATATGTCACCGATATCGACGAGGTGAAGGGTCTGGGCTTCTGCGTTTCCATCGCTCATGCCCAATTTATGGCGCGCTACTTTAATACCCACGGCATCCCGTCTATGGCACTGACCGGCGATTCTCCTGACGAGGAGCGCAACGCCGCCAAACAGCGGCTGGTTTCCGGGGCGCTCCGTTTCCTCTTTGTGGTGGACATTTACAACGAGGGCGTGGATATCCCCGAGGTGAACACTGTGCTGTTCCTGCGCCCTACCGAGTCGCTGACCGTGTTTTTGCAGCAGCTGGGGCGCGGCTTACGTCTGGCAGAAAACAAGGATTGCCTGACCGTTCTGGATTTCATCGGACAGGCCAACAAAAAGTATAATTTTGAGGAGAAATTCGCAGCACTGCTCTCCAACACCACCCGCAGCGTCAGTCGGGAGCTCAAAGAGGGCTTTGTCTCTGCGCCTAAGGGCTGCTACATTCAGCTGGAGAAAATTGCCGCAAAGTATGTGCTGGATAATATCAGCGCCTCCTATGACCGCACCTCCGGGCTTGTGGCGCGGGCGGCTGCCTTTACCGAGGATACCGGCCTGCCCCTGACACTGGGGAACTTCCTCGACTACTACCATCTCGACCCCCGGGCCATCTACAGCAAAAAGGTCTGCTTCAGCAGACTGTGCGTCCGCGCAGGGGCGGCATCCGATTTTGCAGAACCTTTGGAAGAGACCATGACCAAAGCCCTTGCACGCTTTGCGGTTATCGATTCCCGCAGGTGGATCCGTTTTTTGCTGGAGCTTCTGCCGGAATTGGACAACACCTACTTTGCAGCCCTGCCACCGGTAGAGCAGCGGATGCTGCAAATGTTTTATGTGACCCTTTGGGGTAAGACCGCAGAAAGCTGGGATGATGAAGAAGTTCTCGATAACCTGTATGCTCTCTCAGACAGTCCCGTTTTGCTGGGGGAGCTGCAGGCACTTTTGCAGTATCAATATGACCGCATTGATTTTATCGACGAACCTGTGGATGTGGGCTTTGATTGTCCGCTGGACCTGCACTGCACCTATACCCGCGACCAGCTGCTGGTGGCGCTGGACTTTTTGAAGCCTGCCACTGTCCGCGAGGGCGTGAAGTGGCTGCCGGAAAAGCAGCTGGACGTATTCTTTGTGACCCTGAACAAAGCAGACAAGGATTACTCGCCCACCACTATGTACAAGGATTATTCCATCAACGAAAGCCTGTTCCACTGGCAGAGCCAGAGCACGACTGCAGAAAATTCGGCCACCGGGCAGCGGTACATCCATCACCGTGCAAAGGGAAGCCGGGTGCTGCTGTTCGTGCGCGAGTTCAAGGCAGATGCCCGTTTTGGCGGTGCAGGAGCGTATACCTATCTGGGCACGGTGAACTATGTGAAGCACGAGGGTTCCCGCCCCATGAACATCACATGGCGGCTGGACCGCCCGATCCCTGCAAAGTTCCTCAAAAAGACCAACAAATTGATCGTGGGGTAACATACTATGGACGATATGCTGGCTCGCACCATAATTGAAACTCTTGCAAAAGGTATTAATCCTTTAACCGGTTGGATTCTGTCTGAAAATGATAGTTGTGCTCAGGAAGAAATTCAAGAAGCATTAAAAATCGTATTGGAACATTGCTCCATTGAATCTACCGCTGAATATCTGAAGTCTCTTCCTCGAAACAAAAAGGCAGAGCGTTATTCTCGCGCTGGAACAGCATGGTCGCAAAAAGAAGAACGTGAATTATTGCGGCTCCACCAGCAGGGGAACAGCGTCAAACGAATTTCTTTGATTCTAAAACGTTCTACAGGAGCAATCGAATCCAAATTGAGAAAACTGGGTTGTCCACTCTATTATGAAAAATAATTCAGGAGATTTTCATGAAAATGATTCGCGTTGTTGCAGCCGTGATCTGCGACGATATTCAGACGAAACATAAAATTTATGCCACTGCCCGCGGCTACGGCGAGTACAAGGGCGGATGGGAGTTCCCGGGCGGCAAAATCGAGCCGGGTGAAACCCCGCAGCAGGCACTGAAACGAGAGATCCGGGAAGAGCTGGATACCGAGATCGCGGTAGGCGACCTCATCGACACCATTGAATACGATTATCCCACCTTCCATCTTTCTATGGACTGTTTCTGGTGCGAAGTGGTTTCCGGCGAGCTGGTGCTGAAAGAAGCCGAGGCTGCACGCTGGCTGACTAAAGAGGAGCTTGATTCTGTTCCGTGGCTTCCGGCGGACCAACTTCTTTTGGCGCAAATTCGTCCTGAATTATAATTTTTTATTATAAATTACTATCTTACCGTTACTGCACCGTGCATCATCGGCCTATTGGGTGTTCTGTTTATAAGATCTTTGGGATTCAGAGAGTTCCATCAAGAGAAACTCATCCCTTGGCTCGTTGGTATTGCTATGATTTTCTTCCTGATAGCTCTCATGTTTAACTAGAGCTAAAATTGGCTGAATACGGACTGAAAGGACGCATTGTTGTGGCAAGCAGTGCGTCTGTCTATACAAACGCCTATTTTGCGATGCAAAACGCTTGTTGGGGAACACCCCAAGCCCCTATGATCTGCATTTTTCCCAATGCAGGCTGCGCATCCCTGCGGGACGCTTTTTACCCAGTGATGTGTTCCGGGTCGTTCAGAACTTGCATGAGGTGAGAAGCAACCTCTGCTAAAGAAGCATACTTCATCTGTTCAGGAACAGGCGCATTCAGAAGCGAAACACCCCACGCCTGCATACGGTCCACAAGTTCTTTCTGTGCCTGTAATGCCGCTGCCTTACGCACATCCGGGGTGGTTTCTCTATCCAGAACGTAGGCTGTGGAGTATTTTCCGTTGCGATCTTCCGTCAGCTGCACCATGGAATAGTGGTCATCCCAGAAATGGCAGAACCAGACCCTTCCGCCCATGTTTTCCATGTCATGACGCAATTCTTCTTCGCTACTCCATTGCGGAGTCTCGGACAGAATGTGATTCAGTTCCGAAAGAGCCTGCTGTTCTTCATCCGATAACTTCTGGCGGCATTCATGGTACAGGTCGTTCTGCCAATACGGACTCAGCGTTCCATTCCGGGCATCTTCCATTGCCTCTTCGATATTGGGTAGAATCGTCATGTTGTTCACCTCAAAGTAACCGCAAATAGTGTTAGATAAACGCTTATAGTGTTGATTATAAACTATTTGAGGGCAAAAAGAAAGAGCACCAGCGTGTTGCTGATGCTCCAATGGCACATAAATTATTTTGTGATATAGGGAATATTGTCGGTGTATGCATTCAGGATGTCAATGGCGGCTTTCTTCTGCCCCGGCGTGAGCTGGCTCAACTTTTTGCACAGTTCATCATCTGCCACATGGGATGCGGACGCAACGGAATCCCGAATAAGCACATCTGCGGATACATCCAACACCTCAACGATTCGGATAAAAGTTTCCAGTTTAGGCATTTTAACTCCGCGCTCCAAGTCTCCAACATAATTTGCCGACAAATCGATTCGTTCGGCAAACTGTTCAATTGTCCAGCCCTTTTCTTTGCGCTGCTCTCGTATTCGTTGACCCAAAAGCGTATTCATAGCGACCTCACATTCTAATTGTGTTTGTTACACACCAATAGCATACCTGTCGCAATTTCTGTTATACACAATCCACTTGTGTTTATTCAACGCCAATTGGGTGATTTCAAGGTGGAAAATTTTTGCGCGTATCTTTGGTCAAAAAAGCAATGGTCTTTTGGGACGGCACATGGTACAATAGCAAGCGTTGTGCCCTTGGCACATGAACGAAGGTAAAAGGAGCTGCTGAACGTGGATACGATCTATCTGCTGCCCGGTGAGGAACGCTGCGTTGATTTTCGAGATGCCAATGGAGTCCCGAAGGTACACTACACTTACTGCTCTTTCCGTGGCAGACTTTTCAACTGCACCTGCTGCACAAAGGATGAAGCACAGCGGCTGTGTGAAGATTGGCTTGTAAAACAGGACCGCTGCTATATAAACTAAAGAACGCCGAGGGTTCCTTCCACATGGGAAGGGGTTCCTCGGCGTTCTTCATTTCATGCTTTTTGATTGCCCGGTCAACAGTATCACGCGCCTTGCTGCAATGCACAGATCACAGCCACTGTTTCAGCACATCGTTCAGCTTATTCAAATCAAGCGGTTTGGCGATATGCTCGTTCATGCCGGTGTTCTTTGCCAGCTGCACGTCCTCGGCAAAGGCATTTGCCGTCATGGCAATGATGGGCACCTTTCCACGGTTGCCGGCAAGTGCACGGATCGCGGCAGTGGCTTCATAGCCGTTCATGACCGGCATTTGAATATCCATAAAAATCATCTGGATTTCAGGATTTTTTGAAATCAGGTTAAGAGCCTGCATTCCGTTTTCCGCCTGGAAAATTGTCGCCCCGAATTTTTTAAGAAACTGCACAAGGATTTCGCGGTTTACAGGATGGTCTTCCGCCACAAGAATTTTTATTCCTTTTATAAGTTCGTTTTTTTTATCAAGATTTTTGTTTTCCTCAATTACATCGAGCATTTTTGCAGAAGGAATTTCGCCGTTTGTGTCAATAAGCAGCACATCCAGTTTTTCCCGGCGGATCGGTTTGTATAAATACCCTGCAAACCAGTCCAGCAGCTTCATTTTTGCCTCGCGTCCCATTTGTCCTTCCGGAACAAGCATGTAGAGCTTGGTTTTTTCAAGAAGCGGCGAATTTTTAATTTTAGAGGCAAGATGCCAGCCTTCTACGACCGGCATAATCATATCAATAAAGACGATTTCAAAAGGATTTCCGAGCTGTTCGGCGTATTGCATTTTCAGGAACGCATCCTCTCCGTTTGAAGAAGTTTGTATGTTCTGAAGTCCGATTGAGTTAAGCTGATGCGCAAGGCTTTTACGCACAAGGTTGCTGTCGTCAACTATAAGAATCTTTGTTGTGGCTGGAACAGGAGGAACGTAAGCGGCAGGAGTCAATGAATTTTCTGAGATTTCTGTCTTAAGCGGTACTGTGAACCAGAAAATTGAGCCGCCGTAAGGATTCTTTTTTACACCTATCGCGCCGTTCATTTTTTTTACAAGAAGTTTGCAGATTGCAAGGCCAAGCCCTGAGCCTCCGTATTTGCGTGTAAAGGATGAGTCGCCCTGTTGATATGGTATTGAACCCATTGGGTGTGCCTTCTCGTATGAACTT
>OQVT01001554.1_pt1 | contig 14540 bp, 14 predicted proteins | sample 1691561 | NCBI WGS metagenome assembly OQVT01 (sample SAMN03418260, study PRJEB22391) | human gut metagenome | biome: human-gut; feature: organic feature; material: feces | host: Homo sapiens | place: Tanzania | collected 2013-01 | reverse complement strand
GGCCAAAGCCCATGCTCTCGAACACCTTGGGGATGGTAATGAACATCAGCGCCGGACCGGCCTGCAGGGTATCCGGGTCACCGCCGGAGAAGGAGAACACTGCCGGAATGATCATCAGACCTGCCATGATGGCAATGGCCGTATCAAAGACCTCGACGTTCTCGGTGGATTCCTCAATGGAAACGTCCTCTTTCATGTAGGAACCAAAGGTCACGAGAATGCCCATGGCAATGGACAGCGAGTAGAACATCTGCCCCATGGCGGTGACGACGGTCATCCACGAAAAGTTTGCCGCATTGGGGATCAGGAAATATTTTACACCGGTCAGTGCACCCGGACGGGTGACCGAGTAAACGGCAATGATCACCGACAGGACCACCAGAACCGGCATCATCAGCTTGGACACCCGTTCCACACCATTGCGTACCCCGGCAAAAATGATGACCAGCGTAAAAATGGTAAAGATGAGGAAGCACACCTCTGCAGACAGACCGCTGGAAATAAAGCCGGAAAAATAGCCGTCCTGTGCCAGCTCACTGCCGTGGCCGCTGACATACGCGGAAAGATACCGGATGACCCAGCCGCCAATGACCGAATAATACGGTACGATCAGAATGGGAATGACTGCATTGATCCAGCCGCCGAATTTCAGTCTGCCGCTTTTGCCGAATGTGCCAAATGCCCCCACCGGGCTCTTTTTGGTCATGCGGCCAAGCGCTGTTTCGGCCACGATCATGGTATAGCCAAACGTAACGGCCAGCACGATGTACACCAACAGAAAAATTCCACCGCCGTATTTTGCGGCGAGATACGGGAAACGCCAGATGTTGCCCAGACCCACCGAAGCGCCTGCGGCACTCAGCACAAAGCCGATCTTGCCGGAAAAGGCACTTCGTTTGCTGTGTTTTTTATCCATAAATCCTTCTTCTCCTATTCTGTGATTCAGTCGGAACGTGGTTCCAGTGTAGCACGGTTCATGAAAAAACTCAATCATTTTCCGGTCTTTATCAAAAATGTTGATATACTTGTTCTGCAAATGAGAGAGGGCCTCCCCCGGCTTGCGCCGGAGAAGGCCCTCTCTCATTTGGCTAACGATGCATATATGGAAGAAGGAGAATCACATAACCAGATAGCCGCCATCCACAGGGATGATGGCACCGCCCAGGTAGTCGCTGGCATGAGAAGCCAGGAAGATGCAGCAGCCCTTCATGTCGTCAGGGGTGCCCCAGCGGTGAGCGGGAATGCGCTGGGTCAGCTCGTCGTAACGCTGCTGGGTGAACTTGGGGTTCTTCGGGTCGGTCAGGGCCACGTTCATTTCGGTGTCCATGTAGCCCGGAGCGATGGCGTTGACGTTGATGCCGTACTGCAGCAGGTCGTTGCTGAAGGCCTTGCACAGCTGCATCACGCCGCCCTTTGCAGCGGAGTAAGCGGGCACAGTCTTGCCGCCAAACCAGGAGCACATGGAGGCGATCATGATGATCTTGCCGTAGCCCTTGGCCTTGAAGATGTTGGAAGCAGCACGGGACAGCCAGAACACAGAGTTCAGGTTGGTGTTGATCACATCATCCCAATCCTGGTCCGGGAACTCGTTGGAGGGGTGACGGCGCTGGATGCCGTGGGCCGGCACCAGGATGTCCAGGTCGCCCAGCAGCTCGACGCACTTGTTGAATGCTTCGTTGCACTGGTCACGGTCGGACAGGTCCGCCTTGACGCCGTAGCACACAAAGCCGCGTGCCTTGAACTCGTCGGCAACCTGATAGACCTTGTCGGAAGTGCCGATGATCGCCACTTCTGCGCCGGACTCCATCAGACCCTCTGCCATGCCCTTGCCCAGGCCGCGGGTGCCACCGGTAACGATTGCTTTCTTGCCGGTGATATCAAACAGACTATTAACCATTTTTATGCCTCCAAAACAAGATGTTCTTTACAGTTTCTTACGGAGTCTGCAGCGCGCCGTCCATGCGGCGGGTCTGCGTCCAGGTCGTTACGGTATTTTCGCAGGGGTACTTCTCGGCTTCCTTCTCGATCAGGTCCACGCCAAGGCCGGGCTTGTCGTTTGCGTAAACGTAGCCGTCCTTGTACTCGGGCAGACCGGGGAACACCTCCAGCAGAGCACCATGGGGTCCCTTCAGCTTCTGGATGACGAAGTTGGGCGGCTCAATGCCGGACCACTCCTGCACGCCGAAGTTCGGGGCAGCCAGGTCGATGTGAACGTTGGCTGCATGAGCCAGCGGGGACATATCACCGGGGCCATGCCATGCGGTGCGCACGCCGAACTGCTCTGCAAAGATCTGCAGCTTGCGGGCGGGAGTGATGCCGCCCACCTGGGTGATGTGCACACGGATGTAGTCGATCAAGCGCTCGGTGATGAGGGTGCGGTACTCGTAGGGGTTGTTGAACAGCTCGCCTTCCGCGATGGGAATGGAGGAAGCGTTTTTGATCTGGCGGATGTACTCCACCTGCTCCAGAGAAACGGGATCCTCCAGGAAGGTCAGGTGGTAGGGCTCCAGCTCCTTGGCCAGACGAACGGCATCGGCCGGAGCGATGCGCTCGTGCACATCGTGCACCAGGCCGATCTCATCGCCCATCTTGCTGCGGATGCCGTCGAACAGTTTGACGGTATCACGGATGTAGGCATTGCCGTCCAGATACACGCCGGGCTTTGCGCCCACCGGTGCACCGACCGGGGTATGGCCGTACTCGCTGCCGCCGTAACCGCCGCACTGGCAGCGGATGGTCTTGACGCCGATCTCACGGTACTTGGCGATGTTCTCGCAGATCTCGGACAGGTCGCGGCCATCGACGTGGCGGTACACCGGCACGCCCTCGCGGCACTTGCCGCCGAACAGCTGGTACAGGGGCATGTTGGCCATTTTGCCTTTGATGTCCCACAGGGCCATGTCCACACCGGAGATCGCATTGTTCTCGATGGGGCCATTGCGCCAGTAGCCGTTCTGGTGCATGAGCTGCCAGATGTCGTTGATGTCCGAAACATCACGGCCGATCAGCAGCGGGCGCAGATATTCTTCCACCACCAGCTTGACGGCCAGATGCCGGTAAGCGAAGGTACCGCAGCCCAGGCCATACAGGCCCGGCTCGCTGGTTTCCACCTTCACCACCAGAAGGTTGATGCCTTCCGGCGCGGTGCAGATGGTTTTGATGTCTCTGATGGTTACCATAGGTTTCTCTCCTTAGCGGATCAGGAAGGTGCAGAAGGTCTCGGAGAACACGCACAGGAAGAACACTGCAACGTAGCCGATGAAGAAGGGGATCTCAGCCTTGGAGATCTCGCCGATTTTCAGTTCACGCACAGAGCGGGTGACCTGCACAGCCGAGAAGATGTTGACGGCCACGGGAGGGGTCATGGTACCGATGACGTTGGAGATGCACAGGATCATACCAAAGTGGATGACGTTGACGCCCATGCTCTCAGCGATGGGCCACAGAACGGGCACCAGCAGAACTGCGATGGCGGTACCTTCCATGAAGGTGCCGAAGATCAGCAGGATGATGGCCACGACCAGGCAGAACAGGGTCTTGTTCAGGTTCATGGAGACGACCAGCTGCACCAGAGCAGCGGAAGCACCGGAGAAGGTGAACACCCAGGAGAATGCGGTGGAAGCTGCGATGATGAACAGGATCATGGCAGCGCTCTTAGCAGACTTCATCAGGATGGGGATCAGGTCGGCGATCTTGATCTCACGGTAGATGAACACACCGGCGATGAAAGCCCACACGCAGGCCACAGCAGCGGACTCGGTAGCGGTCAGCAGGCCGGAGTAGATGCCGCCCAGGATGATGACGGGGGTCAGCAGAGCAGGCACAGCCTCTAGGAAGATCTTGCCGATCTCACCAACAGAGTGCTTGGTCTCAGCCTTGGGCCACTTTTCCTTGTGGGCATAATACAGGGCTTCCAGGATCAGGACGATCATGATCAGGATGCCGATGACCATGCCTTGGCTGAACATGTTGGTGACGGACGCACCGGTCAGGGTGCAGTACAGCACCATGATGATGGACGGGGGAATGACCGGGCCCAGGCCGCCGGCGATGACCAGCAGACCGGCGGTGCGGTCCTCCGGGTAGCCCTGCTTGACCATGTCAGCGTACAGCATGGAGCCGATAGCGACGACGGTTGCGGGAGCGGAACCGGACAGAGCAGCGAAGAAGGCACAGGCGATGACCAGAGCCACGCTCATGCCGCCGCGGATGTTGCCGATGAGGCAGTTTGCAAAGTTGACGATACGACGGGAGATGCCGCCGCCGGCCATCAGGTTGCCGGCCAGGATAAAGAAGGCGATGGCCATGATGGAGGTGGACTGCAGGCCGCCGAACACACGCTGTGCGATAACGGCCGGGGAAACGCCCAGGTTGCCCAGAGCCACAGCGGCCAGAGAGCCGATGCCCAGGGACATGGAAATGGGGACTCCGATCAGAACGCAGACTGCGAAGATCAGAAACAGGATAACGCCAGCATTCATGATCACTTCGCCTCCTTCTTCTTGATGATGCCGTCGATGATGGCATCAATGTTGGTGATGTCGCTCATGTCGATGTGCATCATCTCACCCACCAGCATCAGGATCTGGTTGATGACGATCAGTGCAAAGGAGATGACCAGCGAGATGTAGATGACGTACATAGGCACCTTCATGACCGGAGTGGTCTGGCCGGCGCTCATCTGCTTGGCCACCAGGGCCACGCTGAAGCGCAGCATGGTGCAGGAGAACACGATCAGGGCCACTTTGGCGATGAAGTTGATGACCTTGCCGACCATGGTACCCTTGAGCTTTTCCGTCAGGGCGGTCACGCTCACCTGCGTGCCGTCGCGCAGACCCAGCTCGGTACCGATCAGGGCCATATAGACCATGCAGTACAGGGCCAGTTCCTCGGTCCAGGGCATGGAACCCTTGATAAAGTTGCGGTTCACCACCGAGATAAAGTAGCACACGACCATGATCACAAAGGTCAGGGCCGTTGCCCACAACTCGGCCAGGGTGACACCACGAACCACTTTCTTCAGTGCTTTCATGGAAGCTCCTCCTGTGTATGACAGCAATCCGCGGATGCAGCCTCAGAGGCTGCATCCGTGAACTGCGGCACAGATAGGCGTTCTATCTATGCAATTTGTTTACGTTTTTGCGTGTTTTCCGATCAGGCCTGAGCTGCCTTGGCGGCATCCACAGCGGCCTGCCAGGTCTCGTCGTAGGTCACGCCGGAGGAAGCCTTCTTGGCCTCGTAAGCAGACTTCAGCTCGTCGGTGTCGATGTCGTACATGGTAACGCCGACGCCTTCCAGCTGGCCGATGGCCTCATCATTGGCCTCGTTCAGGTACTGCCACTGCTTCTCGCAGCCAGCCCAGACAGCCTCCACGAAGGTATCCTTCATGTCGTCGGGGATCTTGTTCCATGCATTGTCGCTCATGCACAGGGGGATGTAAACGAAGCAGTGATGGGTCTTGGTGACGGAGGTGACACCGGCCTCATAGAACTTGTTGACCCAGCAGTTGGACACAGCGTTCTCGCAGGCGTCGATGGTGTTCTGCTGCAGAGCGGTGAACTGGTCGCCGGCTGCCAGAGCAACGGGGTTTGCACCGAAGGAGGTGAAGGCCAGCAGCTGACCATCATTCTGCATGGTGCGGATCTTGACGCCGTTGAAGTCTGCCATGGTCTGGATGGGCTTCTTGCTGAACACATCACGGAAGCCGGACTCCATGTAGCCGATGACGTGGATGCCCTGAGCGTTTGCCTTCTCCTGGATCAGATCGCCCAGCTCATTGCGCACAGCGTAGTTGGCCTGATCCTGGCTGTCCCACAGGAAAGCCTGGTCCAGGATGCTCATCTCGGGGATGTAGTTTGCCAGCACGGAGTTTGCGCAGCTTGCGATGTCCAGGTCGCCCTGAATGGCCATGTCCAGAGTATCAGACTCGCCGCCCAGGGTGCCGCCTGCAACGACCTTGATCTGGAACTGGCCGTTGGTGGCCTCGTTCACGCTGTCCGCGATGGCCTGAGCGCCCTTGTAGTAGTTGGACTGCTCGTTATCGACCATGGACAGGGTGAAGGTGACTGCATCACCGGAGGCTGCAGCACCGGCGGTAGAGCCAGCGGTGGAGGTGGAAGCAGAGGAACCGCCGCAGGCTGCCAGAGCAGCAGATGCGCCGATGATGCCGGCTGCCTTCAGGAAAGAACGACGAGAAATAACGTTTTTCATGGTAAGATCTCCTTCTTCACTTGTGTATATGCTTCGCTTTCTTCCAAGACATGCATCGTCATGTGACGTATGACGTCTTATGTTGGCTAAAATATAACACCGTCAACAGAGCTTGTCAACGGTGTCTGACTCAATTCTCCATATTTTACAAACGGAAAATTCATATTTTGTTAATTATCACGATTCCGGTTCTGCTCCATGCTCATGCGCCGCACGATCTCGATGCTCTCGCGGTTTTCGGACACATGCTCATACATGCTATCGTAAGCTTTTTGGGGGTCGTTGGCGCAGATGGCCTCCGTGATCTGCCAGTGGGTGCGGATGGTGTCCCCCAGCAGGCGGGGTGCCTTGAACTTGGTGAACATCTCAATACTATAGGTGATCACGGGCATGATCTCGGTGATCACACTGTTGTGGGTGCAGCGGGCCACATAGGCGTGGAATTCCTTGTCGGCCGGGCCGTGGTCCTCGCCGGAACGGATCTTGTGCTCCACCTGCTCACACAGCTGGCGCAGAGTGTCCTTTTCGTTTTCCTCAATGCGCTGGGCGGCCAGCTGAGCCACCCACGGCTCCAGCTGCAGGCGCAGCTCCATCAGGTCCACCGCCAGCGTGATCTTATCCTTTACATAGGCAAAGCCCAGCGGGTCCTCGATCTGACCCGGCTTTTCCACCACAAAGGTGCCCTTGCCCCGGCGGATCTCCAGACAGTTGCGTGCCACCAGCAGCTTGACCGCTTCGCGAATGGTGCCGCGCCCCACGTTCAGGCGGGCAGCCAGCTCAAACTCGTTGGGCAGCTTCTCGCCTGCATTGATGTTCTGGTCAATGATGACCTGATTGATCTGATCCGCCACCTGCTCTGCAAGGGAGGAAGTGCGGTTGTCCTGGATATTGCTGAATACGCTATGATCCTGTGCCATCGTATCTGTACTCCGTTCTGCTCCGCTTGCTTACAACTTCTATAAGTAAGACGTATGCCTTTTGTAGACATCATGACGTCGGACGTCGTTCCTTTACTTTATTATAGACGTATTTTGTTTGACATGCAAGTAGATTTTCCTGGTTTTTGTTGATATATCACCGACATGCGTTTTTTCTTTTGTTTGATTGCACAAATTCCATACAGATTTTTTAGCAGAACATTCACATCCTACCCGCTCGATTGGATGAGCCGGATTGTTCTGTGCGGTTTCAGGCATGAAAAAACAGCAGGCCGCAGCCCCTTGACGCAGAGCCTGCAAAGGGGTATACTCCGTGTCAGTGAAATATTCGGCTATGACGAGAACAAGTACCCGGGTGGAGTGCTTCAGAGAGCTGCCGGTGGATGCAAGGCAGTGCATGAACCCCGTGGGAAGATCCTCTCCGAGCTTTCGGGCTGAAACAGCGGCTGCTGTGTGTAGGCCCGGACGGCAGGCTTCCGTTATCAGAAGCCGCGCATTGTTGGATGCGCACTGAGGGGTCGGCCCGGTTCTGGGTCGGCAAGTAAGAGTGGTACCGCAGAGGATGTACACGCCTTTGTCTCTTATGATGGGAGACAAAGGCGTTTTTTGTTGCGGCACCGGGCCATTCCGGATGTTTCATGCAAGAACAGCCTGTAAAACAGAAAGGACGAAACAACATGAAAACTCTGGAAAAAGTAAGCGACTTTGTGGGCAAGTACATGGCCGCCATCGTCATCGTGGTGGCGGCACTGGCCCTGTTCTTCCCGGGCACCTTCAGCGTGGTCAAGACCGCATGGGTCAACACCCTGCTGGGCATCGTCATGTTCGGCATGGGCCTCACCCTGAAGCCGGAGGACTTCAAGGTGGTGTTCAGCCGCCCGAAGGACGTCATCATCGGCTGCATTGCACAGTTCACCCTGATGCCCTTTCTGGCATGGGCGCTGACCCAGGTGTTCCACCTGCCCACCGAGCTGGCCATCGGCGTCATCCTCGTGGGCACCTGCCCCGGCGGCACCTCCTCCAACGTGATGACCTATCTGTCCAAGGGTGACGTTGCACTGTCCGTTGGCATGACCGCTGTTTCCACCGTGCTGGCTCCCTTCCTCACCCCGCTGCTCACCCTGCTGTATGCCGGTCAGCGCGTGGATGTGAACCCCATGAACATGTTCCTGTCCATCGTCAAGGTGGTGCTGGTGCCCATCGCACTGGGCTTTGTGGTCAACCACTTCTTCCATGCCTTTACCCAGAACGCCGTCCGCGTGCTGCCGCTGATCTCCACCACCGCCATCGTGCTCATCATCTGCGCCGTTGTGTCCGCAAACTCCGCCAAGATCATGACCAGCGGCCTGCTGATCCTTGCCGTGGTCATCCTGCACAACCTGCTGGGCTACCTCACCGGCTTTGGCGTGGGCAAGCTGCTGAAGCTGGATTCCACCAAGTGCCGTGCAATTTCCATCGAGGTCGGTATGCAGAACTCGGGCCTTGCCACCTCTCTGGCCGCTGCCCACTTTGCACAGTATCCGCTGGCAACCATCCCCGGCGCTGTGTTCTCGGTGTGGCATAACATTTCCGGTGCCATCCTCGCCAACTTCTTTGCCCGCACCGCAGAGAAGAAGGACTGATCTTTCATAAAGCAGCAGGACCCCCGGCAGAGCATTGCGTTCTGCCGGGGGTCCTGCTGTATTTTTTTGAAAAGCCGCTGTAACACTGGTTATTTTCACCAGAAAATGTTATAATTTTGGGTAGACAGACTGCGCTTTTGCTGCGCAGCAGTCGCAGGTTTTATGATAAATAGTACGGAGGGTTAAGCGTATGATCATCCAGAGCAAGAAGGTATGGCTTGCCGACCAGTTTGTGCCGGCTGCATTGGAGCTGGAGCAGGGCCGGATCACCGGCATCTTCCCCTATGGGGAAAAGCAGGCCGATGTGGACTACGGCTCCAAGCGCATCGTTCCCGGTTTTATGGATATCCACTGCCACGGTGCCTATGAGTTCGACACCAACGACGCAAAGCCGGAGGGCCTGCGCTACTGGGCCAAGCATATCGTCTCCGAGGGCGTGACCAGCTTTCTGGCCACTACCGTCACCCAGAGCGTGGAGGTACTGACCAACGCCGTGGCTAACGTGGCCGACGTGATGGAGGGCGGCTATGAGGGTGCCGAGATCCTTGGCATCCACTTTGAGGGCCCCTACCTCGACATGAAGTACAAGGGCGCACAGCCGCCGGAGTACATTGCAAAGCCCAGCGTGGAGCAGTTCAAGCACTATCAGGAGGCCGCCCGCGGCCACATCCGTTATGTGACCCTTGCGCCTGAGCACGATGAAGGCTTTGCCCTGACCCATTACCTGACCGAGCAGGGCGTGGTGGTCAGCATCGGCCACAGCGCCGCCACCTACGAGCAGGCTGTGATGGCATGGGCCAACGGTGCCCGCTCCATGACCCACGTCTACAACGGCATGTCCCCCTTTGCCCACCGTGCAAACGGTCTGGTGGGCGCAGCCTACCGCATCCGCACCATGTACGGCGAGATCATCTGCGACGGCTGCCACTCCACCCCGGCTGCCCTGAACAACTACTTTATGAGCAAGGGCCCGGACTACGCCATCATGATCTCGGACGCGCTGATGGCAAAGGGCACCCCCATCGGCAGCGAGTATATCTTTGGCGGCAACCATATCACCATCTACCCGGACGGCAGCGCGCATCTGGACAACGGCACGCTGGCCGGTTCCACCCTGAACATCAACAAGGGCCTGCGCATCCTTGTGGAAGAAGCCATGGTGCCCTTCAACTACGCGCTGAACGCCTGCACCATCAACCCGGCCCGCTGCCTGCATCTGGATGACCGCAAGGGTTCCATTCAGGTGGGCAAGGACGCCGACCTTGTGGTGCTGGACGACAACTACGATGTGCTGCAGACCTACTGCATGGGCAAAGCCCAGCTGTAAGTGCTCTGCCAACACGAACAAAGGATGTGGAAACCGCTATGATCCAAATCGCATTCTGCGACGACGACCAGACTGTTCTGGATCAGCTGTCTGCCCTGCTGGAAAAATACCGTGCTCAGCGCTGCATCCAGATCCAGTGCACAGCGTTCCGCAGTCCGCTGGATCTGCTGGCCGAGATCGAAAAGGGCGTGCGGTATGATATCCTGTTTCTGGATGTCATCATGCCGGCTGAAAACGGCATCACCGTCGCCAAGGAGATCCGCCAGTACGACAATGCAGTCGAGATCATCTTTCTCACCTCTTCCACCGAGTTTGCGGTGGAATCCTATATGGTGGGTGCCTACTTCTATCAGCTCAAGCCCATCTGGGAGGAGAGCTTCTTCCGCCTGACCGACTCGGTCATTGCCGAGTGCCGCCGGGCCGACCAGCGCAGTCTGGTGCTGCGGTGCAAGACCGGCATTTCCCGCATCGAGCTGGATCGGCTGCTGTACTGCGAGGTACTGGGCCGCACCCTGCTGTTCCACCTTTCAGACGGCGGCGTTCTGGAGAGCACCGGCAGCATGGACGAGCTGGCCCGGCAGCTGGCCCCCTATGAGATCTTTCTGCGCCCGCACCGCTCATTCCTTGTCAACATGGAATATGTCCAGAACATCTCCAGCCGGGCCGTCACCCTGACTGATCGGGTACAGATCCCCATTCCCCACGGCAAATCCTCCGACATCCGCCGGCAGTATCTGGAATACGCCTTCCGCCGAAAGCAGGTGATGCTGTGAGCAGTTTTCTGACGGAAGCCCTTTCCCTGTGCAACCTTGCCGCGGTGGGCATTTTCGGCATCGTGCTGTCTGCCGCCTTCTGTGAGATCGAATGGACCCGCTGCCACAAACTCCTGCTTGTGGGGAGCACCATCCTGATGCTGGCGCTGCAGGGTGTGGTCAGCCTGCGCTGGGGCACCGGCCTTGCCCGGTATCTCTACCCGCTCATCACCCATCTGCCGCTGTGGCTGCTGCTGGCCGCCATGACCCGCCGTGCGCTATGGCCGCTGGTATCCGTGCTGACAGCCTATCTGTGCTGCCAGCTGCGGCGCTGGGCCGCGCTGCTGGTCATTGCGCTGTTCCCGGCGGGCGGCACCGCGCTGCAGGACGCCACCGAGCTGATCGTCACCCTGCCGATCCTTCTGGTGCTGATCCGCTGGATCGCACCGTCGGTGCGGGCGCTGTCCCGCTCCCCGCTTTTGCTGCAGCTGCAATTCGGCATGATCCCGCTGCTGAGCTATCTCTTTGACTACTTTACCCGCATCTACACCGATCTGCTTTCCAGCGGCAATCAGGCGGCTGTGGAGTTCATGCCCTTTGTGTGCAGTCTGGCCTATCTGGGCTTTGTGCTGCACACCACACAGGAGCAGCAGCTGCGCAGCCAGCTGGAACAGACCCGGAACAGCCTGAACCTGCAGGTGGCTCAGGCCGTGCGTGAGATCGAAGCCATGCGGGAGAGCCAGCGCAAGGCCAGCACCTACCGCCACGACCTGCGCCATCATCTGCAGTATCTTTCTGCCTGCATCGAGAACGGCCGCACGGAAGCCGCACAGGAGTACATCCACAGTGTGTGTGCCGAGATCGAAGCCAGCAAGGTGAATGTTTACTGCGAGAACGAGGCCGCCAACCTCATCCTCTCCTCCTTTGCTGCCCGCGCACAGCACGATGGCATCGATTTCCGGGTCCATGCAGCCATCCCGCTGATTCTGCCGCTGCCGGACAGCGACCTGTGCGTGCTGTTTTCCAACGCGCTGGAAAACGCCCTGCACGCCGGGCAGCGCCAGAAGCAGGCCGGAAAGCCCGCCGTTGTGGAGACCACCGCCTACGAAAAGGACGGCAGGCTGTTTGTGCAGATCGCAAACTCCTGCTCTTTCCCGGTCCAGTTCGACGCGCAGGGCGTTCCCACCACCAGCCAGCCCGGCCACGGCCTTGGCGTGCGCAGCATCTGCGCCATCGTGGAGCAATACGGCGGCATGTACAGCTTTGCCCGGCAGCAGGATCAGTTTGTACTGCGCATCTCCCTGTAAAAGGCCGATTCAATGCATTTTATGGGCGGTTCATGCCAAATGCCCCCCTGCCGCACATTTTGTGTTATAGTAAACTCAGACGACTATACTGCCGCCTGATCTTACGTTTTTGAAGGGAGGTCTCCTGTATGATATACGTACTCATCCCATTGCTGCTTTTGCTTGCGGTCTGGGTCGGCGCAGTATATCGCCGTCTCCGCCAGCTGGACGACAACGTCAAAATTGCCATGGAACAGATCGGCCTGCAGCTTTCCTCCCGCTTCCGCGCACTGGAAGCGCTTCTGGAACTGCTCCGGAGCTATGGCCCTTCGGCCCAGCTGGTGCTGCCGCCGCCCTCCATCCACGCGCTTTCCACTCCGGCACAGGTGCTGGAACAGGAGCAGCGGCTTGCGCAGGCCATGAGCTATGTGACCGCCGTGGCCGAGAGCCGCCCGGCCATCAAGGCAGACAAGACCTACCAGCGCTGCATCGAAGCAGCCAACTGCTACAACCGCATGATCTATACCAGCAGCCTGATCTACAACGATTCGGTCACACGGTTCAACAATACCCTGAAACAAAAGCATTTTGCCCCGCTGGCCGGGCTTCTGGGCTTTGCCCCGCGGGAATATCTGCAGTTTGCACCGGACGCCCCGGTGGTCTGCTCTGCTCAGCCCACCCCGCCCACTCAACCGCCCACGCAAAAAGCGCCCGCCTGAGATCGTTCCGGTCGTGAGCCCACAAAAACAAAAGCAAGTGCCGCACTCTTTTCAAAAACCAGCGTTTTTGATGGAGATGTGTGCACTTGCTTTTTTATATCGTTTGGTCTTTCAGCTGCTGTTCCTGCCGACCGGACAGAATGTCCTGCCTGTTCGGCGCACGCAGCTTATGGGAAGCAGCTTCTTATTTATTCGTGATCCGGTTGAAGCGCTGCCTGTCCTCTTCGTCCTTCTTCGGCTCCGGCTTATCCGCCGGGGTCAGACGCACTTCGGTCACGCGGCGCTTGGCCGTGCGGGTAACGACACCGTCATACTCGCCCAGCGTGAACCGGTCGCCCACCTTGGGCAGATGGCAGGTTTTTTCCTGCACCAGACCGTTCACCGTATTGGAATCGATGTCTTCATCCTCCGGCAGACCGCAAATATGTAAAGGATTCGCTGGAAAGAACGACAAGATGGCTGAAAAGATGCAAGGAATATCATAAAAACACTGAGCGGCAGTCACTTTTTGGCATAATGCAGGGCGGTATGTACAAGGATCTCAGAAGAGAAAGTGCCGAGCAGATCGTAGATCTCGATCTTCCGGGGTATGCGATAGGAGGACTCAGCGTCGGAGAGCCGAAAGAGATAATGTATGACATCATGGACGACTGCGTAGACTATCTGCCTAAGGAAAAGGCGAGATATCTGATGGGGGTAGGGAGTCCTGACTGCCTTTTCGAAGGTGTGGAGCGCGGGATAGATATGTTTGACTGCGTACTGCCTACGAGGATCGCAAGGCACGGTATGGCGATGACGTCACAGGGTCGTGTGAACATAAAGAACGCCAAGCATGAAAGAGACTTCACACCGCTGGATCCTAACTGCGACTGCTATACGTGCAGGAATTATTCGAAAGCCTACCTGCGTCATCTTTTCAAGGCTGATGAGATACTTTCATCCATGCTGATGACGAACCACAACCTGCATTTTCTCGTGAATACCATGAAAAACATAAGAAAATCGATCGAGGAAGACAGGTTCCTCGAATACAAAAAAGAATTTTACGACAGCTACGGAAGATTCTAGCTGCAAAAAGCAGTATCAAAACGAAATACAAGGAAGGTTTTATATAATATGGAAATTTGCAGAGACAGCAATGTCTGCGGCGGATGTGTATATCAGGGCGTTCCGTATGAGGAGCAGCTAAGCAACAAAGCCGGTGAAGTCAGAGGGCTCATCGAAAAAAAAGATATCCGGTACGGAGAACTTCTCGACATCGAGCCAGCGCCTGACAGATACGGATACAGGAACAAGATGGAGTACACTTTCGGCGATATGGAAAAAGGCGGTCCTATGACTCTGGGCATGCACAAGAAAAAGCATTTCATGTCGATCGTCACTGTGGATCAGTGTCAGCTGGTGCACGACGACTTTAACGTGATACTGAGAGGCGTGCTTGATTTCGCATCATCCAGAGGATATTCGCATTATCATAAAAAATCGCATAAAGGCCTGATGAGACATCTCATAATCAGGCGCGGAGTCAGGACCGGAGAACTGATAGTAAATGTCGTGACGAGTTCAGAAGAAGGATTTGATGAGGACGCTTTCAGGGAGATGATCCTGGCCGAGTACACCCCGCTGGAAAACTGGGTGATGAAGAAGAACCCCGAGAACTACGATGCCGACAGCGTTTATATCGAT
>OQVT01001553.1_pt1 | contig 14547 bp, 11 predicted proteins | sample 1691561 | NCBI WGS metagenome assembly OQVT01 (sample SAMN03418260, study PRJEB22391) | human gut metagenome | biome: human-gut; feature: organic feature; material: feces | host: Homo sapiens | place: Tanzania | collected 2013-01 | reverse complement strand
ACCATAGCATTAGGGTAGCATCAAAGTATAGAGAAGGTAGCATTAGGATAGTATCAAAGTATTACGAAAGTATTCATATCTATCGGTTATCTATCGGTTATGTATCGGTTATCTTATACGCAGGTCGCGGTGAGGGTATGGGACAGCCGGGAGAATTTTAGCAAGGGATAGGCAAGGGATAGAGAGGGTGAAAAAGAGGTATAAAAAGATGTGAGTAGTAGGGTAGTGGTAGGGGGATAGACTGTATATATGAGCAACAAAAACGATTCGCAATAAATATCTTATATTGAACTCACGTTAGATTATTGCCCCACACTATAGAGTGCAACCATAATGCTATGGTCCGGTTTCCTGTGCAGAGAGCAACAAGTCTGTTTTTATGTTTCAAGATCCGTACAAACCGACATTTATTGCACATATCGGATATTTTCTCTATCTTTGCGGCAAATTATTTGATGCTATGAATATACCTATAAAGGCTGTGAATAAATGCTGCCCGCGGTGCGGAAAAACGTTTGTGTGTACTCACAATGCTTTGTGCCAATGTGTCGGCATTTCTCTGTCAGTTCGCGCACGAACTTATATGCAAATGCACTATCCTGACCAATGTCTCTGCCGCCAATGCCTACAAGATATCAGTGAGCGATTGGCAGACTGATATTGCCAAATAAACTTTACAATTTTATAATCGGTATAAAATCAAGTAAGTTTTAAACTAACTTGGCATATATTTTGTGCGTATTTAGGTTAATATAAGTTTGAGGGAATGACTTCGAATTGTCTATTAGTCCGTTTTTTATAATTTATTATTTGGAATAACGAAATATTTGATTCTATGTCTTACAAACAAGTTCTTTGTGTGTTGCTGTCTCTTTCTATGGCAAAAAACACCTTTGCCTATGATTTTATAGTTGATGGGCTTGCATACAACGTCCTGTCCCCGGACGACAAAACGGTGGAAGTTACTTATCAAGGACACTATGGTGAAAACTACGAGACTTTAGCAACTGCCAACATCCCTTCTTCTGTTACTACTCCATCCGGAGAGACGTACATTGTCGTTCGTATTGGGGATAACGCTTTCTTTTGTGCAAGTGTTTCTTCAAAAACTTTGCAGTCTATCTCAATTCCGAGTTCAGTAACCGAAATAGGAGAGCAGGTTTTCTATGGTTGTTATAGTGTGAAAAATATTACTATTGATGATAGAAACCCTGTGTATAAATCAGTAGATAATGTTATCTACTCGAAAGACGGGGTTAAACTAATTGATTATATTTCCGGTAGAGAGGGAGAAACATATATTGTTCCCAACGGGGTTACTTCAATTGATAAATGGGCTTTTGCAGGCGGTTGTTATAACCTGCGAACTTTGGTTCTTCCTTATACTCTCAACTATATAGGGGATGAAGCATTTTATTATCAAGTATCATCTCTCACAATATATTGTTATGCCGATGTTTTGCCAACAATAGGAGAGAATGTTTTTAATTATACAACTACAGACAAAATATCTGCAATTTATGTCCCTTCTCATTTAGTTGATGCCTACAAAGCCGCGGACCAATGGAAGGACCATAATATACAAAATGGTACGATTGCTTTGGACGAGATAAGCGCAGATACTCAAACGCAATTGCGATCGTTGGATGGCGAGTATGTGTACGCTCAACTCAATCGCTCTTTTGTAGCCGATGGGGCGTGGTACACGCTTTGTTTGCCTTTTGCGCTGACGGCAGACGAGGTTGCCGAGTCATTCGGGCAATGTGAACTGATGAAACTCGACCACTCGCAAAAGCAGAGCGATGACTTGCTCTATATTCATTTCAATACTGCCACCGCAGTCGAGGCGGGTACTCCTTATTTGTTCCGTCCTGCGAGTACTATTAATTCGCCTGTCTTTAAGGGAGTTACTATCAATATGCAGGCTGCTACCGTGCTGGCTCCTGCTGATGGCTTGGTCTCTATGACAGGCACCTATTCGCCTATGCAAGTGCCTGACGGCAAATGGTATCTCGGTCCGAACAACACACTCTATCAACCGCAGGGTACGGTGAATACCAAAGGTTTCCGTGCATACTTTACGTTGGCTTCCTCGTTAGGCAACAAAGTGCGTGCGCGTGTGGTAATGAACGGACAGATTAGTACGGATTTCGACCTCATCACCACCGATAGCGCTACAGCACGGAAAGTAATAGAAGACGGTCAGGTTTATATAGTCCGCAATGGCGTGAAATACAACCTGCAGGGACAAAAAATTGCACAATAACCTATAAACAGATACAACTTATGAAACGATATATTGCACCCTCTACGGAAGTAACCCATTACGAATCAGAGTCAATTCTCTATTCAGTCAGCAGCAATGCCGGCATTGGTATAGGCGGTTATGGTAACTATGACCCGCGATAACACATCGATAGAATAATAGAAAGATAGAATAATAGAATAATAAACCGGGCTGTCTCATTCAGAGAGACAGCCCGGTTTATTTATAAAAAAAGGAAAACGTCTTTGGAACATATAATTCCTTACCAATTATCCATTAACGGCTTAATGAGGTCTAATTATATGTTTCTAAAAAATGACGTCTGATTAACGGAGAGCCTTATCAACGGATGAAACTTGTTCGTTGGCGTGGTTCGGGTTGCGGCCGGTCTTCGGGGCGCATACCGCGTAGCATCCACGCCATATTGCGAGCAAGAGTACGCATCGTCTGCAATCCCTCAAGGTCTTGTGCGGCTTCTCCTTTGGCGGCTCCGTGGACGCTATTCCAGTACTGCGAGGGCACAACGGGCATATTGTTGATAGTGAAATACTTGTTCAGGCGGTCGAAGGTGGCACTTGCTCCGCCTCGGCGGCAAACAGCCACGGCGGCTGCAGGTTTGTATGCCAAGAGCGAACCGCTTGAGTAGAACAATCTGTCCAACAGGGCGCAGAGCGAACCGTTCGGTCCGGCATAATAGACTGGTGAACCGACAATCAGTCCGTCGATACCCTCTTCCAAAATCTCATGCAGGCGGTCGTACACCTCATCGGAAAAGACGCAATGTCCTTTCTCTACACACCCGCCGCAGGCGATACACCCGCGCATAGGTTGCGTACCGATCTGTATCGTAACGGTTTCTATACCTTCTGCTTGCAAGGTCTTTTCTACCTCAGCCAGCGCAATACTTGTGTTTCCGTGTAGTCGCGGGCTGCCGTTTATCAACAAAACTCTCATCTCTTAACTTTTATCTTGAAAACTTCTCTAAACACAAAACTCTCAACCCTTGACTTCATTTACCAATTCCTTGCCCTCTACAAAATCTTTTACATTTTGGAGCGTGGTAGTAGCGATATTGGTCAATGCCTCGCGCGTGAAGAACGCCTGGTGGGAGGTGAGCAACACATTATTGAAACTGAGCAGGCGTGCCAAGGTGTCGTCTTCGATGATGTTGTCGGATATGTCTTCGTAGAAATAGCCTCCCTCTTCCTCATATACGTCCAAAGCGGCACAGCCGATATGGCGGCTTTTCAACCCTTGTATCAGTGCTTCGGTATCGATCAGTCCGCCGCGACCGGTATTGACAATCATCACACCCTGTTTCATCTTGCTGATGGATTCGGTGTTAATCATATAGTGGTTCTCGGGTGTAAGCGGGCAATGGAGCGAAATGATGTCCGCTTTACGGAGAAGTGTGTCAAAATCTACGTATTCCAATCCGTATTTTCCGGCGAAAGCATAATCAGGGTAGGGGTCGTACCCGAGAATGTGCATACCGAAACCTTGTAGCAGTTCGATTAACACTTTTGCAATTTTCCCGGTGCCGATGATACCGATAGTCTTGCCAAATAGATCAAACCCCATCAATCCTTGCAGCGAGAAATTGCCATCGCGTGTACGGGTAACGGCACGCGGTATATGGCGGTTGGCAGAAAGGATCAGCCCGAGTGTGAACTCGGCAATGGCGTGCGGCGAATAGGCGGGTACACGTACGACACGAATGCCCGCCTGGCGTGCTGCGGCCAAGTCCACGTTATTGAAACCCGCACAGCGCAGCGCAATCAGTTTTACACCCAAACGCCCCATCTCGGCAATGATGTCCGCTGTGAGCGGGTCGTTGACAAAGATGCACACCGCAGTGGCTCCTTGTACGAGTAGCACGTTATCCATGGTAGGGTGCGCTTTGTAGTATTTCAGTTCAAAACCGAAACGCTTGTTACCGTCAGCGTCTAAATAGTCGTTTACCGTGCAGAACGTCTCTTGGTCGTACTTCTTGGTGCCGAAAAATGCTATTCGTGTCATAAATGAGTATTTTTATGGTTCAACAATCTATGGGCTAACATCAGGGTAAGGTCAGGGAAAATGTACTACTTGTTGATAGTGAGCAATTGGTCCTCCATCAGGTAAACCTGTTCGAGTGGTACACCATGGTCAACCAGCAATTGTCTGTCGGGTCGGAATAGTGCGAAAAATGCCTTTGCCGACTTGCATATCGAGCGTGCCTGGCGATAGTTCTCGTACGCCATCAAACGGTCGCCACGGACAAAACAGCAGTGGGCATAGTTGATATAGTCTATCGGGGTGGGCTGCTCTTCCACAAGATGGTTGGCAAGCCATTGTTCGGCTATTTCCAAATCGTCCCACAGTAGGTCCATTTTGCCGATAGAAAGGTATGTGAGTTGTATGCGGCGTAGATTCTCCGGGTCTTCGCCCACAATGATATTATAGACCCACGTATCGGGGAACATGCTAACCAAGCCCGCCATATATTCCCGCTCGCTGTCGGGCATCCATGATTCGATAGAGGCTAATTTGCGTTTCGGGTCATCGTTCTCGTCGATACCTAATACCTCACGGAGTGTATCCGGCATATCGTCTGCATTGAGTTCGCCTTTTGCCATCAGGTCTCGGATATTCACTTTGCTGGAGCGGATCAGTGCACAGAGTGTATCCAGAGCCAACGACGAATCGGTGTCGATGGCGGCGGCAAAGGCATCTTCGATAGCGGGAAAATAGTCGATACGCACATCGTAGTGTGCCAGCAGCAGGATGACGCTGCCCAAGGCTTGGCTGACAATCACTTGATTTTCAGATCCTATTGCCTCAATCAGCAGCAGAATCGCTTCTTCGGAGAAACATTCGCGCAGGTTGGACGACAGGGCGGCAATCGCCAAGAGAGCCATTGTGGAATGTTCCTTATCCTGCAACTGTGTACGTATCCAATCGAAGTCCTCAGTCTGCATCTGTACGCAGGAAGAGAAATAGCGCATTACGCTTTGCGGGTTGCTGCCGTTGAAGCCGTGCATCTCGGGCGACAATCCGCGCCGGATTCGCATCTCGGCATAGATGTCATCCTCCAACCGATATGCTTCCCCGGTCATCTCGTCCAAGAGACGGTCGCGATTGATGTCGTCCATTGTGAGATAATAGTCGAAGAGGCGTTGGTAGTTCTGTTCCAGTTGGTCAATCCTATCCGCATAGACCGCCATACCCAATTCGGCTACCCATTGGCGCAAGATGACCAAACCATGATGCAACATCCGTTCGCCCAAGGCACGCTCCAAGGTATTTACCTGCGAGGACAAATCGTTTTTATCTTTCTTTTCCATAGTTTATTCGTCATTTAGGGAGCGCAATGCGCAGCGTATCTCGGTTTGTATCTCGTCGGAATTGGGTACCAATGGCAACCGGAGACAGTTGGAGATAATGCCTTGTGCCGCGAGTACGGTTTTTATTCCCGATGGGTTGCCCTCTGCAAAAAGCAGGTGTACCATCTGCGCATAGCGGGCTTGTAATGCGGAGTCTTTGTTGTATATGATTTTGCGGAAATCAGCGGGGAAAGCGTTGCTTGCGACAGAAATCAGTCCTGCAGCACCTGCTTCCATCAGTTGGCAGGCGATACCGTCATCGCCCGAGATAACCAGAAAGTCGGACGGTGCTTGGCGCAAGAGGTGCTCTATATGGGGTACGTTGCCGCTCGCCTCCTTGATACCGCATACCTTGTCAAGGTGTGCGGAATGGATACGGAGAGCCGTCTCGGGGGTGATGTTTATGCCCGTACGCCCGGGTACGTTATACAAGAGTACGGGTATAGGCGATGCTTCGGCTATGGCGCAGAAATGCCGGTATATACCCTCTTGCGAAGGTTTGTTGTAGTAGGGGCAAACCGACAGGACAGCCGTGAAATGTGCAGTGAGAACGGGTGCGAGACGGTGCAGTTCTTTCACCACGTGTGCGGTGCAGTTGCCGCCCACACCCAATACCAACGGCAAGCGCCCAGCCACTTTGCGCACGACAAAGTCGCGCACGGCGGTTTTCTCCTCGTCGGTCAGCGTGGCGGCTTCGCCGGTGGTACCGAGTACCACAATATAATCGGTGTCGCCGGAGAGTTGGATATCCAACAGGCGCTCCAATGCATCATAATCGACACTCGAATCGTCCTTAAATGGTGTGATGAGTGCAGTGCCGAGACCGTACAAGTCGGTCAGTGCACGATTGTATCTTTCGCGAAAGTCAGTCATTGCTTCGTATGGTTTCTATATAATGTATTATTTGCCGGAATACAAATTCCGTATCGGTGTTATCGGTCTGAATAAGCATATTGTGTATGCCGTCTTCGTCTTTTTCGGATAGTTTCCTGCCTGCCTTAAACCTGGCATTGGTGCAAAAGGCAAGGTAGCGCATAGGCAACAGCGGGTGTTTGGTCAGATCAATGAGCAGGTCGGTAGGTTCGGCTAATTGGTCTGTAACATCCTTGTGCGGACGTCCGAAAAGGGAAAAATCTTTGCGGCAGAATACCAATCCTTGTCCTACTCTTTCCGGAGAGTCGGCATAGGTAACCAATTGCACGGTCTTGCCTGTGTTTTCCAATTGTCCGGAGCAGTCCGCAAGGGCTAAAGCCTCTTGGTCATCCGTTGCGGCTTCTGCCAATATACATATATTTCGTACCTTCTCCCAATTCGGGAAACCGCTTTGTTTTTGCGGGTGTTTGCGGATATAGCGTTCAAAAAGTCTTTCTTTCAGGCTCATACGTTCTCTCCTATCATTTCTAAAAACTCATTCTCATTCACCAATCGAACACCGAGTGCTTCTGCTTTTTTCAGTTTCTCGGGACCCATATTTTCGCCGGCGAGTATAAAAGATGTTTTCTTGCTTACGCTGCCTACGTTTTTTCCGCCGTGGGCTTCGATAAGGGCTTTGTATTCATCGCGACTATGGCGTGCAAACGTTCCCGATATAACGATAGACAGCCCCGTCAGTTTGTCTGAGGCAGGCGTTGTATCTTCGGCGGACTCCATTTGCAGACCGGCAGCACGCAAACGGCTGACAATCTCCCTATTGCGTTCGTCGGCAAAATAGGCGATGATGTTGTCGGCTATCTGGTCGCCCACATCTTCTACAGCCGTCAGTTGGTCGTGTGTAGCCGTCATCAGCAGGTTGATATTCCGGAAACGGCGTGCAATCTTTTTTGCTGTTGTCTCGCCCACCATACGTATGCCGAGAGCGAACAGCACACGCGCCCAAGGTACCAGTTTCGAGGTTTCTATACCATTGAGAATGTTTTGTGCCGACTTTTGTCCGAGGCGTTCCTGCTGTGCCAACTCGCTGAGTGTCAAATCATATATGTCAGCAATGTTGTGCAATAAACCTTGCTCGTAGAGTAGGGCAATGGTTTCTTCGCCGAGTCCGTCAATGTTCATTGCGCGTCGCGAAACAAAATGTTCCATCTTGCCTTTGATCTGTGGCGGACAGGTCATTTCGTTGGGGCAACGCCATGCCGCTTCGCCCTCTACACGTACCAAGGGTGTGCCACAGGCAGGACAGACTCCCCCAACCCCCTCAAAGAGGGGGCTCGACGGATGTTCTGAAAGCCCCTCCTTTGGAGGCGCTGACGCTGTTGGGGAGGTCTCTTTTCCGACAATCTTGGGAATAATTTCGCCGCCTTTTTCCACCCATACCATATCGCCCTCGCGAATACCAAGAGAGCGGATAAAATCCTCGTTGTGGAGGGTTGCACGCTGTACGATCGTACCCGACAGTTGTACAGGGTCGAGGTTTGCCACGGGGGTAACCACCCCGGTTCGCCCAACCTGGTATGTTATCTTGTTGAGACGGGTCAGTTGTCGCTCGGCTTGGAACTTGTAGGCTATTGCCCAACGCGGTGTTTTGGCGGTATAGCCTAATTCCTGCTGTTGCGCCAAACTATTCACTTTTAGCACGACGCCATCGGTTGCCACCGGCAGATTGCGTCGCTCGGTGTCCCAGAAACGGATATACTGCATCACCTCGTCGAGCGAGTGGCATACGCGTATAGCATCGCTTATTTTGAATCCCCAACGCCGTGCCGTTTGCAGGCGGTCGTAGTGGGTGGTGGCGGGCAGATCTTCGCCCAACATATAATAGAGATAGGCATCCAGTCCGCGGCGTGCTACCTCGCGCGGGTCTTGCAGTTTGAGTGTACCCGAAGCGGCATTGCGGGGGTTGGCAAAGAGCGGTTCTTCCTGCTCCTCGCGCTCGGCGTTCAGCCTCTCGAAGTTTTTCCACGGTAGCAGTACCTCGCCGCGCATCTCGAAATGCGCCGGTATGTTTATGCCCTCCACGTGCCACGGAATAGACGGAATGGTCTTGATGTTGTCGATTACATTATCGCCTTTCTGTCCGTCGCCACGCGTAACGGCTTTGGTCAGTTGCCCGTGTTCGTACCAGAGGGAAATACTTAATCCGTCGAATTTCAGTTCGCATACAATCTCCACGTTTTCGGGCAGTTTGCGAATCCAGTCTTCTACCTCCTCGCGCGAATAGGTATTTGCCAGCGAGAGCATAGGGTATTGGTGTACCACCTGCTCAAAACCTTTCTTCCCGAGGTCGGAACCCACATGCTGCGTGGGCGACTTAGGGTCGAACATATCGGGATAGCGTGCTTCCAAGTCCTGCAACCGTCGCATTTTTTGGTCAAACTCTTGGTCTGACATTGCGGGCTGATTGAGGACGTAGTACTTATAGTTCTGCTCCTCCAATTCCTTGCGCAACGCAAGTATCTCCTCCCGTTCGGGTGCTTCTATTTCCGAAAACAAGTCCATTATGGCACAATGATTTTGCGTTGGTAGGTCTGTCCGTGGCTATATACATAGACAATATATACACCCGATGTGGCGGGGACGGACAGAGTGTAAGGCGTGGTGTTGATGTTGCCCTGCTCTACAAGCCAGCCCTGTGCCGTATAGACGGCGTAGTAACTCTTTTCGTCGGGGTGGTAGGCGTTGTATATGGTCATATAGTCGCTGAAAATAAGCATCTTTGTGCCGTCGTTATCCACGATACCGAAATTATTCACTATCGGATCTGTGGAGACTGCGGCGAGTGTACTATCCAATGCCAAGCCTACCAGAACGGGGTCGTGGTCGCTATAGCGGAACATCGTTTGGTCACTCGATTTATCATAGGTGTATTCGTCCGACTCGTCGGAATTGATATGATATGCCGCCATACCTGTTATTTGCGGGCGCAGGGTGGTATTGCATATTGCGTGGTCGAGGTAGCCTGCCTGCCCATGGAAGGTATAACTATAACTTGTGTCGCCATGGAAGGCGCGGTGCAAGTCAAACATGCCCGCTGTGGTGAACGTGGTGATAGGGTCTTCTTTGGCGTAGGCGTTCAGGTCGCCCATGATGAGCAGGTCGCTCTCGTGGAACTGCGGACGGATACTATTGTACTGATTGATAACCGATTTGGCTTCCAATGTACGTGAGTAGTTGAATATGCCTTGTCCGTCGCCTTGGTCAGCATCGGCTCCGTTTCCACTGCCCGACTTGGCTTTGAAATGGTTGAGCGAAAAAAAGAACACTTCGCCGGTTTCCAACTCCTTGAAAGCCTGTATCTTCTTGCGGTTTTGTACACGCTCATTGTTGCTGTATAGTTTGCCGTCCGGCTGCACTTTGTCTATGCGATAGACATAGCCCGACTTGGTATAGGACCCGCTTGCCGAACCGCCGTCGTTGACATAGGTATATTCGTGTCCTGTGTTTTTGGTCAGGTCTTCGGCTATCTCGCGGAGCGCACTCTGCCCTTGCTCTATTTCCACCAAACCATAGATGTCTGCGCCGATCTTGGCTAAGGCCTTGCTTACTTTGGTACGCTGTTTTTGGTGTTGTGAGTCACTATCGGGACCATAGCCGGTACCTAAGTTTTCCACCAGATAGTATTCCAGATTCGCCGCGCATACCAGCAACCGATAGTCGCCCACATCGGGCAGCCCTGCCTCGATGTCAGCGCGGGTGTTGCCGCGGAACGAACCGCTTTTGTAGGTCAGACTGCTCTGCGAATTGACTCGCACGGTCAGATTGTAGATTTTCTCGCCCATACGGTGGTATCCCGATACACCGGACAGGCTCATCGTGCCGCTGTTGTTGAGCGAAAGGATCGAGTTGTATTCCGTGCTGCGGGGAATGGCCTGGTTGGTAGGCGAGAAGATTCGCCGCGGGGCGATGGTGAGGCTGCTGTAATAGTTGTTGCAGACATACATCGGCCGGTCAAACACAACTGTCTGCCCTACATATCTGCTCAGTTCATCGGTCGTCCACGTCTCGGGATTGGCAATGGTGATATGTACTTGTGCGCTGACCTGTACGGCAAACAACGTTGCCATACCGAGAATAAATATCTTTTGTATCTTTCGCATCTACTGATAGACTTTTATAAGCCTGCAAAGATACATATTTTCTCCGAGTTATGCAAATATCGTTTGTTTTTGATACAAAAAAGAGATTGCCCGACGTGTATAGGCAACCTCTTTTCTATCTGTTTTGTCTATTATTTTACTTCTTCGGCTTCGACATCTTCGATATTGTAAAAGCGGTCGTGCAGTTGCTTGAGTTTGCGTTCGCAACGATTGATACCGTAGATCATCCCCCAATAGCCTACGCCGGCGAGAATGATACCGATGCTGACCAAGATGGTAAGCGTCTCCGCACTGACGGCAGGGCGATAGAGTCCGTAGATACCAAAAGCGGCAGCCAACAGACCGAACAAGAACAATACCCACCAATAGCGGAAACCGACTTGCTTGAAATCAAACGACTCGATGGCTGTACGGATGCCCTCGAAGAGGACAAAGAAAGCAAAAATAAACGGCAGAGCCACCATAAGGGATGCGGGGTGCACCAAGAAAAATACGCCCACAACCACTTGCAGCAGTGCGGAGAGAAAAATCAATCCACCCTGCGGCATAAAGCGATGGAGACGACACCACGCAACGAACTCGCTACAGCCTGCGAACAGGAAAATCAGTCCGATAACCCAAGCCAAACTTAACAGCGTGGCACCCGAATTGACGAGACAAACCACACCCAATGCCACGAGTGCGACACCCGCCAGCGACATCCAGATTTTAGTACTTGTTCTCATAGTATATGTGTTTTGTGTTTGCACTGATGGTGCAAAATTCGTGCCGTGTGCGTAATTACCTCCGAAAAACGAACAAAACTTTTCTTACGAAGCAATATGCGCTACGCTTGGAAACAAATACACGAAAAATTAAATCGAATATAGACAAATATATAGTGGAACAACAACTCAAATATCTATTATCAACAAAAATATGCGTTTTGTCTTATATCGAACTGACGTTACTTATTGTGTTAATACTTGTCCTTAGAATCCAACGCCGAGGCTAACGCCTATGCCGTGTTGTAGGAACAGACTATGTTGGTCACTATTAGCGGCTTTTTTGAACGGTTCTATACTCCATGTGTCTTTTGACCAAAACCAATTCATATCATAGTGGAGACCAAGTATCAAGTCGCACCTGCTGAAAGGGATATGCCAGTCTAAGCCCGCACGCATATCCGTCTCAATCACATAACCTCCGTTGGTATCGTTGGTTTTAAGCGGTCCGCCGCCTGCACTTTGAGTGATACGTGGTACAATGATGTGTTTGTTCACCGTTATCGGCACTTGGAAGCCTAAATATACGCCAAAGACTGCGCCCGCACGGTTCTCGAAACTATATTGGTCTTCGGGATTGTCATATATCATCATATCGTTGTACACCCTCACATTGGCAAAAAGAGCATCAACATACATGCCCGTTGTAACAAACCCTATCCGCCAGTCTTGTTCTATTGCAATACCTGCTTTTTGATTGTAACCGAGGTAGTTGGCGTACCTTACCAAGATGTGGCTTCTGTGTTGCAAGTTAGTCTCCACACGTGCTGCTGAACGGTCGAATTTCTTAGCCGATTTTTTGTTGGTACTCACCTCTTTGTCTTTTGCGTCAAGCGCACTAACAACTTGGTCTAAAGGCAAGCGCCAATTTGCTTCTTTAATCGTTTGACGCGTTGAGTCGGATAGTTGACGATACATATATAGCCAGTCTTCTCCGCTGGTTTCTTTTACTCTGTCAATGGTGCTATATTCCTTGCTGCCGGTCATATCCGCGTTCGCAAGAAACGCCGCAATATCCTCTTGCCCTATAGCCAGTCCAACGCCCTCGCGATAGAACGCTTTCCATGTGTTGATACCTATAATCCGGTACTGGTCGTCCTCATTTTTGTACAACAGAGGTCCCCCGCTGCTACCGGAGTCAATAGAAGCCGTGTGTTGGATGATATGTTGTGCAGGGCAGTCCTCCAAAGAAGTCAGGTGTGCATTGGAGATAAAACCTCGTGTTAACTGCCATGACGGTTTGTTTGCCAACCCGGGGAATCCCGCTGCCACTACTGCCATATCATCGCTTATATCACCGTGATACAACGGCAAGGCAATCATTTCGCTCTCTGCCGGAATCTCTATTGCTGCGAGATCACTTTGCTTGTCCGTGGAGAGTACTCGACAATTGGTATAACGAACCGTCTTGTTGTGCAGTTCGAAGACGATAGTGGCTGTTTGGGCGTAGCCTACGACATGCAGGTTGGTAAGAACAATTTTCTTGCCGTTGTACTCCACTAACACACCAGAACCAAAGGGGTTTTCACTCTTGTACGCAGACAGAGCATGCGAAGCACCCGTCATTCCTGCGCGCGACAGATATAGTGAGTAATCTGCCAAAACAGCCTTGTCGCTCTCCGCTATCTCGGGAAACACGATACACACGCTATGACGCAAACTATGAGCCGATATGTTTGCAACAGCACTCTCCGTTACACTCTCCGGCATGCTTTCGTTGGCTGCATGGGCAGGTATGTCATCTGCTATCTCGTTGAGAATATATTGTATATCATCAAGATTAAGAGTGCCTTTCCTGATACCTTCATATATAGTTTGATTGTCTTTGAAAGGTTCAGCAGCCCTTTTAGGAATCGTGCTGTTGACACAGAATAGAGTGGCTTGCTCGTTACCCGTACGCCATACATAATACACCGTGGGCGTGTCAGCACCATTGCCACCCTTGAATTTAACAAATAGCAAATCGCCTGTTGTTTTGTCTATTTGGTAGTTCATTTCGCACTGATAACACACTCCTCCACTGCTTGCTGCAATAGGTGTTCCCCATTGATTGGCAGACAGCCCCATAAACTTCTTGGCATAAACATGATATAACTTGTGCGTATTGTCAGGGAAGTCCTTGTGCCAAATCTTGATACCCACGATATCTAATGCATCGATATCATGATACTTCTTGTCGCCGTTGTTCTTCACACCAATCTTACTTTTGCCCGTCCGGGGTAATTCGATTTCATCATAGGTTTCTATGTGACCGTCGTTGAAATACACCTCACCAGGATAATAATGAGGAATCATAAGACTAATCTCCATAAACTGTGCTTGCACCGTGAAACCGATGAATAGCATTGATAAGATAATTGTTAGTTTTTTCATTTTGCCATTTATGTTTGTTAGTATTTATTCTTTGTGTCGTTGTCGATAAAAACATCGGTCTGGAATGTAATACAGGAGGTTTTAAATACGGTCTTGGTCATCCAAATCCGACCGAAGAAATCTTAAAACGCTACCGTGAACTAGGTGGGGAAATTATCACTCTTGGTTCTGATGCACATGTTCCGCAGTATATTGCTTATGAATTTGAACGTGCAGTAGATATTTTAAAGCAATGTGGCTTTTCCTATTATACGGTTTTTGAAAAACGAAAACCTGTATTTTTCCCGTTGTAATTGCATAATTATAAATTAAAATCGAGCAGAGCCTTTATCAGCCCTGCCCGATTTTTTAGTACACTGTACTAATTTACTGTATTGTTGATAATTGTTCCGCCTCCGGCTACATAACCATTTTCATAAAATACAACTGCCTGTCCAGGGGTAATTGCCCGCTGTGGCTCATCAAAAATTGCTGTAATCTCATCCTCACCGGTTCTTCTGATGGTGCACATGGAACCCTGATGATTGTAACGGATTTTTGCCAGCACCCGTCTTTCTTCTCCTTTAAGCAAATCTTCTATTGCCATAAAGTTAATTTTTTGACAGACTAATTCTTTTTTGAACAAATCTTCACTTTCACCAATAATAACTTCATTGGTTTTCGGACAAATTCCTGTGACAAATACCGGATGTCCCATCGCAAGATTCAACCCTTTTCTCTGTACTAATTCATACGCTGAAAAAATACCT
>OQVT01001550.1_pt1 | contig 14557 bp, 10 predicted proteins | sample 1691561 | NCBI WGS metagenome assembly OQVT01 (sample SAMN03418260, study PRJEB22391) | human gut metagenome | biome: human-gut; feature: organic feature; material: feces | host: Homo sapiens | place: Tanzania | collected 2013-01 | reverse complement strand
GATAGTGAAGCTCGCCCTGAGGACCTGCCACAAAACTGCTGCCCCAGAACTGGATGCCGCGCGTGAGGTGGGAAGGGTCGTCCTCGTGCCCAGTGCGGTTTACGGCGATGACGGGCAAACCATTGGCCACGGCATGGCCGCGCTGCACAGTTGTCCATGCTTCGCGCTGCCGGTCCTGCTCTTCTGGATGGTCGCTGCTTTCATAGCCGATGGCCGTTGGATAAATGAGCAATTCGGCACCGGAAAGCGCCATGAGACGTGCTCCCTCTGGATACCACTGGTCCCAACACACCTGCACGCCGAGGCGACCGACGCTGGTGTCAATCGGATGGAAACCGAGGTCGCCAGGAGTGAAATAAAATTTTTCGTAATAGGCAGGGTCATCGGGGATGTGCATCTTGCGGTATTTTCCCGCGATGGTGCCGTCGGCCTCAAACACCACTGCCGTGTTGTGATAGATCCCGGCGGCACGGCGTTCGAAGAGCGACGTGACAAGCACCACGTGGTGCTTCTTGGCCAACGCTCCGAAGAACTCGGTTGAAGGTCCAGGAATGGGTTCTGCCAAATCGAAATTGTCTACGCTTTCAACCTGGCAGAAATAGGGAGAATTGTGCAATTCCTGCAACACCACCAACTGTGCACCGTGCTCTGCCACATCGGCAATATTGCGGGCTAACTTTTGCTTGTTGGCTTCCACATCGGCAGAACACGTCTGCTGAATGATGCCAACCTTGAGAATATCTGTATGTTTCATGATATCTATAATATATATAACTTGAGGAAGGAACTTCCCTTTCAAAACTATTTCACCACCCCTTTCGGATATTGCATCGTTGCACAATGCAACGAGCCGTGCTGACGAATCAGCGGACGACAGTCAATGCCCACGAGGTCGGCCTTCGGGAAAGCACGCTGCAGTGCCTGGCGCGTGGCCTCGTCTTTTTCTGGCTGCGCATAAGTGGGGTAAAGCACGGCCGTGTTCATGATGAGGAAGTTGGCATAAGTGGCGGGAAGGCGCAGCCCGTCTTCGTCATAAATGGCATCGGGCAGCGGCACGGGGATGAGGCGGAAGGACGCCCCGCTCTGTGTGCGGAAAGCCAGCAACTCCTCTTCCATCTTCTTCAGTTCCTCGTAATGCGGGTCTTCGGTGTCGTCACACGAGACATAAACAATGGTATCGTCTGGGCAAAGGCGTGCCAGGGTGTCGACATGAGCGTCAGTGTCGTCGCCAGAGAGTTCGCCGTGGTTCAGCCACAAGATTTTCTCCACTCCAAGGTCGGTCTTCAAACGCTGCTCGATGTCTTCCTTCGTCATGGAGGCATTGCGGTTGTCGTTGAGCAAGCAGCGCGACGTTGTCAAGAGCAATCCCTGCCCGTCGCTTTCAATACTGCCGCCTTCAAGTTCAAAGTCAAGGCAGTCTTTATATTCTCCGCCAACAATTCCTTCCTCAAAGAGGTGGCGGTTGATGGCGTTGTCGAGCGACGCTTCAAACTTGCCGCCCCAACCATTGAAACGATAGTCGAGCAGTTCGGGATTTTTCTCCCCGATGACGGTGATGAAAGCATGGTCGCGCGCCCAGGTGTCGTTGGTGGGGCAGGCAACGTAAGTGATGTTTTCCGTGGCGCGTCGCGGCAGGCGTTCTTCGAGAAGCGATTTGACAGACGCGACATCGGGCGCAACGATGATGAGCTTTTCGCGCGTGGCAATTTCAAAAGCCATGCGCACGTAACACGCCGTCACATCCTGCAACATATAGGCCCAGTCTGTGCTTTCATGCGGCCACGTGAGCTGAACGGCGCTCTGCGGAAACCATTCGGCGGGCATCACGCGGCGCATTTTTTTCTGAGCTTTCCCGCCGTCGTTGCCGCCGAGAAACATGTCGAGATTGAGGTCGGCACGCGATTGCGCGGGAGGTAAAGAGAAGAGTCCCATGAGTTATTTCAGTGGAAGTGTTTTGATTTTCTGTAAATAATGAACGAAAGCATCGGTCGTTGCCGGCATCTGCACAGAGGTGATTTTCTGCGAAGAGGGGAAGAACGAAGGGTCATAGCCGTCACCGCCGTTGACGATGAACTCGTCGGCAACGAGCACCACTGGCGTGTCGTCGGCAATGTAACGATGGGCACCGTCGGGACCGTAATAGCTGAGCGACTGTACGTGGCGACCTTGGTTGAGCATCACATCGAGCCAGCCGGTTTGCAACCATCCGTAACGCTGATTGTGCAAGCCAAATTCCACGAGCTCGCGCAACTGACGGCCCGTCATGCGGAAGGCACACAGGGGATTGGAGAAGGGCAAAACCTCTCCCACGTCGAGCACACTGACGGGGCCTTTGGTGAAGCCGGCACGGATGCTACCAAAATGGCTTGCACCGATGATGATGGCGCTGTCGGGCAAAGAGGCGGAACTGCGATAGGCTTCGGCATAAGCGCGGCAGACGATGGCCCCAACAACGGTTTGCTGATGCTTATGGTCACGGTCGTGTTCCAGAGTCTGCGGTGCCGTGGCGAGCTGCATGCCGAGCGGTGCCCCACCCTGCGTTTTGGTATGGGTGAGCAGCGAATCAATCTGCGATTGCAGGCGACGCTGCGGAGCGCCGAGCGCGGCGTTGGGATTGACGGGGCAGAGTTCCACCTCGACTTTCTTCACCTTGCGCTTTTTGAGATTGATGGTTGCCTTCAGCACACTGATGTATTCCCCATGCCATTTGCCTTGCACGATGGGATAATGGCACGCATTGATGGTGCCACACACTGGCTGATGACTATGGGACGAGAGAATGCCGTTCCATGTGGGATCGTCGAGAAGCTGCAAATTCGCAGCGTCCTTGTCGTCCCACGCAGGCTGTCCGTCGCTCATTCGCGAACCGATGTGGGTGAGCAACAAACGGAGGTCGGCATTGCCGACGGTGGAAGAATAGCCCGGAAGGCGTTTCACGCTGTCGAGCACGGCGGTGTACCGACCATCGAATGTCAGTCCCGCAATTTTCGACTTGCTGGCCTGCGAGGGCGTTGACGACGCCAGCAGTCCGACGAAGCCGACCTTCACGCTCTTACCTTTGCCGATGGGGATTTCCGCACTGGCAAAGGGCTGTGCGAAGGCGGGAATCTCCCCTGAGGCGTTGCGCACGTTGGCACAGACATAGGAGAGATTCCATCCCGCAGGACGGAGCGGAGCACCCTGCCATTTCTGGGCAAGGGCTTTCTGGCCGTCGTCAAACTCATGGTTGCCGAGGGCCGAGAGGCGGATGCCTAAATCGTTGTAGAACACAGGGAGCAACACGCCCTTCGTGGCGGCATAGAAGAAACTGCCGCCGAAATTGTCGCCCGCAGCAACGGTCACGTTGTAGGGATAAACGCTTTTGAGGGAGTCGAGCGTCTGCCAAACGGCAGGGGCCCCAGGGATGTTCTTATAATCGTTGCGGACGAAACCGCCATGAAAATCGTTGAGCGAGAAGACCGCCACGGTCACGTCGCCTTTTCCCTTGCGGCTTTTGGCTTCCAACGGCAGCGGAGATGCCGCCAATATGGCTGCGCCCAACAATATGATTTTGTCAAACTTCATAATTACGGAATTGATGGTTTGATGCGAAAGATAAGTAATGGTGAAAGAATAAGTTGGGCAATTTTGACCTGTATTTTTGTTGGTTTTGGAATTTGGAAGAGGGAGCATAGCGGGCTATGTGACCGATGACAAATACCAAAAACGACAAAAAGACAGGACATAAGATATAACTCCTTATTCCTCAAAATTGCACAAGTTATTTTTTACCATTACGTAATGGGGTTCAGAGATTGAAAGTGTGTTCTGAGCCCTCTTTTCCGGAAAAATTCAGAACACACCCAGAATGATTGCGGAATAAACGCGCACCGCCCCGTTTTCTCAAGAACGGCTGACCTGCAATCCCGTCTCGGATATTTTCATTTCCACGAAACGGGCATTGGGCGAAAGCGGATGACTGGTCAGTTCCTCACGTATGCGCAAAGCGGCAGCGGGGTCTTTGGCCACCATATACATAAAGCCTCCCCCACCTGCTCCTGGCAGTTTGTAGCCAAGACAATAATCGTCAATGCGCTGGCAGAGGGCTTCGATGACGGGCGGATTGGTGCCCGAATCGAGCGCCTTGTTCTGATTCCATGTTCTTCTGACGAGATGTCCGTAGCGATTGAAATCGTTGAGTTGCAACGCCTCATACATATCCATGGCATGGCGTTTCATGTCGCCGAGCAAAGCCAGATGGCGCGTATTGTTGAGAAACATGCCCCGCACTATTTCTGCCAGGATATGTTTGGCCGTACGGGTCACGCCAGTGTAATAGAGCAAATGGCAGGGTTTGAGTTCTGGATCGGAGAACATAGAGTCGGGCATCCATCTCGCCGTGGCGTTCTGGTCGAAGCCAGGCACGGTCTGGAGCAATTTGACACCGTTCAACACGCCGCCATACTGGTCCTGCCAACCGCCTCCAGTGGTGAGCATCTGCTCGAGCACGAGGGTACGATAGCAGATTTCATTCTTGTCCCATCCGAGTCCGCAAAAATCGCTCAGGGCGCCCAATACAGTGGCGGCCAGGATGCTGCTCGTGCCGAGCCCCGACCCTGCGGGAATGGCGGAGAGCAAGGTGATTTCGATGCCGCAGCCAAAGGCTTCCAACTGCTGACGGAGGGAGGTATAGGTCTCTGCGCCAAACCCTGGAAGGAATCCGGCCAAACTTAGGGCGGCCTTCGGGATGGAGAATGGCGAACCGACCTTGTCGTATTGCTTCAGTTCTTCAAACGTCTCGATGCGTTCCATAGCCCCAAGGTCAATGGAACGGCAAATCACAACGGGCTCACTGCTGGGTTTCACATATACCTGAAGCGGCGGCTGGCCGTTCATCTCGATGGCGATGTTCACCACGTTGCCGCCAAAGAGCAGCGAATATGGCGGTGTGTCGGTCCATCCTCCTGCCAGGTCAATGCGGGCCGCACTGCGGGCCCACACTATTTGGTCGGCACAGGTGGTCATGCGGGGCTGGCATTTATGACGTAAGGCTTCGGCCGTGATGCCCTCGCGCAAAAGGGAGAAAGCCTTTGCCTCCTCGGCCTTCGACTGCACGTCGTCTCTTCTGGCCAAGGCCTCCGAGCGAAACATGGCGTTGTGGATGCGAGTCATCAAGGGAGCATCGGCAGAGAGATCCTTTGGCAAGACCAGATTGTTTTCGGCAAACTTGCCCGCCATATCCTTGAGGTTCACCTGACAGAACACGCTCTTCTGCCAGTTTTTGGCCAAAACTGGCAAGGTCTTGTTCTGCATCTGACGGCGCATCTTGACCAGGCGGCGCAGATTGGCATCCACACACAGATCGTCGGCCGAAAGACGCGGCAACGCGCGCCACAAGGTCGTGGTCTCTTCGCTGGGATTGTCGTCGACAAACCAGTGGAGAAGTCTTTCCATCTCTTCCAAATTGTCTGTCACAGGGAAGAGCTTGGCCGCCTGCAAGTCTGCCGAGTTTTCAAGATCGGCCGCCACGACACCGCGCTTCTCCATCCATTGACCGACGGGCTGTTCCAGGAAATGCGTCGCTTCGTCGCTGACTGCGCCGCGGAAAGCATCGGTGTAGCCATAAGGCCGCAGGGCATACCCCGTCTCACCGACAGGAACAACATCCACGCAAATGCCACTTTTCAAGGCCACCTGCCATGAATTTTCTGGCACTCCCGTGACGATGTTGCGCGAAGAGAGGTGCCAGCCCTTGCCCAAGAAAGAGTTTTCAATCCACACGGAAGTGTTGTGGAGCGTTGGGCGGTTGGCAATGACGGCATTCTGCGTAAAAACAGACGACTGCCGCTTGATGCCCTTCTGGATGATATATCGCTGATCTTTCACGAGATTCTGTATGGCCACCGAAGAACTGACCATTTCGGGAATGGTGCCGAAATGGTAAAACTCGCCGCCTTCCAGCGGGAGAATTGCCACGGAGAGCCCCGCCAGTTCCTCATCGGGCTGCGAAGGATGTTTGCCCAACGCACAACCAAACTGCGAATAGAGGTCGTAGAAATCAATGTCGCCCTTGCCCACCTCTTCTTTATAGGATTTATTCATGAGGGCCATGACGGCGCGGTCCGACAAGAGCCAAACGCCAATGTCCATGAGGGCATAGTGGGTCTGCATGAGACGCGCCTGCTCGTCGGTGCTGGGCTTTTGGAGCATGAAATCGAGTTCGCCAGGCTTTCTGCGGTCCATCATGAACACGCCGTGGTGGGAGGCCTGCACGGGGTCGCCCCACAAACCATAGCACACGACATCGGCTTCAGGAATGTCCTGCAAAGCCTCCGTTGTGCGAATATAAACGTCGCCACTGGCCACGAGCGTTCTCAACGACTCCGGCGCCCGCCGCAACATGTTTTCATAAAGCGGCATTTGGAGGTTCAGCAATGTCTGGTCAATGCGCTGGCCACGCTCCCAGCGAAACACCGGCACAGGCGTAAGCACCTTTCCGCTCGGCGCATAGGCCGGCAGACGGCGGCTCTGCCCCCCGGCATGAAGCAAGATGCGCTTGTCGCGCTTCAGCCATTGTTCAAAATTCTCATCGGGGCGCTCGTCGCGATGGCAGGCCTCGAGCAGCCACGCCGTGCCTCCGCCAGAGCCAAGCTTGCGCCCAACGGGGTCGGAGGTGCAGAAGAAGTCAGAGCGTTTCGTGTTTGTGATATCATGGAAACACGCCACCACATTGGGCGGTAGTGAAAGAAGTCGCTTCATATCAATCTATTGTTTTTTTTGCAGACAATCTTCCCCCCAAAAAAAGGAGAGGAAGGGAACGCGCACCGGATGACGGTGGCAACGGGGCGCCCCCATCGGGGAAAAACCGCCTCTCCGCCGCTGTCCGAGAGCGTCTGCTTACTTATAGGGGCTGTATTATTTCAAGGGCGTCCTGAAAGTGATTTTCTTATTAAAGACAAAGCCCAGCAAGGTGTAAACGGCCATGCCTCCCAACTGCGCCACAATTTCTGGCACAAAGCGGAGGCTCAGACGGAAAAACGCCCACTGCACACACCAGCACAGAACCGAACCGCCGAAGAAGAAGCAGGCTTCGCGACGCCACCGCCCGCCTCCCGCGTTGAAGGTCCATCGCTTGTTGAGCAGAAAACTGCACACCATGCCGAGGGCATAGCTCACGCCATTGGCAAGGTCAACATTGCCGGTGATGTATCTGAAAATCCAATAGGAAACGAAGGTCAGCAGGGTGTTGGCAACGCCGACCACGCCATACCTGACCAATTGCTTAAAATCTTCCCTCTTATTCATAACTGCAAAATTACGTTTTTATTTTGAACTTGGCCCGACTTTTTCTCCTTCAAGATTGAAGAGACGTGGGATTTTGGGTGAGGAGGCGGAGGATATACAAAAAGACGAGGCAAAGGATATGTCGGGAAACACATGACACATATATGGAGCACACATGCTATATATTATACACACCTGCTATATATTATATATATGAAGTTTCCTCCGCCTAAGCCACTTAAGCCACCGCCCGCTTAACCCGTCCCCCCGCCTTAAACCAAGCGCCGAAAGACCTAAGAGTGCGCCCCTGCTTACCTCCCGTTTTGCCATCTCCTACGTATCAAAATCCATTACAGCATTTATTTTGCAAACGCAGAATGACAATCGCATTTTTTCAGGTCAAAATTACGCTAAAAGGATGTGAAGATGCTTGCAGCGTATCGGGAAATCCTGTAATTTTGCACTCGAAAACAGAACGGTAGACGTATGAAACACCGCTGTGAAGCAGGGTTTTATAAGTCCCGCGCCTCATAAGAAATTCTTCTTTTGAGACGGAAGTGGAGATGAGTATTTGTACACATAGTAAAAAGGTTTGTAGATTAGGTAACATTTTAGATGTTGAAGGCTCAAAACGTGAGCCGGTGGTCGTAACCTCAAAGCAGAGGTTCGAACCACTTGAAGGAGAGGCGAAAGCCTCTTTTTTTGTACCCATAAATATTTTGCAACTATAAATAAGCCCCTCCCAAATAACAATATCTGCTCGTGCTGGTTTTACGAAAAGCGTAGTATATTCACTTAGGGACTCCCTATATTATCTTCGGAACTCCCTATGTTATATATTGAAGCATGAGAACGAAGACTGGGAAAACGCAAAGCGGTCAAGACTTTTCCTGCGAAGCAAAAGGTTGTCAGCCTGATGCCCTGGGAAAGGTCTTGACCGCTTTTTATGAAAACGAGCGCAAAAGGAGCGTAGAAAGGCATTGCCTCCCCCTCTCCTCGGCACTGCGAATATCAAAATTGCAAATAGATGAAGGGCTGCACTTCGCTGCCGCGCACCTGAACGATGATGAAAATCAGGAGGAGAAACAGGATGAGCTGCACAACGAGCGATTCGCGCGTCAGAAAACGGCAGGCGGCATCGCTCCATGATGTGGGCAGATAGTGAACGACGAAACCGAAAAGAATGAGCGCCATCACCGTCGGATAACCGGCCAGGAACTCAGGAAGGAGTTCGCCGTGGAAGTCGGTAAAGATTTTCTGGAGCATCACGCCCGATGCCTCAAAGGTGGCATTGGCAAAGAAGAGCCAGCAAAGACAGACGAGATGAAAGGTGAGGACGATGGCCAAGAAGCGGCGAATGCCCGACGGATGGTAGCGTTTGTCATGCCCCAAACGGTTTTGCCATGCTTTGTGTCCGCAGAGTGCCGCTCCATGAAGGGCGCCCCACACTACGAAGTTCCACGAGGCTCCATGCCACAGGCCGCCGAGAATCATGGTCATAAACTGATTAAAATACATGCGCCAACGGCTGCAGCGGTTGCCCCCCATAGAAATGTAGAGGTAGTCGCGAAGCCAGGTGGAGAGGGAGATGTGCCAACGGCGCCAGAAGTCGGTGATACTGTCGGCCTTGTAGGGGGCGCGGAAGTTGGCAGGAATCTGGAAGCCCATCCAGAGGGCAATGCCGATGGCGATGTCGCTGTAGCCGGAGAAGTCGCAATAGAGCTTCAAGGCATAACCATAGACGCCCATGAGATTTTCAAGCCCGGTGTAGAGCGAGGGATTGTCGAAGATGCGGTTGACAAAGTTCTCTCCGATATAGTCGGAGATGACGGCCTTCTTGAAGAGTCCCATCATGATGAACCACAGGCCTGTGCCAAACATCTTGCGCGTCACAACGAGCGGCTGCCGAAGCTGTGGCAGGAAAGTGCGGGCACGAAGGATAGGGCCCGAAAGCAAGGTGGGGAAGAAGGACACGAAAAAGGCCAGGTCAAGCAGATTGCTGGTGGGGCGCATCTGGCGGCGGTAGACGTCGACGATGTAGCTCAACGACTGGAAGGTGAAGAAGGAGATGCCGAGCGGCACGAAAATATCGAACGAAGATGCCTCGCCGCCGAAGAGGGGGACGACCGACGAGAGGAAGAAATTGGTGTATTTGAAGAAGCCAAGCTGGAATAGCATGAAGGCCACGGCGAGAACGAGGATGCCACGGCGTTTTCCCTGCGACTCCACGCGATTCATGGCGAGGGCCGCACCGAAATTCACGAACGTGATCAACGCCAAAAGGGCGCAATAGGAACCAGCGTTCTTATAGTAGAAATAATAAGAAAAGGCGGTTACGTAGAGCAGACGCAAAGCCGTGTTCTTCTTTCCCGACAGCAGGGCATAACCCAAGCAGAAGGCCACAAATAGGAACAAGAAAAGCCCGCTATTGAACAACAGGGGCTGCGTGGGGGAGAAGGTCAGGAGGTTGAGAAGGGTCTCTGTCATGAGTGGTTGGTGGTGGACTGGTTGTTGCGGAGATACTGGTTGTAGGCCGAAAGGATGGCCTCTCCGAGAAGTCGGCCTTGGAGGGTGTAGCCTTCGGGGGTAAAGTGGATGCGGTCGGGACGCATGAGCGATGCCGACTTCCAATTGCGCTGCGCGTCATCGCCGCCAGCAATGGTGTTGAGGTCCCAAACGGGCAGGCCGTGTTCTTCTCCGAAAGATTCGAGTTCGGCAGCGCAACGCACGCTCATGGGATTCACGCGCGAAACGGAACGCGTGACTTTCCGTCTCTTCTTTCCGCTTCCGCGTCTCACGTATTTCACGCTGCGCGTTGTGAGGTAGTCGCCGGGCGGCGTTGTCATCATGATGACAGCATCGGGGCATGTTTCCTTGAGCATAGCGTAGAAGTTCTCGAGTTGCTCGCGATGTTGCGCCTCGCGATAGCCCATGCCGTGACACTCATTGGTGCCGAAGGAAAGGATGATGAGGTCGGGATTCTTCTGCGCCACCTTTTCCATATAGGCCGGCGTTGCGAAACGGACGGTGGTGGCCCCGTTGCTACCTATATAAGAATATTCAACACCCGTCTGGAGAGAATCTGCCAGAGCTGCCCCCCAGGCGTTTTCAAGCGTTTGCTTGACGGCACGGGGATAACTGTTGCCTGCCACATGAGAGTCGCCCAACTGCAAAATGCGCAAAGGGCGGTTGCTATGACACAACACGTTGAACACCTTGTCGAGACAAGCAGAACGGTTGACGACATTGGGCTTGGTGTCAGTGAAATAAGTGGGCAATTTGACATCGAGATCTGCGCTTTTCCAGCGTGCAGAGATATTCTTGTTGTGAAGTTCTTTGGTCAGTTCGCTCTCGCGAACGGGCTCCAACGGCTGTTCCTTGCCCTGGGCGGCCTTGAATTTCCCGTCGGACCCGGCTGTGGCGGTTGATGCCATATAGCCGAGAAGAAAGGTGAGCGACATGGCCCACATAATATTTTTTGATGATTTCATAGGCATGTGGTTTTATTTGAGTAATGGTAAGCAGATGGGTAAAATTGACCAACTTATTCTTTCACCATTACTTATCTTTGAAGCCGTGCATCAGCGCCTTGTAGAGCGCTTTGGCCACGCGTTTGCCGCCGCGGCGGTTGATGTGCGTATAGTCTTTTCCGGCTTCTGGCGGGTTGGCTTCGGCCATACGGCGGATGCCGCCCTCTCCCCCCATCGCTTCATAGAGGTTCCAGAACGGGAGGCCCGCTTCGGCCGCCATTGTCTGTTGCTGCGCAAGGAGTTCCTTCACGCCCGGCATGGTGGTGAGCTGCCCGTTTGTTTTATCTTCGCGGTCGCCGATGCTGACAATGAGGATGGCGGCTTTGGGGAAGCACGTTTTGAAATGCTGCAAGACGGGAACCATCTGTTTGATATATCCTTTATAGTCCTTCTGCTTCTTGTTGGCCACGTTGAGGCCAAACTGCAAGACGATGAGGTCGTAGGGGTGTGCTTCGTTGAGGGCTTTCAGATGTTTCTCCGCCACGCCTGCCAGCGTGGTACCGCTGCTGCCGCGCAAAGAGAAATTGTCGACCGAAACGCCGCCACGCCCTTCGAGCGCCACACCATAGCAGGTGGCGCGTCCGCGAAGGGTGAATCTAACTTGGCGAATGCCATCGGCCTTGGCGGTCACTGTGCTCAAACAACCGTGGGAAACCATCGGGAAGGAGCGATTCGGACCATTATTGATTTTCACGGCAACGGGAGCGCCGCCGTCTTTCAAGAAGAGCGTGGCCACTTCGAAGGAGTCGAGACAGGCATAGTCTTTCACACCGCCATATTCGGCAAAAGCGCCGGCACCGCCTTGGGCATACCGCTGACTAATGCCCAGCGAGGCCTTATCAAGCCCCTCTTTCTTCAGCACGTTGTGTTCCACCCATCCTCCGGCCGTATGCTTGACGGAGGCCCGCAATTTGGTGAAGGGGGAATCGGTGTCAACAAATCCGACACCGCAGCCGCCGAAGCGTTTTTGGAGCAACTGGCGAAGGTCGGCCGTCAGGATGTCGCCCTCGATAAAGGAATCGCCGAAATAGGCGATGCGTACAGGGCGGCCCAAGCTTTTTCTTTCCGAAAGGGCCTGATAAAACTGGTGCATGCCATGTGCCTTTCCTGCGGAATAGTCCTCTATGCAAGTCACACCCTTCGGACAAGGTTCGGCCTTGGCATCCAAGAGGGCCGCTTCGGCAACGGCCGAGGTCGTTTGCAACGGGGCGGCCGACGAGTCCTCGGGAAGGAGGTCGGAGAGGAAATCCACCGGCTTCACCTCATAATCGCCAACGGCAATGACTGGAAGGGCCCGCATAAAGACCAAGGCAATAAGCGCCGATGCCAAGAAGGTGCAAACGCGCCAAGGCCCTTTATTGTATTTCTGGTTCATTTCTTTCCAAATATTTTTTTGCATCCGCGTTTCGTAAGATGCAGGTTTTCAGCCTGCAAAATTACAAAGAATGAACGGACTACGATATACCCCTCTATTATTTTAAACACTTTTGCCCCGCACATCCCCTCGTTCTGCCAAATGCAACTGCCAGTATTCGGCAACTAAGTAATGGTGAAAGAATAAGTTGAGCAATTTTGACCTGTATTTTTGTTGGTTTTGGAATTTGGAAGAGGGAGCATAGCGGGCTATGTGACCGATGACAAATTTCAAAAACAGCAAAAAGACAGGGCATAAGAATATAATTTCTTACTCCTCAAAATTGGTCAAATTATTTTTTCACCATTACCATACTTCTCTGACGAAAGGCGTGAAGACACAGGGAAAGGGCGGCCTGCAGGCAGTTTGTTCGCTGACAGAAACGCGGGGTTTGTTGAAATGTTTTTGCCGTAAGGATGAAATGTTGTAATTTAGCGGCGTGGAACCAACAATTTTCCTGCTATGACATTTAAAGACGGACAAAAGAAAACGGAGTTGCTTGTGTATGGCGCAGCCTGGCTGGTGCTGTTCATCGTGCCTTTTCTCTGGGAATACTGGCAGACGGGCACGAAGCTGAATGCGATTGACCGTTACGAGCTTTGCCGCACCTATCTGACGCTGTCGGTTTTCTGTGTGCTTTTCTGGCTGCACAATCTTTTTGTTGCCCCGCGGCTGGTTTATAAAGGCCAGCGATGGCACTATGTGCTTGGATTGACTTTGCTGATTGCACTCTTCTTCGGCTATCTTTCATACCGGCAGATGGTGCGCCGCCAGTTTTTCGAGAAAATGGCCAAAGAGCGCTTCATGCAACCGCCACGCCCAAAGGAGGAAGAGGCCATGCCTCCCCACCAACCGCTCTCGCCCGAAAACGCGGGAAGAAGGAAAAACCAGGAAAAGGGCATGGAGAAGAATATGGGGAAGAACAGCCGCCACAAGCCCTGGAAGCCCGACGACCACTTCCGCCAGCGCAACCAATGGTATAACATCAGCGGGCGCGAAATGATGCTTTTCTGGCTCTTTCTGCTTTTGCTGGGGGTGAACGTGGGGGTGAAATATTTCTTCAGAACGCTCAACATCAAAAAGCGCATGCTGGAGCTGGAGCATGAAAACCTCAACCAGCAGTTAGCCTACCTGAAATACCAAATCAACCCGCATTTCTTCATGAACACGCTCAACAATATCCACGCGCTGGTGAGCATCGACCCGGCAAAGGCGGAGGAGACGATTGAGGTGCTCTCGAAACTGATGAGATACGTGCTCTACGATGGCGACAAACCGCTGGCGCCGCTGGAGAAAGAGACGCAATTCTTGAACAACTATGTGGAACTGATGCGCATCCGATATGCCAGCCGCGTGAGAATCGACCTCAGCCTGCCGGAAGTGACAACTTTTAAGCCGGCATTGATACCGGTAACCAAAGCCTCTTTACCGTTGCTATAGACCAAGGAAGTGCGCGATAAGGTATCCAAAGCCGAACAAGATTTGCCTACCTCTATCGATAAGCCTTTGGTACAGAAGATTGACCCCGACTCTTCGCCTATTGTTTACCTCACTTTGGCTGGCGATATTCCCTATCAGCGCCTTTCCCAGTTGGCTGATGATGTATTGCAAGACCAAATTCAGAATATTAGTGGTGTAGGAAGCGTAGAACTTTACGGTTTCCGTGAGCGCAATATCCGTTGCACCGCAGATCTTATTTTCCACGTTCCAAACCGTTTCGCCGTGGCGGGTGAAATAGATATTATGCATAAAATTACTCCTTACAGCTTGTGCAGGGTGCCGTCCGGCAGCAGACAGACGGTGTCTCCCTCGTCGATGCCCAGCCGGGTCAGCTCCCTGTCCGGGTAGGGCAGAATGCGGGCAGCCCCGGCGGCATCGGTCAGGGTCACATCGCACAGCACCGGCTGCCCGGCGGGCAGCTCCTCGCAGCCGTACAGCTGCTCGTCGATGCGCAGCACGCGGTATTCCGGCATGGTACAGCCCCTCCTTTGTGTTTTTCCTTATTATATAGCACCCGGGTGCTTTGGTGCAAGGGGAGGGGGACGATTTGGAATGCGCTTCTGCGGGCAAAAAACTCTCCCGCTTGACAGCGGCGCGGGGAAATTGTTACAATATGGTTACGACTGCAAACAACGCGGAGGGGTTCATGAATATTACGGAACTGCGATATCTGGTAGCCATCATGAAATGGGGGTCGGTGTCGGCGGCGGCAAAGCAGCTGTACGCGGCGCAGCCCAATGTGAGCAAGGCACTGAAGAACTTGGAAGAGGAATACGGGTTGCGCATTTTTGAGCGCTCCTCCACGGGCATGATCCCTACCGAGCAGGGCAAGCGGTTCATCCGGCAGGCG
>OQVT01001549.1_pt1 | contig 14558 bp, 12 predicted proteins | sample 1691561 | NCBI WGS metagenome assembly OQVT01 (sample SAMN03418260, study PRJEB22391) | human gut metagenome | biome: human-gut; feature: organic feature; material: feces | host: Homo sapiens | place: Tanzania | collected 2013-01 | reverse complement strand
CTTATGCTGCAGGTTCTGGTCATTGGGATTCTTGTCAAGCTGCTTCAGGAGCTTCTCCTTAGTTTTCATAACCTTCATCGTAAGGTTTCTTGTTCTGAACAGCAGCGCTGCACGTTCATCAGAGTGCTCCATGTAACGCATATCAGTAATGATCTTGTCAATCTGATACTGCAGTTCGATTTCATCACGAGGATTCAGGAACGATTCCAGAATAGCGGCTTCCTGCATTACGATCTTGTCTTTGAAATGTTCATCGATCATTCTCTTTCTACTATAAGAATGACGAGCTTCAAAGCCGAGTACAGTGCCAGTCTTGTCAGCCTTCATGATATTCTGAATCGTGAGCATCGGCATACCATTCTTAATTACGGTGAAGTAATGACGGATCTCATTGTTCAGACATGCCTTGAAAATAGTCTTCAGCGTCTTAGTATCCTGACGCAGTTCGCGTGCAACGATATCGTCCACATCAACACGGAGTCGACCGTCATTTACCATCTTAGTAAATGCAGAGTCAAATGCATCTGCCAGACCGACACTACGAAGAACATCATCGGTACCAACTACAGAATTACCAGACGCCGGAACGTTAAACGGTCTCATACAGATATCGAGGTAAGCCATGTAGGTTACTTCAGAATGAGACAGATCATCAAATGCATCCAGAAGATCTGCATCCTTGAATGCTCGGGTTGCTTCAGCGTACGCGCCCATGAAACGAGACTTCGCTACATCAGACTGCACATTCTGCAGAATGTGATGTACAATAATCGCTACCAGCTCCTCTGCCTTATACTTCTCAAAGCAGCGATGATGGATCTCTACTGTATATCCATACGGGCAGCAGTTCGTAATATCGGGATCCATCGCAAACTTGTTGAAACTGGGGTCATATAGGGGCATGACAAAGACGTCGGGAATATTTACCTGGTCTACAGTATTGATATAAATGGTCTCCAGACCATTGTCACCAACAAATGCATTGATACCCTGAACAAGCTCTCGCTTCAGTGCGAGATCCTGACCCTTCTTGAGCATAAATGCATCCATTTTCAGGATCACATTTACAAGTGCATCATTATTGATCACAAGGAATTCCTCCTCTATTTTAGTAATAACGTGAATTCGTTATTAAAATGTTCCGGTATATACGAAAAAATAAAGGGAGTCCGAAAACTCCCTTATTTCTTTTTTTTTTCATTTGCATTCAGCGATGTTAATTCGGTTATGCGGTTCATTTGCCTTGAATGGTGTTTATTATCCGTATCGGTTCATTTATTCCTGATGATGTTTGGTAATAATATATGGTTCTTTTGATGCCACTGTGTTTACTTGCCAAGCACGGATCTTTAACGCAATATGGTATTTTTTACATCGGTGCGAATCATTTTGCGTGGATGATTTTAGTATCGACCTTTGGTTCATTTCTGGTCAACGATATTTAATATTCGGCTGAGGTTCTTTTCAGCTTGTCGATATTAATTCATATCAGAGAATCTTTTACTGCAGACAGCGTTTTGTTCGTTGCTACGAATCATTTGGTGTGTATGCTATAAATAGCCATGGTCGGTTCTTTTTGTTAATTCGATGTTTATTCCAATTTGTGGATCATTTTGGATAATTGATGTTTGTTGGAATCGTCGATTCTTTGGGGATTCTTGGGATTTATTATCGGTTATGAATCATTATTTTTTGACGGTGTTATTCTGAAATACGGTTCTTTTCCGGGAATCGTGATTAATCGGATTGTCCGAATCATTTTTGATCTATGATTTTGTTGCAATTACCGGTTCTTTATGAACTCTATGCTGTTTCTAGTATTTGATGAATCATTTGAGTTTAATGATGTGTATTGTCGCTGTCGGTTCATTTTTCCTTCCTGTTGTTAATCGAGGCACACGGTTCTTTTCTTATCCATGCGTTTAATTAACGAAGCTGAATCTTTATTCGCTGTTGAGGTTGATTAACGTGTGCGAATCATTGTAATTCTCCGGTGTTAATGCTTTCTTTCGGTTCATTAATGAAATAGAATGGCAGGGAGTATTGCTACTCCCTGCCTAATAACTTCATCGATTAGTCTTCCGTGTTGTCATACTCAGCTGCAGTATTATATGCATTGATATCATCAAGATACTGCTGCACAGAATACTGACGCTCAACAACAGCCTCTACACGATTGCGCAGAGACTCCTCGTTCTCATCAATAGTCGGGAACGTACGAGTGCGATCAGCCTTCTTGCCAGTACGCTTCTCATACGCAATGAACAGATCGTCATACGGAACCTCCGGGAAGATCTCACCCTGATGGTTCAGACGCTCAAGTGCATAATAACGAGCCGGATAACGACCGTACTCATAAATCCACATCGCATCAAAGATATGGCTCAGAAGGATCTCATTAGCAACGCGATAAGCACGAAGCTGAATCTGACCCTTCGGCAGGAAACCAGCCTTCAGAAGATCCTTCGTCTTCTTATCGCTGATATTCTTCTCTGCCAGCATCTTAGCTGCATATGCAGCGTATTCGCCACGCTCATTACGCTCCGTCTCGATTGCCTTACGGGTAAGCATAATCTGCGTATACAGAGAATGCGTGTTCGTCGGCATCTTATTGAAGCGATCCGCGATCTTGAACATGTGAACCTTCAGATCACGGTTATACGGAACCTTTGCCAGATTCTTTGCAAGCACTGTAGCATCCGGTGCCTTCAGCTGAATCAGCTTACGCGTACGACCATCATACTTGGTCGTTGCATTATGAAGAATCTTTGCATAAGTGCGACCAGTCTTAATTGCCAGGCGCTCCATATACTCCGGAGTAATCTCACCCTTCTTCATACCGAGTTCGATCCAGGTATCAGCCATGACAGCCTTCGCCTTTTCGGTACCCAGCCACGGACAGTTGCGGTCATTCAAACCGGCCCAGCTAATAAAGCCGGTAGCGTAATTTGCCTTGTGTACATCAAGGAAACCGCGAAGGCCTGCAGCAAATGCAGGACCAATGCCCTGAATCTCACGCATCCAGATGCTTACCGGATCATACAGCGTGTAAGCATTCAGGATTTCCTTACAGCCAGCCTCGATCGCATGATACATACCGCTCAGCCAGTCGTTAGTTGCCGTACCAGTGTTGGATTCGTCAGAACCCTGCTTTACAGCACGGATCTGATTATCTACAATGATACGCTGCTTCTGAGCCTGGTAGAAGCGATCGACATACATGCGCATGGTGGCACGATCGATACGCTCAACAGCAAGCTCGTTCTTAATGTCCTTGCCGATCTTCTTAGCAATGATAAGCTGACCGGTAAACTTGTCAGTATCATCACTGTAGTCAGCCCACGGGTTGGTAGGAATAGACGGATCGTCAAATACGTTAACCTTATCGATTACCGGAGGACAACCTACAGTCGGATCCGGCTCACCGATAATGATATCCTTCTTTACCGTCTTCGATACCTGCTTTACAGGTTCTACCGACGGCTCCTTGACATCGTCAGCGACATAGTCCATCAGAGACAACTGACCGCTTTCCTCTACTACCTGTTCCTTAGCCTTCTGGTCTTCCACCATGTCGGCCACCATAGCCTTAATGGCGTCATCGCCTTCCAACACGGACTTCGCGGTAGCCGCACTGAAGCCGAAACGTTCCTGCAGTTTCTTTACGGCGACGCCCTTCTTGGTACCGCGTTCGGCAAACTCGTGTACCATCTTAATTACGTCTTTTACATTTTCCTTAGTTACTACGGGTTTCTTGTTAGCCATTTTACATTCTCCTTTTTAAATGTATGTGATTTATAGTTTCCAGATCAATATATGTCTTTGATCTTCGCAGATATAATATATACTCGAAATTAATTCATTCGAAAGTAAGGACCCCGTGGAAATGAATCCACGGGGCCAATTTGGAAGGAGAATATATGAACAACGATATGGTTGAACTTAGCGCAAGAATTAAACCTTGCGAATGAACCACTTGTCGCCAGACTCGATAGTGATCGGCATGTTGGTGATCTCCAGGCGAGTGGTAACCGGCGTAAATACGATCGGCATGTTACGCTCGCTGTAGACGATAGCCGGCATGCGGGTATTGTCAGAACGACGGATGGTATCGGTCAGGAAAGACGAATACTTGAAGTAGTTGTAGGTCTTAACCGGGCTGTTCTTGAACTGGTTCGGCATCAGGTTCATCAGACCGATGTTCGGCTCCATCATCTGAGAAGAGATGAAGTAGAAGTTAGCGGTAGAAGTCTTAACGCCGATGGAGTAGTTGATAACACCAGAGCCACGGGACTCCTCAGTCAGGGACTTGTCAACAACGTGCTCGGTATCCAGAATCTTCAGGATGTACGGAGAAACAACTACACGGAAGTGGCAATCCTCCAGGTTGTAGTCGAACTTCATGCGCAGTGCCATCTGGTCCAGGAACGGGATGAACTCACGCTTCAGCCACTCAAGGTTGCCGTACTGGAAGTTCGTGGGCGGCTCAAAGTTGAAAGCTGCCTCGAACATATGCCGATCTACCAGACCCTTGTACAGACGCTGATCCTCCATGCGAGAGCTGATGGTGGAGATCTGCTCGGTCATAGCAGTGATGATATCGTTGTTAGCGAAGTACTGGATGGAGTTCGAGATATCAGTCTTGGTCTCCTCCGGCAGGCTTACTTCGATATGCGGACGAGTCGGTACAGTGTACTGCTCGAAGCTGTTGCGATAGCTCATCTTGATCGGATGAGTATGCTCGGTGTGCTCGATGGTTGCGTAGAAGTATACCTTGCCGATTTCTTCATCAGCCTGCAGGTACTTCAGGATATTACGCTCGAAGTCCATCTCAGCGGTTACAGCCAGCTCAGCAACAACTTCGCCACTGTTGTCGATTGCTTCGTATACAACGTTCAGAATGCTGGTCTTAGCATCGAACAGCGGAGTAGCACCCTTCTGCAGGTGCAGGGTTACGTCAGACAGAGTGGTGCCTGCAGCCAGCTCAACATGGTCGATGCGCATGTCGCGGTTAATGCGGAACAGCGGATCCAGGCCATTAGTCAGGTTGGTGTTCTTGCAAGCCTTGCCCGGTACCAGACCATCCTTCATCAGGTCTTCCAGTACGATCTCGGTCTTGTCTACGAACAGTTCCTTGTTCTTGCCCGGCTGGAAAGCGTCGATCAGATCCTCGAAGTCCTTGTCGCCCGGAGCCTTAACCAGCGGGATAACGTCTTCGATCTCTACGGTAGCCTTGTCAAGCGTACGGGTGTCATATGCACGATGCAGAGTTGCCTCATACGGAACACGCATGTTGATCGCGATGGAAGCGGTCAGGGTGTGCAGGGACGGCAGGTTAGCGGACTCGCTCAGTGCGGATACGCCACGGGATGCTTCTGCCAGGTTGTTAACGAACATCTGAGCTGCCTGCTCAGCGTCTTCCTTCAGCATCTGGCCCATCATGGAGTCTTCATCGGAAAGACCGATTGCCTGTACGTAGTGGTTGTACATGTTCTCCTGGATGAACTGCTTAGTGTTTGCGATCTCGCTCTCATTGGAGTAAGACGATTCGTTGATGCCACGGGCATCAGTGAGCATGTTGACAATCTGCTGAATGTCACGATTTTTACTATCGAACAGAGACTGCATTATGTCAAAACCCCTTTCTTATAAATTTATAGAATTGATTACCAAGCTAGGATACCTGGTATGTGTTGACGTGTAGAACGACACCGAATGCCGGTCTTATTGTTTTGTTACTTTCTTATCTTTCGATTTACCGCTATTTTTGATGTTTTTCAGAATTTCATCCAGCTGAGAAGCGAAAATATTGAAGGTTTTAGCGTTCTCCTCATAATTATTGAAAGAAAACTTAATGGTCATGTAGCTATTCACAGCCGCATACAGCTCTCCAAGATTCTCTACAACTTCATCTCTGAAGTCTGCTTCAAGGAGCTGCTCATTATCATCAACCAGATTCTGAGCACGATTAATCTTTACTCGAAGATCCTTAAAGTTGTTGAAACACTTCTGGTTCAAAGTGAGTCGATCAAGATTAGAAAGAGAAAGAATGTTAAGCTGGATATTCTGTTCATCCGAATCATCTCCGGATCCAGTATCATTTGGATCTCCAGTATCATCCGGACTAGCCAAGCCGTCAGGAGGATTACTCAGATCTTCTTGATTCTCTCCATCACCCTCATCCCCGAACGGGTCATCAGAGTTGCCATCATCCGGATTATCATTATTCTGATCATTGCCTTCAGCGTTCTGATCAGCACCGGCATCATCAGGAGCATCATTATTTTCAGCTGCGTTATCTTCAGCCTGCGGTTCTGCATTAGCATCATCCTGGTTATCACCATCGACTTCAAGCAATGCTCGCATAAACGGACTCATATACATTATATAGCACCTCCTTATCTGTTGTCGTTCTTGTGGTACATACCACCAGAGATTCTCTCGTATTCACGATAGAGCTTCTGACGGATTCGGATCATTTCGATACGAGACTTGTCATCACCATTGCGTTCTGCGATATTGATCTTCTCGTTTACGATCTCAAGCTCATCCTTAATATCATTAAGGATCTTCATTCGATCATTCTTCTTCGTACGCTGATCGATAGCAGTAGTAACCAGTGCCGTAATGATACCTGCGATCGGGTTAAAGATCTTCCAGGTCATATATACAGCAAACGCCTGCTTGATCAGTCTGGAGATACGAAGCGTCTCACCCATCATCTGCTCATGGTTCTTGGTCTCTTTACGTTTACGCCAGTTGTTGTAAGCCTTATATACGTTTCGGTCGATAAAGTCAACAACACGACGCTCTTTAACCAGCGCAAGATTCGCAGCATCCTTTGTCTTGCTGACAATACCTTCATCAAGAGTCTTATTGAACGTTTCGTCCAGCATATCGCACAGCGTCTGAAGCGAACCGATAAACTCAGTAGCATCTTCAGAGATGTAGTCCTCATCCCGTACATACACCTTAAGACCAAGCTGATCGGTTTTCTCATCGTTACGAAGCTCTTTATGCATCAGATTGCTGATCTCAGACGTATACTGATCAAGAACGGTTACAATGGTCTTTGCGAATACCATCAGCTCCGGCTGAATCAGATCCTTACGAAGTGTAATATAGATAGCATTAAATGTATTATAAAGCTTCTCCATACTACTGCACATCTGGCCAAGATACTGCGTCCTGCTGGCCTTCATCACTTCGAGCTCCTGATTGATCAGGTTACGGAGACCCTTGAACATCATACCATATTCGCTCGGCTTCCAGTAGCCAACGAAGTAAACCAGATTGGAATAGAACGTCTTCTCATTTAACAGGTCAGAATAAAGACCAAACCATTCGGTAGCCGTGATTATATAATCTTCAGGCAGAGCATTACAGAAAAAAACAGAATAGAAGTCCGAGCAGTCTGGATCGGACTTGAAGTTAGAAAGCTTACAGGTATTAAGCTTCTTTTTCAGATCTTTTTTAATCTTATCCGTTTTCTTCAGGGACTCTGCGGCTTCATTAATATAGTAATTACGCAAGCTTGTGTCCCTCCTTATGTTGATTTATAAGGATGTTTCGGGCCTCAAAAGACAAAAAAGAACGAGGTTGATCAGTCCTCGTTCTTTCTTTAATTAGGCGGCGCAACGACCGCCAGAAACAATCATACTACGGCGAACCCTCTCTTTCTCTGCCGAAGCAGCCAGACCAACACCTACGATATAAATTACGTAGACGATTGGCGCAATTGTCAACTTTACCAGAATCTTTCTGGCAGGCTCAAACCCCACCAGAATCACACAGCCACAGAGAGCCAGCCCGAAAGCCAGCTGCTGCAGCAGGGTTACATAGTTAAGTAACATCGTTACTCCTCCTTAAAGTTAGATGCGTCCAAGGGACCGACATCCAATGATGCGTCCCTGATCATCGCGAACCGGATTGTCCGTGATGTAGATGTCATTACGACCCTTGCATGCCTGGGCCGTAAGAGCGGACACCACGAATATGGTGTCCTCTTCCGGTTCCGGCAGGTTCTCCACCTTGCCGAAGGTAGATTCGTATACCGGGATCGTCATCCCGTATATACAGAGCTCTTCAACGAGCTCCTTTGTCTGTGCCGCCCGGGCGATGATGCCGGACGGTTCAATGGTAATAATAACTTCGTTATTATCGTTCAGCAGGTTAATAGCGTGCGGGGTCAGATTACGGATAGTCATTTTTAATTACTCCTTTTCTATATCTTGGTTGATAGACGAACGGTCGGCAGCGTTGGTATTCTGCCATCTATATAAACCCTGCCAGCGTTGAATTAGCATAGCGGGATTGTTTTCTACTACTATAATATAGATTCGGCTATATTGACAATTACGGAAAATACCCCGGGACATAAAAATAACAAATTCTAGGTATAAGAAGGTGTTCTCTGTGACTGTAGATAAATCTCCTGTGCAGTATTGCGTACTGCATGAAACTCTCGTTGATCCTGAACTCGCAGAAAAGAAGCGAGAAGTAATCTCTGAAAATGTAATCACTGGTCCTACTGGTAATAAGCTCTACACTATTACCTATAAGCAGGTGCTCCAGTCATTCGGTGTTCGTAACTGGAATGGTCGTATTTATGACAAGCCTGTAACCATGAAGGCTCTTGATTCGAACCCGCTGATCCAGAACGATATCAAGATGAGAAGCTGGACTGCCGAGTATGGTCATCCGCTCATTGAGAAGGGTATGAATGAACTTGCTCGCCAGATGACTGTATTCCCGCCAAATGCTTGCAATACTATTAATAAGTATTGGGATGAAGGTAACCTCCTGATGGGTGAGTGTACTACTCTTGCTGGCGGCTATGGTGAGATCCTCCGTGATCGAATCCTCACTGGCTATCCGGCAATGGCTTCCTCTCGTGCAATCGGTGGTATGGATAAGAATGGCAAGGTTCTTCCGGGTTATACGATCGTAACCTTCGATACGGTTATTCGTCCTTCCCATAAGGAAGCGTATCAGGTTAAGGGCTCTGAGACGGTAAACAACTTCAGTGCAGCTCCTGGTAATACGATGACGGAGTCTGCTATTGCGGTTGATGTAACGAAGGATCCGTCGTTCGCAAACTTCCTTCTGTCGGAGTCTTCTTCCAAGGAACAGATTGATGTTCTGTGTGAAGCTCTGGGCCTGGATTACTCCAGCCTGTACATTGATGGTAAGAATGCTAAGATGCAGCGCATTACTGAGTCTTCTGTAGATACGGTTGTTATTCCGATCTCGACTCTGGTAAACGCTTCTTACTATCACCTGTTCTAAACAAAAAAGAGGGAGGGCAATTAAGCCCTCCCAATTTTACTTTTTAGCCGCGCAGAAGAGCTCGTACTCATCTGCAATTTTGTGGAGAACATCGCGATACGCAATAAGCTTCTCAATATTATCCGTGTGCGGATTCGGGTCATCTCCTTCATAACCGAGCTCCCAAATGTGCTCATTGCTAATCGTACCATTTATCTCTTTCAATTCGTTCTTGATAAGATCTTCTAAACGGCATTTAGCAAACGCAGATTTAGAAACGTCTTTCTGAAGTTCCATAATGGTTTCTCCAAGCACGGACATTTTACGAGGTGTTGTTTCCATTTTAAATACTTCCTTTCATAATACGTAGGTTAATAAACTTCTGTGAAGATATGGCATCTTATCTTCACTCATATAATATATAGATCATTTTATATCGGGACATTCCAATAAACTGGGAGGTGTTCTATAATGGATGTGAATAGCTTCTATCGTGAAGTGTTTGAGTATACTCTAGGCCTTGATGTACTCGGTCTTGAAAATAGATATAGAGAATTGGTTGATCTTATTAATGATAAGACTCTTGTTACGTTCAGTAACTATATTCCTTGTATCTATACTACTAAACTGAACCTTAATGACAAGAATCAGCTGGTTCGAGAAGAGTATGGTAGAATCGGTAGAGAGTATCATGTGCATGACTCTACGATGACCAGATTCAATCTGAAGGTTCTGGACATGCTAGACGTAGAATTCTACAATGGTGCTGATTCTGATCCGGAGAATGAATACTACTATTCTTCTATTGCAGTGTCTCGTCAGAATATCGATTTGATGTCGATGCTGATGGGCTCAGAGTGGTAGGCTGAGCCATGATGTAGCGTGCGCCCATGCTCATATAGTATGCTCCCGATGCAGCCATTCCGCCCATCGAAACCACCACGGGTTTCTTCTTGTTGAGCTGGCTCACAGCTCTCCATATCTGTTCGGAGGCATAGGCGTCGCCGCCTCCCGAATTGATTCTGATAACTACAGCCTTTACGTCCTCGTCTTTGGCAAGGTCGTTCAGGTCGGCTATTACGTTGCTGCTTACAATCTGCTGTTCGCCACCCCACAGACTTGTTGTAGCCTGGCTGGTAATGCCTCCTTGGCAGTAGTAGACGGCGATGGTGCTTCCGTCGTATTTGTCCTCTACGGCAGCATTCACCTCGCTCATGCTTGCCTGTCGGATGCGTTTGGTGTCCTTGATGCCAAGCTGTTTCTTCACGACATCCTTTATCTCGTCGTAATAGCAGAAACCGTCCACCATCTTGTGCGTCTTCAGCAGTTTGCAGTCTTCGAATGCCACGAAGCCGTCGGCATAATGGTTGAGCGAGTCTTTGTTGATACCACGGCTCTTGGACACGTCGCTAAGCATCTGCTGCCACAATCCGTTGATGTAGCGCGAAACCTGCTCGCGGTTGGCATCGCTCATCTTGTCTTCAGTATATTGTTCGGTGAAACTCTTGAATTTTCCCACCTTCACTACCGTGTACTTGACGCCAAACTTGGCGTAGAGGTCTTTCAGGAACATGGGCTGAGAAGCCAGTCCGTGCCAGTCGACCGATCCTTCAGGATTGATGTACAGTTTGTTGGCCACAGAGGCGAGGTAATAGCATCCTTGCGTCATGGCGTCGCCATAGGCGATGATCCACTTGCCGCTCTTCTTGAAATCCTCGAGTGCCTTGCGTATTTCCTGTAAGGTGGCATAGTCGGTGATGAGTGCGCCTGGTTCTAAGTAGATGCCTTTTATCTTGTCCTCGTTCTTAGCCTTCTTGATGGCAGAGAGAATCTCGTTTAGCCCTAACTGATTGAAAGAGTTGCCCGTGATTTGTCCCATCACGTCCTCCTGTCCCTGCTCGTTGATGGTGCCTTGCAGCTTCATGACCATGACAGAATTGTCACGCAACGAAGGTTTGTCGCCACTCATCAGCATGCCTATCAGGCTGATGAAGGTAAAGATGCCCATGATAATGCCAAAGGCGAAAATGCCCACAACGGTGGCTGCCACGCTCTTGAAAAACTGTTTCATAATGCGCTGAATTTATGTTGATTGTTTGTTTATTGTGCAAATTTAGCAAAAAAGCTACAATTACCAAACTTATTTGTGCTAAAAAGCAATAATTTAGACGAAATAACATCTTGTATTCGGATAAAATGCTTATCTTTGCAGAAGATTGCTGCATCTCAGCAGAAGATAGCCGCATCTCAACTATGTGAAAGCAAACATCGCGGAACTAATGATGAGAATTTATTAAAAACTATTCAAAACAAATAACAATTAACTGAATCAACAAACATTATGGAAAGAACTTGGAGATGGTTTGGTAAGAACGACAAGATTACCTTAGCCATGTTGAAAGAAATTGGTGTGGAAGGCATAGTTACAGCCTTGCACGATGTACCTAATGGTGAGGTGTGGACCCGCGAGAAGATCCGCGACCTGAAGGAGTACATCGAAAGTTACGGAATGAGATGGAGTGTGGTAGAGTCTCTGCCTGTGGTAGAGAGCATCAAGTATGCCGGTGCCGACAGAGATGAGCAGATAGAACGATATAAGGAAAGTTTGAGAAATCTCTCGCTCGAGGGTATTCATACCATCTGCTACAACTTCATGCCTGTGCTTGACTGGGCACGTACCGACTTGTTCCACGACAACCCCAACGGCAGTACCAACTTGTACTTCTCGTTCCCACAGTTTGCTTACTTCGATATTCATATCTTGAAGCGCGAGGGTGCTGAAGCCGACTGGCAGGCAAAGGGTCAGGCCAAGGGCCGTGACATCCTGAAGGAGGTGGAAGAACTGAAGAACAAGATGACTCCTGAGGACGATCATAAGCTGGTGGAGAACATTATTGTGAAGACTCAGGGCTTCGTGAGTGGAAATATCAAGGAGGACGACGAACATCCGGTAGAGTTGTTCCGTCAGTTGCTCGATCTGTATAAGGGAATCTCAAAGGAGCAGTTGCGTGTGAACATGCGCTACTTCCTCAATGCCATCATGCCTACTTGCGAGGAGTGCGACATGTATATGTGTGTTCACCCTGACGATCCTCCATTCCCAATCCTCGGCTTGCCACGTATCGTGACTTGCGATGAGGACATCAACTGGTTCCTCAAGGCTGTCGACAACAAGCACAATGGTCTTACCTTCTGTGCAGGCTCTCTGTCGGCTGGCAGTCACAACAATGTGGTAGAGTTGGCTCGTAAATATGCCGACCGTACATGGTTCGTGCACATGCGCTCTTGCCATATCTTCGAGAATGGCGACTTTACTGAGGCAAGTCATCTGGGTGGACGTGCTGACCTCATAGAGTTGGCACGCATCTTCGAGAAGGTGAATCCCAACCTGCCTATGCGCGTAGACCATGGTATGTGTATGCTCGGCGACGAGAACCGTAGTTATAATGCCGGTTACAGTTTCTTGGGACGTATGTTCGCCATGGGACAGGTGCAGGGTATTCTTGCCACAGTAGACCGTGAGCTGGGCATCGAGTATCATCAGCCTGGTTTCTTTGATTAAAAGACAGAAAACGATTTTGCCAGTTGGGGAATTTGACAAGCCCAACTGGCTTTTTTATAAAAACAAACACATCAACCTAAAAATGTAATTATGAAGAAGATTTTATTGTCTATGGCCTGTCTGATGGCTGTGCTTGCCTTGTCAGCCCAGTCGACAGCTAAAAAGTTCGTACTCAACCTCACGGCTGACGGGGAGAGTAATCTGACCTGCTATTTGCCCCAAAAACCTTCGGGCAGAGCTGTCGTCGACTGTCCTGGTGGAGGCTATTCTCATCTGGCCCTCAATCATGAGGGATACGACTGGGCTGAGTATTTCAACAAGCAGGGCATAGCTTTTTTTGTGCTGAAATACCGTATGCCGCATGGCAGACATACTGTGCCCATGGAAGATGCCTGCAAGGCGATGCGCACCGTTCGCGACAGCGCCTCTGTCTGGAACATCAACCGTGAGGATGTGGGTATTATGGGCTTCTCGGCTGGAGGTCATCTGGCTTCTTCCGTCAGCACTCTGGCAGAATATGATGCTCGCCCCAACTTCTCCATCTTGTTCTATCCTGTCATCTCGATGAAACCAAAGAAGGGACATGGGGGCTCCAGCTATAATCTTTTGGGCGAAGAGGGAGTGAAGGACGAGAAACTCGTAGACCACTACTCAACCGAGAAACAGGTTCGCCGTCATCTCACACCTCGTGCCATCATCCTCTTGGCCAACGATGATGGGGCTGTTCCTCCTGTAACCAATGGCGTGGCCTATTATTCCCGTATGCGTCAGGTAGGAAACGAGTGTTCCATGTGCATTTATCCTACAGGCGGACATGGTTTCGGTTTCCGCAGCACTTGGGCCTATCACGATCAGATGTTGAGCGACCTTACCCGTTGGCTCGACAGCTTCAAGGCGCCTCGTAAGGACGCCATACGTGTGGCATGTATCGGCAACTCCATTACCGATGGTTCCGGCATCGATATGGCTACACAGAAAGGTTATCCTGCCATCTTGCAAAATAAGTTGGGCGATGGATATGAGGTGAAGAACTATGGTCTCAGCGCGCGTACCTTATTATGTAAGGGGGACGTGCCCTATATGAAAGAGATGGGCTGGCGCGATGCCTTGGCTTTCCAGCCTAATATCGTTGTCATCAAGTTGGGCACCAATGACAGTAAGACCCACAACTGGGTACACAAGGCCGAGTTTGGAAAGGATTTGCAGACGATGGTCGATTCGCTCAAGGCACTGCCCTCTAAGCCAAAGATTTATCTCTGTTCGCCTATTCCTGCCTTCAAGCCCTCATGGACCATTAACGACAGTGTGATAGTAAATGGTGAAATCCCTGTCATCAAGAAGGTGGCAAAGAAGAATAAGTGCGGGTTTATCGACTTGCATTCGAAGTACACCTTTGCCGACCTGATGCTCGACGATGGCATTCATCCCAATGGAAAGGGAGCTGTGAAGATGGCGGAAATCATCTACGAGGCAATATCCGAAAAGAAATAAACAACATGATGCTTGCCTGCGCCAGGCATCATGATGAACCCCTTTTGGCAGACGTGACTGACAATTTTGTCAGTTTCGTCTGCCTTTTGTTTCTTTGGCACGTTTTTGGCATAAGTAGAAATCGACAAGGCAAAGACTCTTGCAGGGTTTTTGCCATCAAACAACAAAATAACAATTAAAAAATATAGAATCATGAACATTAAACCATTAGCAGACAGAGTGCTGGTACTTCCTGCAC
>OQVT01001547.1_pt1 | contig 14564 bp, 11 predicted proteins | sample 1691561 | NCBI WGS metagenome assembly OQVT01 (sample SAMN03418260, study PRJEB22391) | human gut metagenome | biome: human-gut; feature: organic feature; material: feces | host: Homo sapiens | place: Tanzania | collected 2013-01 | reverse complement strand
CAGAGGCCAATGTCTCTGTCCCGTAGATCGTCGCGTACAGGCGCGTGATGTCGTCCGGACGGATGCTTCGATGATCCGCGGTGATGACAAGCCGCTCGAGGAAGCTCTCGAGCTGTATACGCCCGCCATCCCACCTGAGTCCGGCGATCGTTTTCATCGCGTCCTTCGTCAGCACATGATAGCGTCCGTACTGCTCCGCGAGACGCCGCATATAGATATCCGCGAGGAACGGAATCTCCTCCGGCGTTTCCATGAGCATCGGAATGCGGATCGCAAACGCGATCAGGCGCTCATAGAGCTCCGGCAGCAGATACGGCCGAAGGTCCGTCTTCTTCGTCACGACGATAACGTTCCGGAACATCAGGATCTCCAGTAGCTTCTTCTGTGAGCGGAGATCGAGATGCTCGATGAAGTTGATCTGAAGGGTGCCCTTCGCGGCATCGTTCATCCTGCCGAGTCGCCCGAACAGCGCCTCATACGCCGACTCCCCGGCGATGCAGTCGTACTCCACGAGCTTCTCCTGCGAATGCTTCGACTTGTTGTGCATGGCATTTGCGAAGGCACGGTAGAGACGCCCCACCGGCTCGATCAGAAGCTTCGGGCAGTCCGTCGCCGCGAGCTGCTCCGCCAGCGTCACCGCCGCCTGCATACGCGCACTGCTGTATGGAAAATTCACGAAGGCTGACGCCTTTTCGCCCGTCTCCGTCTTCCGGTATTTCGCCTCTGGAAGCCCGCCGGTCCCATCGAAGGTGGCGGCCAGCTGAAAAGCCTCCCGGATCGCTGCCTCGACGGCATCCTCCGTATTCGTGATAAAAATCGATGGAATCCCCGCATCATCCGCGACGGTCAGCACCGTCTGTCCCCCGATGATGAGGTCCACCTTATCCTCGATCGCCTGCATGGCCGCCGGCCGCAGCAGCTCCGGATTCTGCACGAAGTACTCATGGAGATGCACCCCGCACTGCTCATCGAGCCCGGACATATCGCAGGCCATGTTTTTGAAGGTCACGATCGCGATATGCGGATGCGACTTATGCACGACCCGCTTCGCACGCTCGAGCATATCGATCACACCCTGCCTCGTCAGCACGATCTCCACCACCGGAATGTCCGTATACTGCTTGATGATCGTCGCCTGCAGACCACGCGCGATGATGATATCCGCGCCCTGATTGATCGCCTGCCGCGCCTCCATCACCGCCCGCTCCGACTCGATCACCTTCATCAAAAACAGACGCTTCTGCTGCTCCTGCAGCACATCATGCGTCAGACGGAACAGCTCATCATTCGGAACCAGCAAAGCGATATTTGCCACGGCACACCTCATTTCATTTCAATACATTTCAACATATTTCATCATAACATATTCGTGGCCATAACGTAAGAAAACGGAGCAGGGCACTCCGCTAAATTGCGAATTCAAAGAACAGGTTCCAGTGGAGTGTCCGCGTCCGATATGCAGAACGCATTCTGTCAGATCGGACGCGGACACTCCGCTGTGGTTCTGTACTTTGAACTGAGTGAGTGCGGAGTGCCCTGTCCGTTTTCGTATTTTGGGTTTACTGCATGTCTAAATATTCTTTGTGCGTCGGCTTCGGATACACGCGGTCGATGGCCTGCAGCTCCTCCGGGCTCAGTGTGATCTGATCGGCGCCTGCATTGGCCAGCGTATGCTCCGCACGGGAGCTCCGTGGAATCGCGATGGTATGCCCGTCGCGGATGTTCCAGGCGAGCAGAATCTGCGGTACCGTCGCATGATGTGCCTCGGCAATGCTCTGCAGGGTCTTGTTTGAGAAGAGACCGCTCCGGAGCGAGCCAGCCTGTGCAAGCGGGCAGTACGCCATGAGGGCTACCTGATTCTTCCGCATCCACGGAAGCAGGGAGTACTCGATGCCACGGGAGCCGGTGTGGTAGAGCACCTGATTCACCTGGCAGTTCCGTCCCTCCGGAATCGCCCAGAGCTCCTCCATATCATCGATGTCAAAGTTGGAGACGCCCCAGGCCCGGATGAGGCCCTCGGCGCGCAGCTCCTCGAGACAGCTGACCGTCTCCTCCAGAGAGTAATTGCCCCGCCAGTGGTAGAGATAGAGGTCGAGATACTGCTGCCCCATACGCTCGAGGCTGCCCATGAGGGCACGGCGCATACGCTTGCCGCCGGCATTGCCCGGAAGTACCTTCGACACGAGATAGAGCTTCGAGCGGTCCTCCGTGCTGAGCGCCTCCCCGAGCATATCCTCTGCGGCACCACTGCCATACATCTCCGCGGTATCGATGAGGGTCATGCCGGCTGCGATGCCCTGGCGGATGCCCTCGATTTCCTGCTGACGCTGCGCCCGGTTCTCGCCGAGGTACCAGGTACCCTGGCCGAGCGCCGGAACGATTGCGCCATTTGCGAGTGTGACTGTGTGCTTCATCAGATGAGACCTGCCTCCTTCATCACCTTCCGGAAGTGCTCCAGGGTTGCTTCGTTTGTGGTCGGAAGGGATGGAAGGTACGGATCGCCGACCTCGAGGCCACGGATCGCAGCCATATCCTTCGCCGCTACCGGGAAGGATGCCCGATCCATCGCAAGACGTACCGGGTTCAGCTTGAACTGTGCCTCGCGGGAGCCCTCGAAATCACCCTCGGTGTACTTCTTGTAAACATCACCGATCAGCTCCGGCATGAAGTTGCCTGCGGTACATACGCCGCCGACCGCGCCCACGCAGAGCGATGCGAACAGAAGGGTGTCCTTACCGCCGAAGACCTTGAAGTCCACGTCGCGGTTTCTGCGTACACACTCCTCCGTGAGGGTGATATCGCCGGAGGTATCCTTCATGCCGACGATGTTTGCAACGTCATGTGCAAGCTCGGTCACGATATCTGCGCTGAGACCATAGCCTACACGGCCCGGGTTGTTGTAGAGCAGCACCGGGGTCTCCGGGATCGCATCCGCGATGGCCTTGAAGTGGCGATAGAGCTCGTCATGGGTTGGCTTCAGGAACATCGGCTGAAGGATGGAAACGCAGGATGCGCCGTTTGCAACGGCCATCTTGGCGAGGCGGATGCACTTCTTCGTATTGATGGCACCGATGCCGAAGTAAACCGGCACACGACCAGCGGCCTGATCCACCATGATCTTGAGACCGCGCTCCATCTCGTCCTCCTCGAGCTGGTAGAACTCACCGTTCGAGCCGAAGGCCAGGATACCCTGCAGACCGCCGTCGATGACATAATCCACCTGCTTCCGCATGCCGGCCTCATCGATCTTCTCATCCTGATCGATGACGGTAATGATCGGAACAACTACACCCTTGATAAACTCTGTATTCATGAAGATCCTCTTTCTGATTCTATAATCGTTTGATTCTATGATTATTTGATTCTGATCTGTTCTTTTCATCCCATGAAGGATGACTTTTCATTATATGAATTTCACTTTGACGGCTTCCTCTGATCTTTCGTTTTTCAGAATAGAGGAAGCCCGGCAACCGGCGTCAAAATGGAAGGGGAAAAGCGCTCGGTGCCGGGCTTCAGATCATTATGAAGCTATAACACTATTTTGTAAGATTACTTTGCGATGGAAACGCCGGTCATTCTCTCATAGTAGCGAACGATGTCGTCGTGATCGCAGGCACCCTCGTCGTGGTTCTTCAGCTCCTGCATCACCTCCATCATGTGTGCGGTCATCGGAACCGGCATGTTGATGGCGTGGGAAGCATTGAGGGCGTTCGTAAGATCCTTGATGTGAAGGTCGATTCTGAAGCCTGGGTTGTAGTTACCGGAAAGCATCATCGGAGCCTTTGCATCGAGAACAGTGGAACCTGCGAGGCCGCCACGGATTGCCTGATATACGAGCTCAGGATCAGTACCAGCCTTCTTTGCGAAGGTCAGTGCCTCTGCGACGATGCCAATGTTGGCAGCCACGATCATCTGGTTTGCAAGCTTTGCAACGTTACCGGAGCCAAGAGGTCCTACATATACGACAGAACCAGCCATGACCATGAGCATGTCATAGTACTTGTCGAAGGTCTCCTTCTTACCACCGACCATAACGGAAAGGGTTCCGTCGATGGCCTTTGGCTCACCACCGGATACAGGAGCATCGAGCATATCTACGCCGAGCTTCTCGAGGTCAGCACCGATCTTCTTCGACTCTACCGGGTCGATGGAAGACATATCGATGAGTACGGACTCACCCTTACGGAAGCCCTCTGCGAGGCCGTTCTCGTTAAATACAGCGGCACGTACGTGTGGAGAGTTCGGAACCATGGTGATGACAACATCTGCGAACTCTGCAAGGTCCTTACCGCAGGTACCTGCCTTTGCGCCGGCAGCTACGAGCTCATCGATGGAAGCCTGATTGAAATCAAATACCATCAGCTCGTGACCAGCCTTGAGCAGGTTCTTTGCCATCGGTCTACCCATGATACCAAGTCCTAAAAATCCAACCTTCATGTTTATTCCTCACTTTCTTGATGTGAAAAAATGTTTATGTACTTATTTACCGGAGTGCTTCCGCATCTCACGCTGTTATCTTACTGAAACCCTCGATTGAAAACTAGAATGAAACTGACCAAAGATAATTTATTTTCTGCTTGATTCGTCAAAAGCTGATGTTTCGTTTCATTTCGTTTTATTTTGGTTCAATTCGATGCATTTTGAAGTGCTTTATTTCAAATCGTTTCAGCTCGTTTCATGCATCCCGCGTCCCTTCGGACGCTTCCGTAAAGAAAGCTCAAAAGTGACTGACACTCTGCTTATCTCACCAGCGCCGGCTTCTTATGATCATACTTCCAGCCCGGAATCAGATACTGCATCGCCTTCGCATCATCGCGGTCATGGGTTGGCAGGCTGTTGTAGAGCTGGTTCGCCTTCATGACCTTTTCCATGTTGAGATGTACGCCGAGACCCGGTGCATCCGGAACCTGCAGCTTGCCGCCGATGATCTGTGGCGTATCATCGAGGAGGTTCTGACCATCCTGCCAGATCCAGTGGGTATCGAGCGGTGCCGGATCGCCGACCGCCGCGGCACCCACCTGTGCAAAGGCTGCCAGGGTGATGTCGAAGTGGTTGTTCGAGTGTACGCCCCAGGTGAGACCCCAGGAGTTGAGAAGCTGTGACATACGGATCGCACCATCGAAGCCCCAGAAGTGCGGATCTGCGAGGATGATATCGCAGGCGTTGAGGCTTACGGTGTGATAGAACTGGCGCCAGTCGGTGGCGATCATGTTCGTCGCTACCTGGAACTGCGTCGCATTCTTAAACTCACGCATGATCTCACGGCTGGAATAACCAGCCTCCGGTCCACACGGATCCTCCATGTAGGTGATGATGCCATGCATATCCTTGCAGAGCTCGATCGACTCCTTCAGGCTCCATGCGCCATTCGGGTCAATGTTGATACGTGCATCCGGAAAACGCTTCTTCAGTGCACGCATCGCATCCATCTCCTCGGAGCCCTTCAGTACACCACCCTTCAGCTTGAAGTTGCGGAAACCATACTTTTCGGTCAGGGCCTCTGCCTCTTCGACGACTCTCTCCGGTGTCAGAATCTCCTCACGACGCAGACGGAACCACGGGTCCGAGCTGTCGCTCTCGTCGAGGTACTGCATCTCGCCTGCCGGTACCTTCTTCTTATCCGATACATAGAAGAGATAGCCGAGCATCTCGACTTCCTTCCGCTGCTGTCCCTCGCCGAGAAGGTCACACATCGGTACACCGAGGAACTGGCCCATCAGGTCGAGCATCGCACACTCCAGTGCCCACTCACTCTTTACGACGAACTTCAGCTTCGAGATATCCAGTGTCTGGATGCCCTCGCCGTCGTCCTCTGCGGCCGGGTTCGCCAGCTTATGAATCTTCTGAAGAATCTGACGATACTTCGCGATCGGCTGTCCCTCTACGAGCGGCTTTACTGCGTTAAGACACTCACAGGTGTAATCACCACCGTGGATCTCGCCGATGCCCTGATGTCCGGCACTGTCCTCGAGAATCACCAGATTTCTCGTAAATGCAGGTGCATGACAGCCCGACAGGGTCATCAGCATACTGTCATAGCCGGCCACCGGGATGACCTGCATCTTCTTAATAATAGGTGTATCTGCCATTTTCATACCTCTTTCTTTATATGGTGCATATGCGCCGAAAAACTGAATCATCTGACTTGAATCGTATGCGCACCTTTTCTGCAGTAAAGGACGCTTATAAAAACAGCAGCGATACTGCTGAGATTATCGGTTTAAAAATGAGACGAGCTCGAGAATGTGATGAAGTTCCGGATACGGATCCCGGGTGAGCTCCTGCTTCGTGACCGCCTCGCGCACAGAAAATCCGGCGCTTAAAAAACGGTTTCGAATATAGACATCCATCATATCGCCCCTGATGCTCATGGAGATTTTTCCAGGTGTATATTCTGAAAAGGCGCGAAGCTTCTGCAGGAAGGCACCACTCGGAAGCTTCGCGTCCTGATCAGCGGTATAGATATGCATCGATGAAGGGATGCCCTCCGGGCGTGCCACTTCCTCGAGCTGCTGCTTTTTATAGAAATCTGTCTGAAATTCTGCCGGGAACACGCCCCTCTCGAGGATGCGTACATTCAGTCCGGTGGATTCCGGAAGGCGAATATGGATCCAGTTTCCTGTATTGATGTCGGCGGCGACGCCCTTTTCGTGCTGGTGCTGTGCGACGGAACAGTCGGTCGCGCGGATTTCAAGCTTTCCCTTTGTCCCATGAATGGATTTGAAGAAGCTGACGGTCTTCGGAACAAACGGCAGAAGTCCTGCCGCCTCCAGCGCCTGCTCGGAAAGCTTCGTTTCCTTTTCTTCGATTTCAGCATTGCTGAAATCCCGCAGCGTACTCAGCTCGAGGTTCGTGTTTTCGCACCTCTTAAGATAGGCGCGCTGCTGCTTCCGAACGACGAAAATCTGATACAGAATGGCGGCCACCAGAAGGATGGACGTGAGCACAAACTGCTTTAAGACGGAAACCACGATGACAGCGATGAGCAGAACGATCAGCGCATATGCCATCGTATGGATACGCTTATTCTCCTGCGCGAGCTCCTGTACGTACTGATCCTGCGTTTTTCTGACGGCCATACTTTACCTCTTTTCTGTGATGCTCACGTAAGAAGTGTCGGCTGAAAACGCGGGCTTCCCCGTGATGCTCTAATGACGAATGTATATAGAAATAATCTCAAATGATATAAAAATCTGTGAATGATATAAAAGGGTCATAGATCAGGATATGATCACTCATCTGATGATCTCTGATTCTTTTATTTTCGGTTCCGGCAGGCTGCCGGAACCGAGCTAAAGGAAGTTATATGGAGTAGATGTCGATTTTACTTCTCAACAGAAGCTGCGATCTCCTTGAAGGTTGCGAGGTAGTTCTTATCATTCTCTACAGAATCTGCAGCAGAGAGATAGTACGGATTGATCTCCATGTTCTTGAGGTCTTCCTGGCACTTCTCGTTCTCTGTGACGGTCTTCGTGGTGTTCTCAAACCATGCGATGACAGAAGCATCGGTACCAGCCGGGAAGTAGAAGGAGTAGTCAAGGTCAGGGTAAACGATGTCGATGCCCTGCTCCTTCAGTGTAGGAACGTCCGGCATCAGCTCAGATCTCTTCTCCGTAGGGATACCTACACAGACAAACTGACCTGCATCCAGATAATCCTTGGTATTTACGAAGGCACCTGGCATCATATCTACCTGACCCGAAAGCATCGCCGTTACCTTATCAGAGTTGGAGCCTACGTCGACGAGGTCGAGGTCGATACCGGCAACCTCCTCAAACTTAAGGAGCTCATAGTAGGTATATGCGCCAACCTCGGTACATGCCTTCAGCTGACCAGGATTTGCCTTGGCAGCCTCGATGAACTCATTGAGGTCCTTATACTTATCCGGATTCACATAGAGGCCCTGTGCATCATTCTTTGCAAAGGTTGGTCCGAGCGTAAATGCGGTATAGTCATAATCGGTGATGCCGGCAACATTGGCCACGTTTACGAGGTTGTGACCATAGAGAACGGTCTGACCATCGTTGGCTGCGGACAGAACCTGGTTTGCAGCGACGGATCCGGATGCACCACTTGCATTTACAACGACGAAGTCAACGCCGGTTGCTTCCTTCGCATACTGTGCGAAAATACGAGCGGAAAGGTCGGTATCTCCACCTGCACCTGCCGGAAGAACCAGGGAAATCGGGCCGGATGGCTGCCAATCGCCGGAAGCAGTGCTCGTAGCTGCATCTCCGGATGCTGCCTTCGTCTCAGCTGGTGCAGCCGCGGTGGTGCTACCGGTTGAGGAAGAGCCACATGCAGCGAGACCGAGTGCCATGCTACCTGCGAGAAGTGCGGATAAGATTCTTTTTTTCATAGTTTTTCTCCTTTTTTCGGGGGCGCCCCCCGGCGCCCATGTTTTTATTACCTCTTCCATTTCATGGAAGTTCAGTACATACTCGTTTTTTGTTGACTTATTTTAATCATCGACCTTCTTGCCACCGTGCCTGATCTCCTTAAACATAGACCAGAGGAGAACGCCACAGGCGATGAAGAAGAATACATCGAAGATCGGATGTGTGAAGAATGCGCCGAAGCTCTTGTAGCTCATGATGCCTCGACGGAGGTAGGTCTCTGTCATGGAACCAACCAGGAAGCAGAGGACGAACGGTGTCGTCGGAAGACTCAGCTTGTGATAGATGTAACCGACCACACCGAAGACGATGATGGACTGCACATCGAATACACGGTTGTTGGTTGCATAGGCACCGACCGCGCAGAGTACGAGGATGAGTGGCATCAGGATGTGCTTCGGAACCTTCAGGATCTGTACGAAGCCCTTGATACATGTCCACTCAACGATCAGCATGATGAGGTCGCAGACCATACATGCAGCGAAGATACCGTATACGACATCCGCGTTCTTTACGAAGAGAAGCGGACCGGCGGACAGGCCGTGGATCAGGAAACCGCCGAGCATCATCGCGGTAACACCGTCGCCCGGGATACCAAGCACGAGGAGCGGGATCATCGCACCACCGATGGTTGCGTTATTTGCACACTCCGTTGCGACGATACCCTCTGGATCACCTGTACCGAAGGTTTCCGGATGCTTGCTCATGTTCTTTGCGGTGACGTAAGCGAGCATACCAGAGGTGGAACCGCCGATACCAGGAAGGATACCGATGCCGGTTCCGATGACAGCTGCTCTCAGTGCGCCCGGAAGCCAGGAAACGAACTCCTTCATGGAGAAGCCGAAGCCCTTTACCTTCGAGGTCGGGATGGTCTGTACGCCCTTTGCATTCATCTCCTCTGCAGACTTCAGGATATCTGCGACTGCGAAGATACCGATGAGGGTGGTCAGCTGATTGAAGCCAGCCAGAAGATTCGCATTACCGAAGGTAAAACGTGCTGTACCATCGATCGGTGCCATACCGATGAAGCAGAACACCAGTCCAAAGAGACCTGCGAGGAGGCCCTTGATCATATTTCCTGCAGAGAGGATCGCCACCATCGTGAGCGCGAAGAAGCAGATACCGAAGTTCTCAACCGGTGTGAACTTCAGCGCAACGTCTGCAAGCATCGGTGCGAAGAAGGACAGGATAAAGAACGAGAACAGGGATCCGAGGAAGGAGAAGACGATACCGACACCCAGTGCCTTCATCGCCTCGCCCTTCTGTGCCATCGGGTAACCATCAAAGGTGGTTGCGATGGAAGAAGCGGTACCCGGCATGTTGAGGAGAATCGCGGAGATCAGTCCGCCGGAGATACCTCCGATGTAAACCGCAACCAGGGTGTTCATACCGAGGGAGGCTTCCATGCTGAAGGTCAGCGGGAGCATCAGGGCGACGGCCATGGATGCAGAAAGACCAGGAATCGATCCGAAGATGATACCGATCGCGACACCGGCGATCATGAAAAGTAAGGAAAGCGGCTGGCAAACTGAAACGATGCCGGCACCTAACTGTGCTAATGCGTTCATTCTGTTTCCTCCTTTATTACAGTGCGAAGATTCCTGCTGGAAGGACGATCTTGAATCCGTAGCGGAACAGGAAGTAGACGACAAATGTAAAGATCACATCGATCACGAGGTACTGAATAAGATCCTTTTTCGTACGATGCGCATCCGGTGCGAGGATCGTGATCTGAACAAACAGATACACCAGTGTGCTGATGATGAAGCCGATCGGGCTCAGTACATTGACATACACGATGGAAGCCACCAGGCTGAAGAGTACCCGCTTGTAATCGGCTGTATCCTTATAACCCGATGCCTCAACCTCACTCACGTGCTTCTTCAGTCCCTTCACCGTCCAGAACAGAAGCAGCAGTGCCAGTACCAGGATGATGATGCCTACCAGACGTGGCATAAAATCCGGACCGATTTCCATTACCTTCGACTTCGGCAGCGCTCCTGCACCGGCGATGAGTGCGATACCTAATGCTGCGAAGAAGATGCCGACGATCATGTCGCCATATTTCTTTAAGAACATTGAAGTTCCCCCTTTCCTGTCCGTCCCCCGGACACTCCTCTGTGCATTCTGTGCACCATCGAGGTTATATCTTCCATAGGCCCCCGCCTATAAAATTCATACTCCACAAGTCGTCTCACGTTTTCTTGTTATGCTTAGTATAATTTTCACAATATCGTTCGTAAAGCTCGTAACTCTAATGCAAAATTAAGCAAAACTTATGGATACTACAAACTTTTATAAGTTTTGCTTTCAGTTTCGCTTATGTAAGCATTAGAAAAACTTACGTTAAATTTTAGACGTGCATTTTCATTAATAGTTGCACATTTAAATCCTGCTGGTTCTCCTCTGCTGTACCCGCTTTCAGGCAGCAAAAAAGCTCCCCGGGAACCGGCAGAAAACATAAAATCTTCTGTCCGTCTATTCCGAGAGAGCCTGTCGCTTTCGGATGCCGACTTCATCTTAGGAGCATACATGCTGCTGCCCCTTCGACGAAGCTTATACGATTTCCGGGCAGCCACAGAACCGCGGCTGTCCCGTTCTTTATCTATTAACGAACCATGCAAGGACGCTTGTTATCAAACTTCCAGTTCGGTACGAGGAACTGCATACCGATCGCGTCATCACGTGCACCGAGGCAGTTGTCCATATAAAGCTTATTTGCCTTCATGATCTGCTCACGATCGACCTCGACACCGAGACCAACCATCTTATCGATATTATGGATGCATCCACCCTCGATCTGCATCGGGTTCTTCGTCAGACGGTTTCTGCCCTCCTGCCAGATCCAGTGCGTATCGATACCGTTCATACGGCCAGGGATAGCCGCAGCACACTGTGCAACCATCGCAAGGGAGATATCGAAGTGATTGTTGGAGTGGCAGCCCCACATCAGACCGAAGTCGTTGCACAGCTGACCGACACGTACCGAACCCTCCATGGTCCAGAAGTGCGGATCTGCGAGTGGGATATCGACGGCCTTCAGCTCGATGCAGTGACGCATCTGGCGCCAGTCGGTATCGATCATGTTGGTGGCGGTAAACATACCGGACTCCTGACGGAACTCTGCCATCACCTCACGGCCGGAGAAACCATTCTCTGCGCCACACGGATCCTCGATGTATGCAAGGATCTCCTTAAACTTCGGTGCCATCTCGAGAGACTTCTCGAGGGACCAGCAACCGTTCGGATCGAGGTCGACACGTGCATTCGGGAATGCCTTCTTGATGGCCGCCACTGCCTCATACTCCACTTCCGGCTCAAACACGCCACCCTTCAGCTTGAAATCCTCGAAGCCGTACTTCTCTGCTGTTGCCTTCGCAAGTGCGACGATGTGCTCCGGGTCCATCGCTTCTTCGTTACGAAGTCTGTACCACTCGCAGTCCGAGTCGGACTCATCCATGTATGGAAGGGTGGTCTTCTTACGATCACCGACATAGAAGAGGTAGGAAAGGAAACGTACGGATGTTCTCTGAAGGCCATCCCCCATGAGGGAAGCCGCCGGAACCTCGAGGAACTTACCCATGAGGTCGAGAAGCGGAGCTTCGATCGCCGTGACTACATGTACACCGGTACGAAGATCGAAGGTCTGAAGACCTCTGACATCATCCTTGATGTTTGCATCGAGCCATGCACGTACACGGTTTAAGGTGTTCTTATAATCTGAAATCTTCGTGCCGATGACGAGATCCTTTACCGCCTCCAGTGCGCTGGTGATCTTCTGACCTCCCGGAACCTCACCGATACCCTCGACACCGTTTGAATCGGTCAGGATGACGATGTTTCTGGTGAAGTATGGTGCATGCGCACCGGAAAGGTTCAGCTCCATGGAATCGAAGCCGGCAACTGGGAATACTTCCATCTTTTCTACTACTGGAATCATATTTTTCCTCCTTCATAAATCTTACATATGCATCTTATGTACAGCGACTCTGCAGGAAGGAATGTTATAAAACCTGCAGCTCTCTGCTGTGATGATCGATGGTTTCTGTACTTCTTATATGGAAAGTATATATTTCTCAAATTTTATAGTAAAGCTCGTAACTCTTATGGTATACTAAGCATAGCTTATTGTTCTTGCAAAGTTTAATAAGTTTTACTTTTAGTTTTTCTTATGACTGCATTAGGAAAACTTACGTTAAATCTTTGATTTGTAATTTTCATTTTATCCAAGGAGGGACGCATGGATTTTCGGGAATGCGAATATATGGTTGAAATCGCGAAAGAGAATAACATCACGAAGGCCGCAAGGAATCTCTTCATCTCCCAGTCTGCCCTGAACCAGCAGCTTCTCAAGCTGGAAAAGGAGCTGGGGACGCAGCTCTTCGTGCGCTCCCGCACCGACTGGCATCCGACCGAAGCCGGCGAAGCCTATCTGCAGGGCGCACGTAAAGCCCTCCTGATCAAGCAGGATACCTATAAGCGCATCTACAATATCACCCACTCCGGAAAATCCGAGCTGAAGATCGGTCTCACGACCAATCGGGGAATTCGTATGTTCACGCAGATCTATCCTGCGCTTCATGACAAATACGATGAGCTCCGCATCAGTCCGCAGGAAATGAGTGTGACGAATCTGCAGCAGGAGCTGAAGGCAGGAAATATCGACCTCGGCTTCGTCACCCTGCGGGAGGATCAGCGGACATCTGACGACTATCTGACGATCGGCTCCGAAGAGATGTGCGTCCTGGTGCCGAGAAAGCACCCGCTCTGCGACCGCTACTCCTTCAGCGGGCCGGAGCTTCCGGTCATCAACCTGAGGGACCTGCAGTACGAGCCTTTCGTCGTGCTCTCCCACGCATCGACCACGCGTCAGATCAGCGATGACATCTTTCGGAATGCCGGCTTCGAGCCGACGATCCTCATGGAAACAAACTCGACCGCCAGCCTTCCTACCCTGGTGGAAGCCGATCTCTGCTGCGCGATCGTGCCGCGCTACTACGCAGACGAAAAAAATCCCAGGATCGGGTGCTTCGTATTACCGAATCACCCGACCTGGGATCTCTGTATCACCTATCGTAAGGGCGCGTATCTCACCGATGCCGCGAAGGATTTTATCGCCATGGTACGTGCGTACTGGACAGAGCACCTGGCACCGGTACAGAATAACTAAACAGCCAGAATATTAACCCCATCGCAATATCAGGCTTCTATGATTTCGCGTACCATAAGCTCTGTAGCTTCTTTCCAGCCCTCCATGAAATGTGGGATGAAACCATGCGATTTTCCAGGGAAGCGTTTCAGGATAACCTCTGCGCCGGCTTCTGCCAGGCAAAGCGCATAATCCTCATCTTCATAGCGGAAATTGCACAGTCCAGCTGAAATAATCAGCGTTTTCGGCTGTCTGGCAAGTAGTTCTGTCGGTGCATAGAGTGGCGAATTATGATAGTCTTCGAAGTTCTCCTTCTTATCATCGAAGTACAGATCCGCGAAAGCCTGGCAACGCTCCATGCCGATCTGGCGATCATAGGAATCCAGCTTGTACTGATCCGGGATCCTGTATTCCAGTGGCGGATATGCAAGAATCAGAAGCTTCGGCATAAATCCTTCTCGCTCTGCGCAACAGATCCCCATCCCAGCTGTCAGAGAAGCACCCGCGCTGTATCCAGACACCGTGATTTTTTCTTTCGATGCTCCCCACTCCTCTGCATGGCTCACTACATAATCCAGCGCATCCATGCATTGGTGCAGAGCAACCGGATAAGGTGCCGTATCCGAAAGTGTATAGTCGATATCCACCGTGATTCCGCGAATCTGATCCGCTACATACGCACTGTAATAGCTGTCATTTTCGCGATGCGGTCCGATAAATCCGCCACCATGGATATTAATAAAAACCGGACAGTCTGCAGTTCTGTTTTTCGCATTTAAAATATCCATTCGATACGAAAAACCATCCATTGTTCTGGTGACGGATCGGATCGCTTCGCATCGTTCCAGATATGCAGGAATTTCTTCCGGATAGGAAGGTGCGGCTGACGCGGGCCTGCGGCTCGTCTTTTTAATAATACTCAGTATTTCCTGTTTTCTCTCTTCAGTCATTTCCCTGCACCTCCCTGACTTTGCTATTACAAAGGTAGCGAATCATCAGCTCCTGCGCATCCTGCCATG
>OQVT01001546.1_pt1 | contig 14564 bp, 12 predicted proteins | sample 1691561 | NCBI WGS metagenome assembly OQVT01 (sample SAMN03418260, study PRJEB22391) | human gut metagenome | biome: human-gut; feature: organic feature; material: feces | host: Homo sapiens | place: Tanzania | collected 2013-01 | reverse complement strand
GATCAGGCTTGTATTTTGCAATCTTTTCCAGACCCTCGGCACCGTTGCGCGCTGTGCCCACCACCTTCATTTTATAGGTATCCCATGGGATGAACTGCGCCATACCCTCGCGCTCGATCTCCTCATCGTCCACGATCAACAGCGTATGCAAAACGGTCTCTCCTTCTTCATCATTTTCACAGCATAGAAGCAGCCGTTCGTGAATGTCGGCTGCTTTTGTGCTATACTAGGGTAAAAAACACGCAGGAGGCATTTTGTTATGGCACTATGGATCAACGATGGTCTGCACGAGGCAGCGCAGGGCATCCGCTCGTTTTTACTGGTGGGACAGTCTAACATGGCAGGGCGGGGCGATCTGACCCCGGAGAACGCCGTCACCGCCCCGGACTGCTTCATGCTGCGGATGGGGCGCTGGCAGCCCATGAGTGAGCCCATCAATGTGGACCGCGCGGTGGCAGAGGGGGCAGTTCCCCGCAGCGGCGCAAACCTTGCCGCCAGCTTTGCAGCGCAGCTGCAAAAGGAGACCGGAGCAAAGCTTGGCCTGATCCCCTGCGCGGACGGCGGCACCCGCATCAGCCAGTGGCAGCCGGGCGAGGTGCTGTTCGACCACGCCGTTTTTCAGGCAAAGTTGGCTGCACGGACTTCTGCGCTGACGGCGATTTTATGGCATCAGGGCGAGAGCGACTGCCTTGCCCCGGAGCAGCTGGAAGCCTACCCGGAGCAGTTCCTGTGCACTATGCGGGCGTTCCGGGAAGAACTGGGCGAGTTGCCCATCGTGGTGGGGGAACTGGGCTACCCGGAAAACGGCTTCCACGGCACCCCGGCGGAATTGCTGCGGGAATTCAACCGCCGCCTATCAGTCCGCCCAGACTGCTCAAATGCGCCGATATTTTCCACCAATGGTTGATAATCGTTACCAAAATGAGCGCAATGGTGGCACCGACAGCCGTCAGCAAAAGATAGGGCGGCACCTTAAGGGCACTGAACATAAAATAGCACCAAAAAACAAAACAGCAGACGGTGTATATATAGGGAGTAGTGCGCTGGGCGGAGCGGGCAATATAGAGGTCGCTCACACTACCGCGGCGTATGAGCAGCAGAATAGCAGTCAGCGGAATGATACAAGTCAACACCAATGTCCCGACAACACTCACCCACCAATAGACCGCAGGCAAAGGCAGGAAATGTACCGAGAAAGCGGCACAGAAAAACACCATCCCGTAGGTAGGAATAAACAACGGATAGAGCAATATGCTCAACCCCTTGGATAATATGTTCAGCAGTTGTTTCATTGCATTACGGAACGGCGCAGACGAGCCACCGGAATACCGAGTTGCTCACGGTACTTGGCTATGGTGCGGCGGGCTATCTTGTAGCCGTGTTCACCCAACATCTCCACCAAACGGTCATCGTTGAGCGGTTCTTTTTTGTCCTCTTTATCAATGATTTCCAGAAGGATATGCTTAATCTCCCGCGTGGATACCTCCTCGCCTTTGGTATTGGTCATCGACTCGGAGAAGAAGTATTTGAGCGGATAGATACCAAACTGGGTCTGCACATACTTGCTGTTGCTCACACGCGAGATTGTACTCACATCATAGCCCGTGCGGTCGGCAATGTCTTGCAGAATCATCGGTCTGAGACAGGTCTCGTCGCCCTCCATGAAGAAATCGTGCTGAAACTGCATGATTGCTGTCATTGTGCGTGTGAGCGTCTCATTGCGCTGGCGAATGGCATCGATAAACCAACGTGCGGAGTCCAGTTTGTTACGAATAAAACGCATTGCCTCTTTGGTCTCCGTCGTCTGCTTGCCCTTGGAGTACTGATCGAGCATATCGCTGTACTCACGGCTCACGTGCAATTCGGGTATATCGCCCGTATTGAGGGTTAGAATCAGTTCTCCGTCACGATTCTCAATGTAAAAATCGGGAATGATAGTGGTACGCTGGGTGTCGTATGCCGTCCCCGAAAAGGCATTGGCGGGCTTTTGGTTGAGACGCAAAATCTCGTTCACCGCATCCTTGAACTGTGGTTCGCTTACGCCGAGACGCTGTATCACCTTATCAAAATGGTGCTTCGAAAAAGCCTCAAAATGGCACTCTAATATCTTGGTTGCCAATTCGATAGCAGGCGTCTGCGGCTTGCGGTGCAACTGGGTTAGCAAGCACTCTTGCAGATTGGCAGCCGCCACCCCGGGCGGGTCGAACTGCTTGATCTGATTGACAATATCCGCCATCTCCTCATCGCTGACCGTCAGGTTCTCCTGAAAACTCAAGTCATCGACCAACTGTTCCACCGTGCGGCGCAGATATCCGTCATCGTCGATGTTACCGAGCACCCACTTGGCGATATGCCGCTGGGGTTTGGTCATTTTGGTGAGGTAGATCTGCGATTTCAGTTCATCGGTAAAACTTGTCCCCCCCGAGAAAGGTATGTCGCGCGACTCGTTTTCAGCCGAACCATTGTTGGTACGGAGCATATACTCAGGCGTCTCATCATCGTTGACATATTGGTCGTAGTTGAAGTCCTCGTTCTGCAACGGGTCTCCCCCACCCTCGTCATCATTGCCTTGCGGATAATCGTTCTCTTGTTCGCCGTATTCGTTGGCGGAGTAGTCGTCGGTATGACTTTCCTGCTCTCCCCCCTCCTCCAATGCAGGATTCTCCTGCAACTCTTCGTTGATACGCTGTGGCAGTTCCACAGAGGGCAACTCCAGCATACGTATCACTTGTATCTGGGTGGGCGATAGTTTGGTCTGGAGTTTCTGTTGTTGGGTTAGAGAGGCTGATTGCATAGTCCGGTTTCTTATTTATTCACCAACGCAAGCACGTTGGTAGTGATATATTCGAGTTGTTCGTCGTCCAATTCGGTGTGCATCGGCAGCGACAGCACACAAGAGGCCAACCGCTCGGCCACAGGAAAATCTCCCGCTTGGTAGCGCGGGTCCTGGTAGGCTTTCTGCAGATGCAATGGCACGGGATAGTAGATCATGGCGGGTATGTCCTTGGCTTGCAGCCCTTCGCGCACTGCGTCCCTGTCCACCCCCTGCAAGCGCAGCGTATATTGGTGATAGACGTGAGAGGATTGAGGTTCGCGCCCGGGGATGAGGACATGTTCGTCTCCCGCAAATGCCTTGTCGTAATACGCCGCCGCACGGCGGCGAGAAACGATATACTCGTCCAGATGGGGCAGTTTGGCATCCAAAACCGCAGCCTGAATACTATCCAAACGCGAGTTGACACCAATCATATCATGGTGGTAACGCACCACCATACCATGGTTGGCAATCGCACGCATACGCGCAGCCAACTCGTCGTTGTCGGTGAAGATCGCCCCGCCGTCGCCGTAGCAACCGAGGTTCTTCGACGGAAAGAAACTGGTGCAACCGATGTCGCCTATCGTTCCCGCCTGTTTCGTTGTACCGTCTGCAAATGTATATTTGGCTCCGATAGCCTGACAAGCATCCTCTACCACAAAGAGACGGTGCTCATGGGCAATCGCCATAATCTCCTGCATATTAGCACATTGCCCGAACAGATGTACCGGTACAATGGCCTTTGTACGCGGCGTAATCGCCCTGCGGACCGCCTCTGCCGACATATTCATCGTCTCCCAATCCACATCCACTACAACAGGCGTCAGCCCCAGAAGTGCCACCACCTCGGCGGTAGCAATAAACGTGAAAGTAGGAGTAATGACCTCGTCGCCCTTCTGCAACCCGAGCCCCATCAGCGCGATTTGCAATGCATCTGTACCATTGCCCACGGTTATCACGTGTTTAGCACCCGTGTATGATTCCAGGCGGGTTTGAAAATCCGTTACTTTCTGCCCTTTCACAAATGCGGCACTGTCAATCACTTCCTGTATGCCACGATCAATATCCGCCTTGATATGCTGATACTGCGTCTGCAAATCCACCATCTGTATCTTTTTCATCCTACCACACCATTATTAACATTCTGTATATCACCTTTCTACAATAAATTCCACCTCGTTCGGATACGCACGTGCGCCCAATATATAGGGATTGGTGTATCTTACCTCCACACCTAATGTCTCTGCACTATCGGCGGGATATTCACACTGCGCCACCACATCATCGGCGTTCACATCGCCGAATCGGCTCATTCCCACTTGCACGGTTACCTCCGTCTCTTGCGGGAAAAGACGCACAAACTCACCTTCCGGCACATTCTGCACCACTATAGGCACGACAAATGCCTTTTCCGTAAAACGCTCGGCAACCACGGTTAGGGAGACACTGTCTTTGCCCACACGCACCCCCTTGGGTACCTGCAGAGCCACACGCGCCACCGTGGTATCTTTCAGTTCGCTCAACGCCACCCACTCGCTGTGTATCACACGGATGGTATCAAGCACATCTTTTCGCCCGTACACTTTCACATACTCGGGCGACAATTTCGGGTCGCCCGCCATATAGTACTCCCTTGCCGGCTGCACACTCCCGTCCCACTCAATAGGAAGCAGACGCTCATCCTGCCGGTAATAGTTGCATACTATCTGCTCCGGTGTAACGGATTGCAACTTACTGGTGCCCTGCAATATATCCGTTATACTACGGCGTATTACATCAGACGAGATACGTATCGTACCTTTGTCACCATGGATTTGATTACTCAGGTCTATCGTCAGTTGCGGACGTTCCGTGCGATACGTATGGAGACGATAGCCTGCATCGCGTACATCAACGAGCAGAGTGTCCGGCAAGCGATTTTTCTCTATTCCCACATTCTCGGGAATACCGGCATAGGAAACGATAACGGGTATCGTGGCATTCCGTACCGATTGCAGCGCATGCCCGTACCAGAGGGCTGTTGCCAGAAGTACAAAGAACAAGAAAGTAAGTATATCACCCCAATGCGTTTCTTTCATCAGGGTGATACACCATTTCTTCAGTCGTTGCAATACGTCCTTGCCCATACCGAACCAAATAACGTATAATTATATGGTTAATTCGTGATTAGTTATATGTTTCAAGAACATCTAATTAACGTCTGATTAACACGTTAATCAACGTTTCCTACAAATTTACTTCTTCTCGTCTTTCGGTGCAGTCTGAGCGTCGGCAGCATCAGCAAACACACTGTCTTTCGAAACCTTGATGGTTACATCTTTGGCAATAGTGATGATAAAAGCGTTTTCTTGAACCTCTTTAATCTCACCATAGATACCGCCCGCGGTAACCACCTTGTCGCCTTTTTTCATTGCCTCGCGTTGTTTCTGCAACTCTTTCTGTTTTTTGGTCTGAGGACGAATCATAAAAAAATACATCACCACAAAGATCAAAATCATCATTACCCAGAAACTCCATTGGCTCGCACCTTGGTTAGCAGCCGCTTCGGCTTGCAACATAATCAAATTAAGCATATTCATTTATTGTTTAGTTATTATTTCTATATTTTACTTTACCCCTATTCTGCGAGCCCCCTCTTTGAGGGGGTTGGGGGAGTCGAGGTCATCCTATTTCAATGTAACCGCTTTTACCAGTGTATTGTCCTGCTTCATCTCACGCAGAATCTCATTCAGAATACCATTGATAAAAATATAACTCTTCTCGCCGGAATACTCCTTGCCCAACTCGATATACTCGTTGAACGACACCTCGAGAGCTATGTTCGGAAAATTCAGTATCTCTGCCAGTGCCACCTCGAGTATGATTCTATCCATGTAGGCGATGCGCTCGGCGTCCCAGTTTTTCAAGTGGGAGTTGATCAAGTTCTCGTATTCCTCATGCCCCCTTATGGCATAGCCGAGCAGTTCTTGGGCGAAACTCAATTCCTCATTGCTGTCAAACTCTTTGAGCAGTTCCTGCCCGGGAGCAGAGTCTTCTTTGAAACGTTTGATGGTCTTGATGACATAACTCAATACAACATTCAGGTCGGTCGTCCAGTTGGAGCGGTCCAATACCACCTCCATCTCGTCCAAAGCCTCAACCATAGCCTCGCTCTCGGGTACCAAACTTTCAAAAATGCTTCGCCAAACCTTCTTGTCGTCATCATAAGTGCAGGTCTCTGCCGACATATAGTCTTTGTAGAACCGGCTATCCAACAGTTGTTTATAGATTGCCGTTGTGGCATTCATACCCGCATTCCAATCCAAATGATAATTGTCCAAATGGTTGCGAAGTGCCCGATTGCCGAATATCTGCCGTGCAAAGCGGTTTTCTACAAAACGGCGGTTGGCCACATAGTCGGTATGAAGCACTTTCGCCCGCGCCTCCGCCTGCGCAATCTGCCCCTCTGCATACGCCGTCAGTTCATTTACAAAGTCCAACAGAACCATATACAGGTCGTAGGTACTGTCGAAACTTTTTCCCAATTCTTTTTGTGCAGTCAGCGAGGTTTTATCCCCGTCCTGGTAGAAAGCGAACAGCGTTTGCACGACGCGGGTTCGCACCATTGTTCTATTGATCATTCTGTTTGTATTACGTTCACAATCTTTTTTTGTGCTATTTGCCAGCAGGCAACGCACCACAAATTACGTGCAAAATTACACAAAAATTTTGTACTATGCAAAAAAAGCAGTAATTTTGCCGCCGTTAATTTTAACACAAACATTTTAAGATGGAAAATAATCGTAGATTTGAAGACAGAAAAGAACCGGAGATTGTTTACTCCCGTTCGGTGAAGGCAGGAAAGCGCATTTACTATTTGGATGTACGCAAAGCACGTAACGAAGATTTGTATCTGTGCATTACGGAGAGCAAGAAGAAAGCAGCCGGTGAAACGGAAGTTCCCCAGTTTGAGAAGCATAAATTGTTCCTTTACAAAGAAGATTTCGCCCACTTTACAGAGGGACTGCAGGATGTAATCAACTACGTGCAAGACCAACTCGGTGCTATCGAGGCACGCCCCGAATGGACTCCGGAGAACACCGATGCCGCAACCGATACGGAGGCAGATGCACCCGCAACCGACGAACCCAAAAAGAAAAGTCTCTTCGGCTTCCTCAAAAAGGACTGATTACAGAAAGACAGAACAATAGAATAAATAAACTCGGTTGTCTAACGCAAGTTAGGCAACCGAGTTTTTCAATTACACATTCCACATTAAAAATTACATTATACATCACATTCCCGGCGGTGGCCCCATCGGGGGCATTCCCCCGCGCGGACCACTCTTGGAACCGCCTTTGTCATTCTCTATCATTTCCTGAATATGCCCGCCCATACCTGTGGCTTTCAGTTTACCCATCTTGTTGAGTTTGTAGGTGAAGGTCAGCATAAAATAGGTGGGCAACGTATTATATTTGGCGTAACTCACATAGTTTTCCCCCACCACCTGCACAATGTTTTTCTTCTGCTGAAGAATATCATACACTTCGAGCGAAAGCGTGGCATTCGACCACGTCTTATCCACCGACGTGTTCCAAATAATCTCGTTCACATCGCTCAGTCCCGTGTAGCCGTAACGCGCTGTGTACCCGCAATCGGTGGATATGTTCCACGACTTGGGCAGATGAAACTCCAAATCGCCCGTTACACCCCAGTTCCACACGTTGCTCACGCTGTTCTGCGTCAGGTTGTTTTGCGTCCGGCTATAGGTTCCGTTGGCACGCAGCCCCACATCAACGATACTGTGCGTGAAACGCAAACCCAAATCTTCATTCACCTGCAGGTTACCCGTCAGCGAACGGTCGCCAACCACCATATTACCCTCCTCTATCATCTTCGCAATCTCGGCGGCTTTCTGCTCTTTCAGAATATACGCCACACGCTGGTTGTAACTGATGGCGGTGCGGGTATTGAATTGGAACATTTTGTTGGCAAAAGGCGTGTTATACATCAGGTCTGCCCCGATGTTCCACGGCACCACATCGGCATTCACCGTCTGTTGGTAGAGTTTGCCCGTCTCGTCATAAATGGAGTTGTTCACCAACGCATCCTTGGTCAACGTGGCACGAATACCCGTCATAATACTGGAGAACTTGTCCTGATTGAACCGCGAATACATCGCCATCAGGTTATGACTGAACGCCGGTTGCAACCCCAGGTTACCCACCGTCTCGTTCATCGCATTCGAGTTGTTGCGAACAGGCTCCATCTGCGTAATCGTCGGTTGGCTCACCGTACCCCGATAGCGTATCCGCGCAAACTCTTTCTTGCCGAACTTGTACTTGAAATTCACCGTCGGCGACCAGTTCCACACGTTGATCAACGTATCCTGATGCAGCACTTGCCCGTAGTAGGTGGTAGTATGCGTCTGCGAAGCCAACACCCGCGCTCCCACCGTCAAATCACTGTTTTTCGTCACCCAACGATAGTTCAGTTCCAACTGCTCCGAATAGAAACGGTTGCTCAGTTGGTTGCTATAGACCGAATCGTATGCATATTCGCCCGTCTCCGAGTCAAACGAGTATTGGTCTTTCTGTGAGTTGCGGTTCCGTCCCGAGAACTCCGCCGCTATCTCAAGCAGGTGGTTGCGCTGATATATCGGCTCCACATACGATGCCCGCAGACTGTAACTCAAGTTGTCGTTCTTCTTGTTGGTATATTGGTTCACCGTCGCGCTATTCGTCAGATTGTCAAAGGCATAAGTATTATTATAACCCGTTGTATTCCCGTAGTTCACTTTGCCCACAAGGGTCAGCGCACGCCCGGGGTGGAGAAACTTGTGGTTGTAGGTCAGTTTCAGTCCGCCGCTGATTTCGCGCGTCGAATCCAACTGCATCTGATAACCGTCGTTGATAAGGCTGTCTTCGCGGTGGTAGGTATAGTTCTCGTTGCTCAGGTTGTTCTGCCCCGTGTAGGACAATGTCGGCTGAATAAGCAGTTTGTTGAGCGAGTCGATCTGATATTGCAGTTCAAGCCGCACATTCACATCCCAAACGCGCGACCGTTTGCTGAGCGAATCGCCATTGAGATAGGTATAATCGCCCGCATAGGATTCTTTCTGCGTCTCGGCAAGCGTGTAGTTGTTCGAGTGGTTGAGCGACACATCGCCCCCAAGCAAGAGACTCGTTTGGTTGTCCGATTTCTTGATACGGTCATTAAAATCGATATTGGTATTCACACCAAGATTCTCACTCCTCGTTATACCCGAATTGGCTGCCATACCGAATCCGCCGCGTCCGCGCCCCATACGCACCTCGTTGGTGTTGTTTGCGCTACCTATAATCGTCGTCTGACTTGCGCCCAACAGGATATTGGTAAACAGGTTGGCATTATACCGGAAATCGTCCTCAAAGAAATGTTTTGCCAATTCGCCCGACGTACTCCCATAGGCAGGGTCGCCATAGTTGAACCAACCGCCGTTTTCCGTCACCATATCCGCACCCAACGAACCTGTGTATTTGCCGAATACACCATGCTTGCGGTCCTCCTTAAGTGTCAGGTTGATAATGTGTTCCGTGTCGTCGTCCTCAAATCCCGTCATCTTCGCCACGTCCGATTTCTCGTCTATCACCTGTATCTTCTCTATCATCTCAGCGGGGATATTCTTTGTAGCCGACTGCACATCGCTGCCGAAGAATTTCTTGCCGTCTATCCGCACCGCCGTAATCGTCTCGCCGTTCACGGTTACATTGCCCTCCTTATCGACAGTAACGCCGTTCATCTTTTTGAGCAAATCCTCCACCATCGCATTCTCCCCCACTTTGTATGCCGATGTGTTATACTCTATCGTATCACCTTTTACGGTCATCTCCGCTGCGTGCCCCTGTACACTCACTTCTTGCAACGTCAACACGTCCTCTTGCAAACGTATCGTCTTCATAGTCAGCACATTATCCTTCGTGTTTCGCGCCTGCACACTCACATTCAACGCCTGCTCCTTATATCCGATATTGGATATATAGAGTTTGTATTGCCCTGCCGCAATGCCCCGCAACGTATATCGCCCCTCATCATCGGTCTGCGCCCCTTGCACCAGCGTCGAGTCCGTTCCGCTGTATCGGAAAAGGCGTATCGTACTCATTTCCAACGCACTGCCATCGGCACCACTTACTACTTTGCCCGCTATCTCATAGTGCACATTCTCCGCCTGCGCAAGCCCTATACCTGCCCACAAAAAAACGATTATCAGTCTAAAATGTTTCATACTGCACGCCATTTTGCAAAACCTGTGCCAAAAAGACAGCAACCATTCCATTTTCCCGCAAAAATGCCGGTACGCTGTTATTTTTTTATATTTCGGTGTCCGAATCTTGTTTTGTTGCCCGTTTTCTATGCAGTTTATGCAATACGACTTATGTATAAACCGTATAAAAACAAACTTATCTTATTGGCTGCGCTGCTGCAGGTTTCGTCTGTTTTAATGTCCAATCTCGGGTGTATCGCCCTACCACTACCCTACCACTACCTTCTTTTGTACCACTCTTATACCTGTTTGAGCAATATGCATAAAACGCCGCTTATTCAATCGCACCCCACCTACGCTTGCTAAACAGACGACAGGGGGGATAATCAGTAAAAAATGAATGGATTATTATGTGTCGTCGGTTCGTTGTCGTTTTGGCGCGTTCTGCTGCCTTTGTGTTGTTTTCGGGAATATATGTCAGATTTTTCGGTATCTGTTTTTTATACCAAGAGAAAAAGTTTGCAAAAATCAACTTTTATAAGTCAAACGCTTGCACATGTCTTTTATCTTGCGTAATTTTGTGCGAATTTTATATTTTAAACACAAATAAAGTAGTAATTAGTAAAATCAACTGTCCGCCATGAAGAAATTATTGCTTTTTATCGGAGCCGTTCTGTGTTTATGGGAAATAGATGCAGAGATTGTTCCTGATATATGGCATCGTCCGGATTCTTTAATCTCTTTGGAACAAGATGATACTGTTTCATGGTCAGATGAATATACGGTTTTCTCTGTAGTCAGGAGCCTGAGCGACAGCACTGCAGAATGTCTGTGGAGTTTCGCTGAGAACGACACCGTTTCCGCTGCTGTACTTACCCAAGGGGTCTATACCTCTACCGCCGGCACACTTGTTTCGCACCATCCGCATGATTTCTCAAGATGGTGCGTCTATGCTTATCATAGCGGAATAAATGCGGATAGCACCAAGCAGCGTTCGTTTCGGCTTGGGGAGCAACCAATATATACAGACAGTACTACGGTCGATACCCTGCACGCAAGAATTGAAATGGAGGAAACGGCTTATTTCAATGGAAATGTTTCCAGACTTGTTTCCGGTGCTTTCCAAACATATCTCGCCCTCAAATACGGCGTTACGTTAGATCTTGCACCCTATATTTCTCCGTTGGGGGATACGCTTTGGCATCCTGAATATGATAGAGATTTTTATCATCGGGTTATAGGTATTGGTAACGACACCGCTTATAGTTGGAATAGTTATGTTTCGCAGAGCAAAGAAAATCCGCTATTGTATATTCAGACCGATTCGTTGCTACCGAATGAGTACGTGGTGGTAGGGGATGACGACGGTTCTGTAGTTTGGCACAAGGGAACTGACAGCAGGTATGATCTGCAACGTATATGGCGTATAAGGCAGTTGGGAAACCGCCCCAAACATATCACGATAGCATTCCGCTTGTTTTTGACAGGAGAACCGGCGGATTCTTTGCAACTGACCGTTACTGATGCCAACGGTGTCGAACTGCAGACCATTTTGCCGGACAGTATGGTCGGGGATAGTCTTTGCTATTTTTCCATAGACCGAACGGACACGCTTATGCACTTCCAAATCAAAGGTGTGCTTCAAGACCACGCACCATCTATGTATGGTGATTATAATGCTCAAGCGGAAAGCAGTTGCCCCAATATAGTGTTTGATGTAAATACGCAAACCATTGTCATTGACGGTTTTCCTGAAGAGCAGGTGTTTATGCTGTATTTATATGATAATTCCGGCCGGTATTTGGCAACCATATCCGGTTTGAATCCGATAGATGTGAGAACATTGCCCTATTTGGTCTCTTATGTCGAGATTATGGCAGACAACAGGATTGTAGGTGCAGTGAATATTCCGGCTATTATATTTTAACGGCAAAAGACAGCAAAATGACAATACCAAGATGAAACCTTCTTTTCTCATATTACTTCAGATGCTTTGCCTGTCATCCTTGCTGTGTCCTTATGCCCGAAGTACAACCAATGATATTGATGCGGACATTGTCGCCAGCAATCTCAAACCCTACGCGGAAACTTTCTCCTATAAAGCATACTCTCCTGTCTGTATTCAGGCAGAAGGTTTGGCATTGACCGCTGACAGCGGCAGCCTGAAATATGACCTGTCTATAAGCCTGACACCTGTACCCTATAAGAGCGGGTATGTTATGCCCTCCGATATGGAGAATGTCAGCCTGCTGAACGACGGGGTGCGCTTGCTGCCCGGCGGTGAACATTTTGCCGATACCGCTCCTGCGGTTATCTCGCTGGCTTACGACCCTGCACGTATTCCTGAAGGCTACAAGCAGACGGATGTTTTCACTTTCTATTGTGATGGCACGCACGGATGGCACCGTCTGGAGAGGATGGCTATCGACACCATAACCCATACCGTCACCTCGCTCACTCCCCACTTTACTGATTTTGCCAATGCCGTCATCAAAGTGCCCGACATGCTGGAAAGCAAGGCTTTTGTACCTACAGCAATGGCGGATATACCGGACGTCAATCCTATGCAGGGCATACCTATGATAGACGCTCCCGCCGTAAACAACCGCGGCACGGCTGAACTGACCTACCCGATTGACCTCCCAAAGGGGAGACACGGTATGCAACCCGATATGGATTTGCATTATTCCAGTGCGGGAGGCAACGGCGTTCTGGGCGTGGGGTGGCGTATCGCTTTCCCCGCAATCACCATTGACACGCGATGGGGTGTACCACGGTATGACCCTCTGAACGAGTCGGAACAATATATGGTGAACGGTGAAGCCGTGCTGTTCCGGGAGCAAGACGGTACGGCACAAACGCTTCCTTATCAGGAGAATTCCTTTATCCCGCGCCAAAAAGGCAATATCCGGTTTTATGCGCGGGATACGAAAAACTGGGACAGAATCCTGCGTATCGGCACCGGTCCCATGAATTACCGATGGGTTGTAACGGACAGGAACGGCATTACCACATACTATGGCACTGATCCGGACAATCTTTCCCATATTGACGAATCTAGTGTCGTAAGAACCGAGAACAACTGCATTGCCTATTGGGCGGCTACTATGAGTGTCGATGTGTATGGCAACTATATCCGGTACCACAATATAAAGGTCGGCAATAACATTTATGTCCGTTCCGTTGACTATACGGGAAACCGCAATCAGAATGTACCGCCGCTTTACAATATCAAAATAAACTATACCGATCGCAGCGATGTTGCCACCAACGGACGTTTGGGCGTATTGCAGGAAGAGCAAAAACTGCTTTGCAACATCTTGGTGCGGTACCGCGATCCGGACGAGCCTGACAATTACCTGCTGATGGACAACATAGCGGCATACTATATGCGCTATCACCGCCCGGATGAAGCAAGTCTGTTCAAAAGCCGTTTGGAGGATATTGTCATGCTGGACTCGGTGCACTACGTTATGCCTGAGGATTTGGAGGACTGCGACCTCGACCGTATCATAAAGGGCGGCGCCAAACCCAACGAAACGCTTCTGCTGAAACTGTTACACAAAGCGGAAAAAGAGCATGACACGGAACTGCTGCACCGGTTGGAATATATGCTTCACCAACCCTATGGCGAAAACAGCATACCTGCAAGTACAACCCATCTTACTTATGCAAACGCCCCCTCGGCAGGGAACTTGTTTCAAAGCGCCACAATCAACATCCAAAGCGGGAGAGATATTTCCGAGAGCAAGAGCACAAGTTGGGGATTAGGCGGGACATTTACCGTCGGTCCAGGCATAGATCCCGTTACTACGTTTGTTTCCGGAGGAGCGAATTACAACTACAGCAGAAGTCATGGCAGAACCACGTCTATGTTTATCGACCTGAACGGGGACGGACTGACGGATTGGGTGTATGAAAAAGACGACCGCGTATATTTCCGTAGGCAGCGTAAAACAGGCAGCGTTTACGTTTTTGAAAGCGAAAAAGAGTTGAAAGGAGTGCGCCGCTTGTCGCATGAAGTAACCGATTCTCATACATGGGGTTTGCAGTTGTCTTTTGGTGCGGACCTGAGTTACAGCAATCCAGTTTCCACCACATATACAGATACGTATTTCTCTGATATCAACGCAGACGGTTTGCCGGATTTGATTGACGGCGATAGTATTTATATCAACCGGTTGGTGAATGGTTACCCTGTCTTCGGAGTCTTTACCGGCACATATAACGAACCTGTTCCGGTAAACAACAACCAATGTGAAAAAGGTATCATTTTTGTGAAGTTTGTTCGCTTTTATTTATATTTATTATTTTAGGTGTGACTTTTTTTATAATTCTCTTTGGCTCGTTTATTTGTTCTGGTGTTAATATAAATAATGAAATTATGATGATGAGTGTTAATATTTTTTTATACATTTTCTCATACCTCGCATCTCTTACATTATCACAATTTTTTCAGAAAGTGAACCTTGATTTGAATACCCACATTCCACAGGTAATTGTCAACATAAGGAATGACAGTTTCAA
>OQVT01001545.1_pt1 | contig 14566 bp, 7 predicted proteins | sample 1691561 | NCBI WGS metagenome assembly OQVT01 (sample SAMN03418260, study PRJEB22391) | human gut metagenome | biome: human-gut; feature: organic feature; material: feces | host: Homo sapiens | place: Tanzania | collected 2013-01 | reverse complement strand
TAGAAGATGCAGCCGCATCCTTCAATACAGATACACTTTCGATATCCTGTGGGTTGATGGTATTCAAATCACCCTCAGAACCATCAATCAAGATCAATGGAGTACCCTTGGAACCCTCACCAATGGTAGTAGTACCACGTACATTTACATTAGGAGTAGCATCCATAGAACCTGATGAGCTGGAAATCTGCAGACCAGGAACCAGACCCTGCAATGCCTGAGTAGCATTGGCAACAGGACGGGAAGCAATCTCCTTGCTGTCGATTACAGAGACAGCACCAGTGAGGTTTACCTTCTTCTGAGTACCGAAACCTACGACAACGACTTCACTCAAAGACTGATTGTCGTCTTCCAAAGTAACGTTCAACGGACCATTACCAGCTTTTACCGTCATCGTCTTATAACCTATATAAGACACTTCGACCATAGCACCTGGAGCAGCACTGAGCGAGAAGTTACCATCAAGATCGGTAACAGTACCTGTCTTGGAACCCTTAACCTTTACGGTGGCACCGATTACCGGCTCACCAGAAGGATCAAGAACCTGACCTTTAACGACACCCGACTGCTGAACAACCTGAGCTGTAGAAGCTGCCATGATAGATTGTGGAGGCAAAGCAACACCAGTTGCCAAAGCTGCCAAAGCCATCAATCTTCTAGACGATGTTATTAGCTTAAGATTTTCCATTTTAAGTTGTATTTTAATTTGTTAGTTTATGTTATACAGTTAATGTAAAAAATGTAAAGTGCCGCCCAGCTCTCGCCAAGGCAACTTTTTTTGCTTCACGGTTGCAAAATTCGGACTTTTTTATCATATATTAGGGAAAATTTCGCTAAAATAAGGGAAATATTCGGGAAAAAGTAGTAAATTTGTACCCAAAATACAAAGAAATACTAATAATCGAGATGAGAACAATATACTTGATACTGACTTTTGTGTGCTGCATCATTGCTAAAGCGGAAACATTTCCATACCGCAGCATTGCATCTTTTAACATTTCGCCAGCATCTGAAAGCTATTGTATGATGCTGGATAGCGAAGGAATGATGTGGGTGGGAACCAATTCCGGACTCAAATCATACGATGGCTATACCGTGAAATCGTATAAATCGAATGCGCTTTCTCCTGGTATTCTTCCCAACAACGACATCCGTTCCATAGCAGAAGACCACGAGCAGAACCTCTGGGTAGGAACCCGAAACGGCCTGGTAAAGATAAACCGGAAGACTGGCGTTTTCAAGACCTATTTCCTGCCAAGCGAAGATCAGAGAATCATCTACCATCTCTTTGTTTCGAGAGATGGTACACTCTGGGTTGGTACAGATGGAGGATTATCTTATTTCAATCCGGAAAATGAATCCTTCTATACCTATACTTCCAGGAATGCCTGGCTCATCAATGAAAACGGAAAGAAACAGCGCCTCAATTCTTTCAGCGTAAAATGTGTAGCAGAAGACAAAAACGGCGACCTTCTCATCGGTACCTGGTCTTCTGGACTGATGCGTCTGAAACGTGGCAGCAACGTATTCCGAAGCTATCCGAAGCTGAATGATAGGAATTCAGCCTACTCGCTCTTTTTCGACAGAAACCATCGCCTCTGGGTAGGAACCTGGGGGTATGGAGTGCTGTGCATCAGCAATCCGGACAATCTGAAGAATCCGCAGTATCATCAATATCCATACGCCACCAACAACTTCGACATCTTCTATAAATTCGTAGAAGACCCCACCACCAATACTCTATGGGCATGTACCAGAGAAGGTATCTGCTATTTAGATGAAGACCAGCCGCAAGCAGGCTGGAGCAAATATACCCAGATAGGCAACAACCGACTCATCTACTGCAATGACATCAGCACAGATGGAGCGGGAAATATCTGGCTCTGTACGCAGAATGATGGAGTTCTACAGATTACCCCCCCCCCATCTCTCTTCAAGCAGTGGTATCTGGGCAACCTGCAGAATGCCCCTACCATCAACTATGTCAATGCGATTCTCACTACCGACGGTAAATGGTTCTGGCTCGGACTCAATCCGTACGGAATAGCGCTCTACAATCGAGATACCGGTGACACCTATTATAATAAAGGCATTCCGGGCTTTGGTAAACTCAGCAGCTATACCCTTACCACCAGCATTACCAGCATCGTGAAACGAAGCAATGATGAAATATGGTTTGCCGTCAACAACTACGGTGTCATCATCAAACCGAAGGAAAAAGAAGCCTTCTGCCTGGACAACACCAATACGAACTACATAAAAGAAAATTTCGTTAATGCTGTTTTCGAATCGAAAGACAAGACGATGTGGATAGGAAGCCGAAATGGTATGAGTATCGTATATCCAGACAATACAGGCTACTTCCTGACCATGAAAGAAGACAAGAATGACTTCAGCAGCTGCGACATCCGTAACATCTGCCAGGATAGGCAAGGCAACATTTGGGTTTCTACAGATAATGAGGGTATTATCCGTATATCGGGCAATACCCGGAATATCCGTTCCCTAAAATACAGACAATACTGCCCTAAAAACGACAAATATGCCATTAACGATGCGCAGAAATGCATGGAAGACAATCAAGGTCGCCTTTGGGCTATTTCAAATAGTGGCGGACTCTTCCTATATAATAAGGTGGAAGACCGTTTTGAATACCAGAACCGAAAGCTTCATCTTCCGGATGATCAGACCTTCTCTATAGAAGGCGATGCTTCCGGCAATATCTGGGTAGCGCTCAACAAGGCACTGGCATATATCACCTGGAAAAATCAGGAGTCAGACCATTTGCGCAACATCACTTATTTCACCCAAGAAGATGGATTGGGAGAAATCAAGTTCTCGGCAGATGCCAGTTATCAGTTCGGCAAGGAAATCTTTTTCGGAACGAGAGCAGGCTTTTTCTCTTTCCCTCCGTCGGCTATGACAAAAATGAAGAATCACAGAAACTGCAAGCTCGTCATCACCGACTTAATCATTGATGACGTACCATTTGCACAACTGGATTCTGTTCTCAAAAGTGACATTTCCGAAGAAATGCCACATTACACAAAAAGGATTTCCATACCTTCCAATGTGAAGAAGTTTGATATCGAATTCTCACTCCTCACATACGGTAATACACGAAAGAACAGCTATGCCTACCAGCTGGAAGGATATGACGAAGACTGGCAATACAGCAAACAGGATGAACACAAAGCTACTTTCCAGAACCTGAATGCAGGCACCTACAAGTTACATCTGAAGGCAAACGACGGCTACGGCAAGTGGCAGGAACTGCCATACACCATCACCATCAAGGTGCTGCCACCTTGGTATGCATCACGCCTTGCCTTCATGCTCTATATCCTGATGCTCATTGGCGGCATCTTTGCTGTTGCCAGATGGTATAAGGAGCGGGTGAAGACCAGAAACAGCCTGCAGATGGGTGTTATCCTTACCAATATCACCCACGAGCTGCTTACCCCACTCACCGTCATCTCTGCCACTATCTACAAGTTCAAGGAAAGAGCACCACAGTATGAGGAAGATTATCTGGTGATGGACAGCAACATCAACCGCACCACCCGACTCCTGCGACAGATCCTGGAAGTGAGAAAGTCGCAGGCAGGACAACTGCATCTGCTCGTGAACCGCAGCAACCTGGTTTCCTTTATAGAAGAAGCTTGCGAGAATATCCGTCCGATGGCTGAACACCAGCAGATTAAGTTGAAGTTCAACAAGCCACATTCGGAAGGAACCGCATGGTTTGATGCCGACAAGATGGATAAGATTATCTACAACCTGCTCTCCAATGCCATTAAATATAATAAGGTGGGAGGCAAGATTGATGTATCGCTCAGACTCAGCAAGGAGCAGGCGGTCATCACGATTGCCGATAATGGCATCGGTATGTCGAAGGAGAAGATGAAGCATCTCTACACCCGTTTCTTCGATGGCGACTACCGCAAGCAGAACATGCCGGGAACCGGTATCGGACTATCCCTGACCCACGACCTGGTGAAACTGCATCATGGCGATATCCGCTGCGAAAGTCAGGAAGGCGAAGGCACTACCTTCACCATTACCCTGCCTATCAGAAAGAGTGCCTATGCACCAGATGAAATCGACAATTCAGACAAACCAAATGCAGTAAATCAGGAAGCCATCAGACAGGCAAGCCAGGAAACGGAGCAGGAATCCCAATCTGCTTCTGAAGACAAACCTAAGCTGACACCTGTCCGCCAGAGCATCTTCATCAGAAAGAATGCAAGCAAGATTCTGGTGGTTGAGGACAACGAGGAACTGCTCGCCCTGATGCTGCAGGTACTGAGCAAGAACTATCATGTGTTTACGGCAAAGAACGGAAAGCAGGCGATGAATATCATCATGAAGGAGGAACTCGACCTCGTGGTGAGCGACGTGATGATGCCGATTATGGACGGTATCGAACTGACCAAGCAGCTGAAGTCTGACAAGAGTTTCTGGCAGCTGCCAGTTATTCTGCTCACCGCCAAGAACAAGGAAGAGGACAAGACCGAGGCCTATGCCGTAGGAGCAGACGCCTATATCACCAAACCATTCAAGTTTGAGGAACTGGAAGTCCGCATCAATGCCCTGCTTGCCAACCGCAAGAAGATGATAGAAAAGATTCAGGCTGAAATTTCGCTCCAGGCAAATACGGAGAGCGAAAAACAGGCAGCCATGCACCTGAGTGATCCTGATCAGGCCTTCGTAACCCATGCCACAGAGATTCTGATGCAACATCTTTCTGATGGCGATTACAACCGAGAGGCATTCGCCAAGGATATGGCGATGGGCGAATCCACCCTATATAATAAGGTGAAAGCCACCACGGGTCAGACTGTCATTGCCTTCATCACCAGCATCCGCCTGAAGGAAGCTCAGCGCATCATCCAGTCGAACCCAAACATTCTGATCAGCGATGTGGCAACCCAGGTGGGCTTCAACACTCCGAAGTATTTCTCGAAATGCTTCAAGAAGGAGTTCGGCATCTTCCCAAAGGAGTATGCTGAGAAACTGAAAAACGCCAATTAGTATTATTAGTCGTGGAAATCTATCGTTTTTTCGCACATTTCCACGACTAATAAATACTATCTCCCTATCACTATTCTGCGCGAAACAGAGTTTTTACCCCATTTCGCGCAAAATAGTGACTCATTATTTTGCACGAAACGATATTTTTAGTATCTTTGCAGCCGAGATAATCTTGTTTTCGTGTAAATTTCACCAAACAATAATCTTGTTTTCGTGTAAGGAATGTATTTATCAAACCTATTTTAGAGAAGTTTAGCCTTCTTTTTACACCATCTACAATTGATTCTTCACCAACTCGTAATAATAACCCTTCTTTGCTAGCAGCTCCTGATGAGTTCCACACTCCACTATTACTCCATGCCGCATTACCAATATCTGGTCGGCATTCTTCACCGTGCTTAGGCGATGCGCTGCCACAACCACGGTTCTTCCATGGTAAAATTCATACAGATGGTGCATTATCTCCGATTCATTGGTTGTATCAAGGGCATTGGTCGCCTCATCGAAAAAGATATACTCCGGATTCTTATAAATGGCACGAGCTATAAGTAAGCGCTGGCGCTGACCTTGACTCACACCATTACCCTCCATACCTATTTTCGTATGATAACCCAGAGGCAACGTGCGGATAAAACCATCTACATTAGCCATCTTTGCCGCCTGATAAAGTCGAGTCTCATCCAGAGAATCGCTGTCAAGCGCAATATTGTGGGCAAAAGTATCACTGAAGATGAAGCTCTCCTGCATCACAGATCCCGTCACACTGCGCCAAAAATGAGGATTTATGGAAGTCAGCGGCACATTACCCACCTTGATACTTCCATGGTTGGGCTGATAAAACCCCTGCAGGAGCTTGATAAGCGTGGTCTTGCCACAGCCGCTCTCTCCCACAATCGCCGTCACCTTACGTTCTGGTATTTCCAGGCTGACGTCATTGAGGGCATAATTTCGCTCAGCCCCATCATAGCTGAAGGTAACGTGCTCCACACGGATGGTCCTGTCTTCAGGCAGTTCGCTAACCTTGTCATCAAGGTCAGTATCCTCATCGGGCTGCGAATGAATCTCATTCAGTCGCTCCAGACTGATTTTGGCATCCTGGACAGCCTGGATGAAGCTGATGAAGTCGTTGATAGGAGCGGAAAGCTGACCGATGATATAGGTGAGAGACATCATCATACCCAGCGTCATATCGCCATGAATGACATTACGAGCAGCAAGGAACGTAATGAGGATATTGGTGGACTGGCTGAAGAAAACGGAACCAGACTGCTGGAACTGTCCGATGGTCAACCCTTTCACGCTGATGCGAAAAAGCCTCATCTGCACACGCTCCCATTCCCAGCGCTTCTGACGCTCACAGTTGTTAAGCTTGATGTCCTGCATTCCCTGTATCAGCTGAATCATCTTGTTGCGTTCGGTAGCCGACTGGCTGAAGCGCTTATAATCCAATTCACGGCGATACTTCATGAAGAATGCAACCCATAATATATATAAGGTGTTTCCCAGCAAAAACACACCAAGCACGAGAAGACTATAATAACCGAGCACAACTGAAAACACGACAAAGTTGGCAAGGGAAAAGATGAAACCCAGCGAGTTGCCCATCAGGAACGATTTTATGCGGGAATGATCTTCTATGCGCTGCATCAGGTCGCCAATCTTCTTTGTATCGAAGAAATGGAGCGGCATCTTCATCAGCTTGACCAGGAAATCTGAAATCAGGGCAATGTCAATTCGGGTATTCACATGCAGCAATATCCAGCCCCGGATAAAGTTCACGCTAAGCTGGGCGATGAAAAGCACGAGCTGGGCGATGAGGATGAGCGTGACGAAGCCGAGGTTCTTTCCATTGATACCCCTGTCAACCAACGCCTGGGTCAGGAAAGGGAAAACTAATTGCAACAAGCTTCCCAGCAACATCCCAAGCAGAAGAGCCACAACCTGACGATGGTAGGGCTTGAGATATTTGAAAAAGAACCCCAGGCTCTGCCTGTGGCTCTCGCACTCCTCCTTGCGCTTGCCAAAGTTCACTCCGGGCACCATCAGCAACGCCATACCACAGTCCCGTCCCTGCACACTGGTGCTTAGCCAGCAGCGCATAAACTCCTCTTCTGTATAGCACAACTTCTGGGAGGCGGGATCTGCGATATAGAAGCGATAACGCCCGCTCCGGTTCTTCTTCACCTTATAGCAGACCACGAAATGGTTCTGGTTCCAGTGGAGGATGCAGGGCAGGGAGGCATCGTGGACCAGCTGTTCCATGGTGATTTTCACTCCCAGCGTACGAAAGCCCAGATACTCGGCAGCCTCGCTGATGCCCAGCATCGACACACCGTTGCGGGTGATGTGGCAATGATTGCGCAACATCTCTGCCGAATACTCCTTACCGTAATATTTCGCTATCATCCGCAACGAGGTGGAACCGCAGTCCATCTCGTCGAGTTGCTGATAATGGGGAAAGCCTTTAATCATAATCAGTTACTTTTTTCCGAATCTGTATCCTATGGAAATCATTCCATAACGAGGGATGCAATTGTATGTCGTTTCAGTCAACTCCTGTTCGCCAAATCCATTATCGAAATTAGTCAACTGATGAAATATGTCATAAGCCTTACATTGAACGGTAATCTTACCTTTCAAGAATGTCTTATACAAGGAAATGTTACTTACAACTCTTGTCTTATTGACTTCCTCTAATTTATAACCTTTACGCGTCAAGGAAGTCAAGTCACCGGAGAACTTAATATCCCATGGCAGGCGACATGCAAGATTAAAACCATACCTTATGTCCCAGGCTTCATAATTAACGGAATTCATCTTGTTTCTTATACTGTTATAGCTAAAACCTGCATTTAATTTCAACGTTAACTCCTTATGCTGAAAGACTAATCTGGCTGTTTCATCCAGGACATCTCGCTTATTTTTGCTACTCTGAAGACCTTCATTCATATGCCCAGACATAAGAGTCGTAACATCTTTCCTATAAACAATTTCATTGTTGATATTCCATGCCCTTGATTTTCCCAATCCCTTATCAACATACAAACGATTCCATGACGCCCAAGTCCCTTTCACGTTCTGAGGAATTACAAGAGAGTTACCATTCTTATCATCGTACAATGAACACATTATTATCATGTTAAGCATAAACTGAGATTGTGATGAAAAGTTTACATTCCACTGACGTTCTGTATTATGCCATGCATAGGTAAACTGATAATCGTACATCGATTCTTTTTTCAATCTACCATTACCGGTTGACATCACTAGCGGATGAGATGAATCTATAGTTTCAACCAAGTTTAACACAGATGGTTTGCGATAGGATTCCAATTTGTTGAAGAAATGAATCCTGGAATTTTTTCCCTGCCATTTAAGTCGGAATCTTGGACACAGATCAACATAACTCCTCGTAAGAGTAGTATCTACCGAAGAGTTACTATAACTCATATTCTTGCTAAGCATACGCACATCAAAGCCCGCGATCAATTGCCACTTACCCTTTTTATACTCCCAGTTTACCATAGGTTTATGCTCCCTGGACAGGCTGTTGGAATGATAGCTATTGGCATCATACAGATCACCCAAGGTTCGCTGACGTGAAACTGACTCGTTACCCTGTGTATAACGGTATCCGATTTCCAGACTCGTATTATTCAAGAAGTTGAAATGATAAAAACCTTCCAATGTATATGAATAAGATTTCGTCTTGGTGTTATCATTGGCTACATAAGAGACAATAGAATCATTTATCGGGAGATAATAGGTTATATGACTATTCTCTCCTAGTTTCTGGTTATTGTCCGAGTATGAAGCATCGGCATGGAATATGAGATCATCGCCCCAGGCCAAGGCCTGCGACATTTCTATATTTTCACGAAGTCTAAAATTATGTGCTCTGTTATTCGCCTTGTTGATAGAATAATTCTGCAAATAGTCAAAGGCATTTCTGCCACCTTCATCTATAGCATCAAAAAGCTGCAACACAGAAGAATTTGATGGTATATCCTTATCAAACAGCGCATATTTGTTCAAGTCTTCATTTTTGCTCCTGCCATAATCCACCATAGTCTGAAACTGAAAATAGGAAATACCCATCTTCGTAATCTTGTTATTCAAACTGAAGGAAGAATTCCTGCTGTCATTTAAATTCTGAAATATTTTATTGATGTTGGTCTGAGGCAATATGCTGATCTGTTTTTTCTGCTCATCCAAATCAACGCCTTGCCATTGAGCAGCCAAATCTGTAGAAACGTAAAAAGTTCCACCGGTTTTCTCTGCAATAGTACTCACACCAACTTTTTTGGTGTTCACAATAGATTTTGGGCTGTCTGAATCCCAAAAAGATCCATCGCTGCCAGGCACGCTCGACTGATTGATGTTGTTAAGGTTAGCATACGCAGAAGCATTTACAGAACCTATCATATACCCATCAAATCCTCTTACCTGCCATCTGTCATTAGTACCGACACCAGCCTCTATATTTCCGAAATTATTTTGGCTATATTCCTTTTTCAAGAGAACATCCATCACATTGTCTTTCAAGTCTGTCTTTGTATTCAGGTTGCGGTTCTTTTCTTTGCTCTGCTCAAAGACTTTAAGACTTTTTACCGTATAATACGGCATATTCTCCAACAAAGCCAGATTATTTCCCTTAAACAACTGCTTGCCATTTAAAGTAAGGTAATCTATTTTCTTATCATTGATAAAGATTTCTCCATTGGCTTCAATTCTTGCACCGGGCATCTGCCTGATCAACTCATCAAGCATGGAACCTTCAGGCAGGTTGAATGCGTCTGCATTATACACCAAGGTATCTCCTTTGTGAAAGAACTTGATTCTGGTAGCACGCACGGTTACCTCACCCAACTCATTATCACCAGTCAGGCTATGTTTAGACTTCAGCCTTACCAGTTTTATAGCTGGAATCCACCGCCGTAAGACTCTTGCCGCATGCTTTAATTTGTAATTGACCGTAATAGACTTGTAGCCTTCACAATCTACCTTTATGATATATGATTCAACCTTAGCAGGAACTTTGAAGGAAAATGAAGAAGCAATCATATAACCAGAAGGACGTTCATTTCTCACAGACATTGTATCTATAACAGTACTGTCTGTTGACATCAATGTTACTTTAGCCTTTTCCAAGCCATAATCAGTAAATGAATCCATCACAAAGCCAATCAACTCTATCGTTCTACCGGCAGGCTGAGCGACGGCTATTAAGTTCATTACACAAAAGGTAAAGACCAACAATATTTTGAAGTTTATATGTTTCATCTTATCAACATTTAATTAATACACATACTTGTATGTTTTCTATCATGTCAAATTCTGCCAGCAGCATTTTACTAAGCTCACTATTACTTTTGAGCTGAACAGAAGCAATTGACTTTTCCAATGTATCTTTGAGAGACTCTTTCATATTTTCTTCTATAAAGAACATATAATGACTAGTCAATTCTGACAAATTTCCAAGATACCTTAATATCTCATTATTTCCACCTAACTGATTAAGAAAAAGCAGAGAATCATATTTGTCATCATCCTCAACATAAATTGGCTGAGTCCAATCTACAACTTGACAATACTCTGCTATATTCATCTTTTGAGCCAAATGGAAAGCTTGGCCGTTGTCACAAATACCATTAGCTAGAATTTCCATTCCAAGAAGAGCATCTAAATAAATCAGGTTATCACCTACTACCAGTACAGAAGAAATATCTAGAACTTTCATGACCTCAACAAGGCTTTCAGCTATTCTATTATCATAATCAAAACAACTCTCATATTCATGAAAATGCTCTAAAAGATAATAGTCTATATATTCCATCAACTTTGTACTTATTGGTGAAACCATTTTACGTGCAAAGAAGTGATTTTTATCAAGCATAAACTTAAAGTGCTCTTCTCCCAAATTAGCTGGTCGATTTCCGTTTTCTTCTCTCCACCTGATGAATCTCAAGTTATTCTCCGAACAAATTTTATCTTCATCATAGTAATTCAAAAGTACGGTATGAATATAAATTTCTTCAGATGCAAATGTATGATTCAAACGCTTTAAAAAGCCTGGATGTTCCTTTGTGTAACGTAACAAAAATGCACATGCCTCTCTTGTCATAGAACACCATTGTGATCCCAAATAAATTTTATCTGGAAAATAGGATGTTGGGCGTTTTATTTGATATTTCACCTGAAAGCCTCGCAAGAAGTTGGTAATACAATACCTCTTAGGATTTCTTACTTGATAATAGTCATAAGGCAAGAAATACAACAACCGACGATCAATTTCTCTAAACGTAGCTATTCTACAGTCAAAATAACTTTGTCCTGGATTGTTGTCGAAGAATTGCAGGAAGCTTTCGTAGGGCTTTATGGGATAATCTTGCCCACTTATGATATGATAATAATCTGCATTTGAATTGTTTATCGCAATATTGAGCATCTTGATTTCAGTCTTCAAAATACTATAACCTCCCCAATGCAATCTGTCATGACCACAATACTTTATTCGGTTATTGCGATCAAGCAGATCGTTGATTACAGGCATATCAGTAGCCTTGCAATCTATATTCAAGAATAGATCACATTCTTCATGGTTCAAATATTCCAAAACCTTTCCCAATATTTGCCATTCATTATGAGCTAATATAATAAAGGCATGTCTCATAGGCATTATTGTTTTTGTGACAAGTACAAAAGAACGTTGTTCTTTACGCTATTTTCAATTTGTTTTTTATTACAATTAATTTTTTGTCCTTCTACCTGCTTTTGAATGCAATTGGCATAACATGAAGGTAGCAATTTACATTCCAGGCAACTCTCATTTTCAAAAGAAGACCGGACGAAGTAATCGTAAAAATGATTATTCGGCACAAATTCACCATCATTGTCAATTTTACCAATTGAATACTTTTCGGAAAAATCCCGGGCAGTACATTTGAATACAGACAAATCATAATTAACAACAAACTGTTTCATATTTTCTGTATAACACTGATAACACGACAAATCAGTTAATTTCTTTTTATATCCATGAGAGACAAACAGCTCCATTTTTCGAGTTATATCGTCACCCTGCATATTACGGTCATCTTTAAATTGCCAGACAAGCTGAGGCATGACGGTTATTTTATTTCGTATATCCAAAGGAAATACGTTCACTATTTCATCTATAGACTCCATATTCTTTGGGGTATAATTAATTCTAACCGTCATGTCTATATTGGGAATCGCCCTACATAAGGCTATGATATTAGAAGTTATAACCTCATAAGAATCATGGACATCTTTTGAGAAACGAGTCTTGTTATGGAAACGTTTTCCTCCATCCAAGGTAATCTGAAATGATGTTAGCTGAATCTCCTTTAGTTTCTCTATCATGTAAGAATTTACTAAATAACCATTTGTTGTAATGGTATTCCGAAAAGCCACATTATTATTGGCACAGATTTCTTGTACTTTTTTTGAAATCGGATAGACCACCTCTTGAAAATACATCAGGGGTTCACCGCCAAACCAATCTAACTGAAAGTGTTTAATTTTTCCGTCTATTACGGTTTTCCTGCAAAATTCAAGGACTTTCGCTACATCTTCGGAAGTCATAAAACCATCATGGTGGTTTTCGTAACAATACCAACAATGAAAGTTGCAATCCAGCGTTGGAAGAATCGTCACCCTTGCCATATCGTTGGAGAAACGACGAATCTTACTATTTGCTAAAATTATATTTTCTTCATTTAGATTGGTGTCACAGACCACACCATTGGCATGCAACTCCTCCAAGATTTCATCATCCAAAGTATCCACTTCTGAATCCGGCACAGACAGTCGTCGAAATAGTTCTTCGTCTATTTCGAGTAAAGAAGACCGCAACTGGTTATAAACAAATTTGCGGCCTTCTTTTTCTACGTAAATATTATACTTACTAACTTTCATTAGTTAACACAATGACACTTGTAAGCTCCATTAATGTTATCACCACTGCCCTGACAAGTACAGCTGCCAGACGAATTTGAGTTATTGCCACCAAGGATATGAAACATAGAATCCTTATCAACTACATTCGCAGGTTTAATTTTCTTTATTATCTGCATAATTCTAAAATTTAAAAGATTAATACTTAAAAAACTTATATTTATACTTTTCTTCCGTCAAGAGTTCCAAACAAATTTTAACCCCCTTTTTTACAGAATCCATTACATCTGTATCTACATAATCATCATTGATATTGAGTATAGCTAATACGTCAGCAAAGCTAGTAGCCCGTTTATCAACTTCTGGCAGAAACTTCATAATTTCACACAGAGAAATATCATACTGCCGTAAATAATCGACAAAAAGTGATAATTTTCGAATTTCCTGTTCCGTTACTGAAGATTCAATATCAGCACGATGCTTGAAATATATTTCATCAACAGCTCTTTTTGCCATATCCAAATATATTCTCTTTTCTGAAACCATAGAATATAAACAGAAAAAACATACTACAGGAACCAACTCGGAAGTCAACATCCTATATAGTTTTCCATTTGTAAGCTCTACTATTATGTCATCTACTCTTTTCCTCAATTTCTTATAATCCTCATAATCTGTATCGGAACAGGTACATTCCATATATATAGCAATTTCTTTTTTAAGCTTGTTTTTTTGTAAATATTCTAGCATAATTTGATAATTCTCGTTTGTTATAGTCTGTACAGGACGGGTATGAACTGCCTGGACAGAATCAACAATGGCTATATCTCTTTTATTGCTATTTATCAATAAAGGCCAATGATACTCTATACCACACCAACGCACATGCTCTTCAAACGTATCCATCACAGCCATAAGGGCTTCACGTGAAAAGCAAGGCATCATCATTTCGACAAAATTAGTATATCGTATTGTGCACATCGGATTGTGCAATGTATGTTCATACGTATAATAAGAATTACTCAATGAAGGTTGAGCGATTTTAAGCCTGTATTCCTTCATCAATTCAAATAACTTATTGACCGAATCTACTGAGATTTGAATATCATCATCCAACAACAGGAAATAATCATACTGTTCTATAAACTGAGGGTGCATTTGAAAATATTGAAAAGACATATCCATTTTGTAACCTTTCAGTTTACATACAAACTTTGAATCCCCAAGATACTTATTATAAGTATCGTCATAAACAAGCAAATGCAAATCAAAATTAGCTGTATCATAGCACAATTGACGATGCAAGCTTCCATCGCCAACTGACACAATAACACAATTCTTTCTTGATGTGTTTAGATTGTTAATTATTACTTGTTTATTCATTGTTTTTGTTATTTTTTAGGCGCAAATTTATATAAAAAATCAGAAATCTCCCAAATGCATATTTGTTTATTAACGTTTTTAACCCCGTTTAACACTGCCCTAAATGCAAGTCGGAAGTCAGCATTCTTCTTTAGAACTATTCTTTCAAGCATAGCATAAGAATTTTAATTCATAAAGTAATATTACTAACAAACATCCGTTTCCCTTGAAACAAGATCAGTTTATAATC
>OQVT01001544.1_pt1 | contig 14574 bp, 8 predicted proteins | sample 1691561 | NCBI WGS metagenome assembly OQVT01 (sample SAMN03418260, study PRJEB22391) | human gut metagenome | biome: human-gut; feature: organic feature; material: feces | host: Homo sapiens | place: Tanzania | collected 2013-01 | reverse complement strand
TCATTTCGCCACTCGACCTCAACGAAAGCGAATTGGAGTTTGACGATCCTGATGCACCACTTGTGGAAGAAGAACACCACGAGGAAAGCCAACAGCATCCAGAAGAGGAGTCCCAGATCAGGAGTCAATATTGATGGCAATTTATCAAAATCCATTTGCAATATTTTACTTTCTATTCAAATCCTTTTTAAATAAGGAATGCGCAAGCTACGATAGCGAAAAGAGCAAATGCTTGAGGTACTGCGGACAGCAGATAGTGACATCATAGATTTTAAAATTCAAGAAAATACCATCACAACCTATCACCGTACCAATCCGACTTTACCTTTTGACTTCGACACTGAGGAATCAGAAGGAACAAAGACATTGTTCCGCATGATGCTGAAAATGATTGGTATAATCCATGAAAACAAACTGATGTTTGTTGACGAAATAGACAACAGCCTACACACACAGCTGGTTGAGTTTATAATAGGGATGTTTAATCATAGCGACCATGCACAGATCATCTATACTACCCACAACACCCATCTGCTCAACACTGACTTCCAGCGTAGAGACCAAGTGTATTTCGTAAACAAGCGTGATGATGGCAGCAGCGATCTTTATTCGTTGTACGATTTCAAGGATTTCAGAGACACCCTGGATATGGAAAAAGCATATTTGCAAGGACGCTTTGACGCCATCCCCTATATATCTACTCTAACACTTTAGGTTTATGGCAAGAATACAAAGAACCTCTAAAGGAAAAACGATGAAGCCCAACTATTTTGTCTTCTGTGAAGGCGATACGGAGGTAGCGTATACTGAAATGCTGAGAGCATATTATCGTTTGCCAATTCACATCATACCCAAACGCACATTACTGAATATTACTCCGGCATTAATAAATCGATGTAGATCGAACTATGTAGAAACAAAGAATGACAAGACGTTCTTAATGTATGATTTGGATGTTCCGTCTGTTCTTGATAGATTGCGCAAGATTTCAGAAACTGTTTTACTGTGTTCAAATCCTTGTATAGAACTATGGCTTCTTTTACATTATACTGACCAGTATGCGGAAATAACAAGTACGGAATGTGTTCACAGACTATCCAAATACATAAAACAATACAAGAAAGGTAAATTATCAGTTGAAGACACGTCGTATCTTATGAATCATGCTGATTTGGCTTGTAATAGAGCCAAAGCTAAAGTTCCATACACAAACCCTTCCTCTACCGTTTTCAGGTTAATTGAGGATTTGGAACATTTAAGAAGTTTGGAATAGATGTTGTAATAAGCAGACTGAGTGAGGGAGAGTCGAAAGCCAAATACAATTTGGCTTTTGGTCTTCCTCTGCTCTCATCACATTTCTCCCTTTTGTCATTTACATTTCGGTCAAACCCTTTGTTTATGGGCGTTTGCAGGCGTTTTTGTCTGTTTTGTTTTGCCTTTTGTCCAATTTGTAATGCGGTATTTTTATTATCTGTCGTAATTTTGCAACCGAACCGAAAACCTATCCGTTTCAAATCTTCAATCGAACGAATTTAAATTAAAAACCATAATTTACCTAAACGTTTTCAACATGAACCAAACAAAAGGAAACAAACGTAGCCGTTTCTTTGCGTTGCTTATCGCCGGTGTACTCTCGGCAGCTTCGCTTTCGGCGCAGGCGCAGAACCGCACCATCAAAGGATGTATCACTGACGCCAATAACAAAGAACCGCTTATGGGCGCCACTATCACACTCGACGGTGGCAAAACGGGTGCCGTGACCGACCTCGACGGCAACTACACTCTCATCGTTCCGGCAGGAACAAAGCAAATCACTGTATCTTATATTGGTTATATAGCCAAAACCGTGCAACTCAAAGGCGACGTAATCAACATCACACTCGACTCCAACGACCGTCAGCTGGGAGAAGTTGTGGTGGTGGGTTATGGTACCGCACGCAAGAGCGACTTGACCGGTTCGGTGGCAACGGTTAGTGCCAAGGACTTCAACAAGGGCTCTATCTCTTCACCCGAGCAGCTTATCAACGGCAAGGTTTCGGGTGTTCAGATCATGTCGAATTCAGGTTCTGCCACATCAGGCAGCACTATTCGCGTTCGTGGCGGCGCTTCATTGAACGCTTCTAACGACCCGCTCATCGTGCTCGACGGTGTGCCTTTGGAACTGGGCGGTATCTCCGGAGCCGACAACTTCCTCAGTATGATCAATCCGCAGGACATCGAGTCGATGACCGTATTGAAGGATGCAGCCTCAACTGCTATCTACGGATCGCGCGCTTCTAACGGCGTCATTCTCATTACTACAAAGAAAGGCAGCGACTCGAAGCTCAACGTGCAGTTCTCTTCAACCAATACCATGCAGACACGCGCCCAAATGGTGGACATATTGAGTGCCGAAGAGTTCCGCTCGGTTGTCAATGCTCACGGCACCGATGCCCAAAAGGCTCTGCTGGGCAGCGCCAATACCGACTGGCTTGACGAAGTTTATCGCACCACACTATCTACCGACAACAACCTTTCTCTGTCGGGCAACATCGTAAAGGGTCTGCCCTTCCGCGCTTCTGTAGGCTATGCCAACCAGAACGGTATAATCCGTGGCGACAAGTCGGAGCGATTTACCGGCAGCATCGTGCTCAACCCAAGCCTCTTCAACGACCACCTGAAGCTCAGACTCAACGCCAAAGGCTCGCTCACTAAGAACACTTTCTACAACAGCAGCGCCATTTGGGCTGCCGCAACGTTCAATCCCACTCTGCCCGTATATTCAGGTTCGGACAAGCTGGGAGGCTATACCGAGTCGCTCGATGCCAGCGGCAATCCTATCAACACGAAGGCTGGACAGCGCAATCCGCGCGGACTCGTTGACATGTACGACGCTGGCAGCGACGTGAAGCGTTTCATCGGCAACTTCGACGTTGACTATAAGCTCCACTTTTTCCCCGATATCAAGCTGCACGCAACGGTCGGAACCGACGTGGCTGAAGGCAAAGGACACACCCGTGTGCCCGAATATGCAGCTTCAAACTTCTTCGACGGAGGCTACAACTACAACTATGGTCCGCAGAAGAAGATGAACAATCTGCTCACAGTTTATGCCAATTACGGCCACTACTTTGAAGAGGCAAAGAGCAATGTGGACGCTACCATAGGTTACGACTACCAGTACTGGAAGTCGACACAGCCCGAAACTGTGGAGTATAACATGGCTGGTTCGCAACTCAAGACCCACAAGGCTGAGGACTATCGCCATACTTTGCTCTCTTACTACGGTCGTGTCAACTACTCGTACGATGGACGCTACCTGCTCACCGCTACCATGCGTCGTGACGGCAGCTCTCGTTTCGGCAGCGACTACCGTTGGGGTACTTTCCCGTCAGTAGGCTTGGGATGGACCGTAAGCAACGAGAAGTTCCTCAAGGACAACAAGGTGCTCAGCAATCTTAAGCTCCGTGCATCGTACGGTGTGACCGGTCAGCAGGAGGTAGGCGGCAACTACAACTATCTGCCCGTTTACACTTACAGCGCTGCAGGTGCCGAAGCCTACATCAACGGCAGCTGGATCAACACCTACAGACCCGAAGCTTACGTCTCTAACCTTAAATGGGAGACTACCGATTCTTGGAACGCAGGTTTCGACTTCGGATTCCTCAACAACCGCATCTCTGGTTCGTTCGACTTCTATACACGCAAGACCAAAGACCTCATCGCCACCGTTCCGGCAGCAGCTGGCACACAGTTCGGCAAGACCATTACCACCAACGTGGGCAATGTGGACAGCCACGGTATTGAAGTTACGCTCAATGCAACTCCAATACAGACCAAGGATTGGGAGTGGAACCTTTCATACAACTTCACATGGCAGAAGATGCAGGTGAAGAATCTGTCACTGGTGAAGAGCGACAGCGAGACAAATATGATTGTAGGTCCTACGGTTAAGGACGAGAACCAGATTCAGGTGCTCACCGAGGGCTATGCTCCTAACATGTTCTATGTGTACAAGCAACTGTACGACCGTAACGGTAAGCCTATCGAGGGAGCCTATGCCGACCTTAACAAGGATGGCGCGATAAACGAATCCGACCGCTACCGCTACCATTCGCCAATGCCCGACTACATCATGGGACTCTCTACATCACTCCGCTACAAGCAGTTTACACTCGGCATGAGCTTCCGCGCCAACATAGGCAACTATGTCTACAACGCTACAGCGATGAACACCGGTGCATGGGAAGTGGAGACATGGGCTGACGGACTGCAACTCAACAACCTCAACCGCAGCTATATGAAGACCGGATTCCAGACACGCCAGTATCTGTCGGACTACTATGTGGAGAACGCTTCGTTCCTTAAGCTCGACAACATCAACCTGAGCTACAACTTCGGAAAGATTACCAAGTGGTGCTCGTTGTCGCTCTCGGCTATGGTTCAGAACGTATTCTGCATCACCAACTATTCGGGTGCCGACCCAGAAGTGCCCAATGGAGTGGACAGCAGCTTCTATCCGCGTCCAAGAACATACACTCTGAGCCTCGGACTGACGTTTTAAGTGAAGAATGAAGAGTGAAGAGTGAAGAATGAAAAGTGAAAAGAGAAAAGTGAAAAGTGGAAAGTAAAAATCCGTTTGCTTTAAACAAATACTAAAAAGAAAACTATAATGAAACTAAAGAATATATTATATGGTGTGATGATGGGAACAGCGGCGCTGACACTTAACACCGCCTGCACCGACGACCTAAACCAGTTTCCACACAACGAAACCACCTCTGAGCAGGTGTACACCAACATCCAGAACTATGAGTCTGTGCTTGGCAAGATATATGCTTCGATGACGGCAACCGGTCAGGAAAGCTCCGGCACCGACTTCTCTTCAAGCCATGGCGAGAACTACATGCGTATGTTCATTAACCTCCAGGAGGGCCCGACAGACGAAATGGCGTACACGTGGCTTACCGGTGATGACATGACCAACATATCCTTTATGAAGTGGGATGCCAACGATACATGGGTGAGCGATATGTACTATCGCATCTACTACAACATAACGCTGTGCAACGAGTTCCTTCGCAACTGCTCCGACTCTAAGCTTTCGTCGTTTTCTGAGAGCGACCAGACCAAGCTGCGCCGCTATAAGGCTGAGGCAAGATTCATGCGTACTCTGTTCTACTATCACGCTATGGACCTCTACCGCAACATCCCGTTTGTCACCGAAAACGACCCTATCGGCACTTATGTTCCGCCTTGTTACACTCCTCAACAGACGTTCGAGTATATCGAGTCTGAACTGAAAGGATGTGTTGCAGATATGGCTTCGAAGAACGATTGTCCTTACGGTGAAGCCTCAAAGGGTGCTGCCTACACTTTGCTTGCAAAGCTTTACCTGAATGCCGAGGTCTATACCGGCACTGCCAAATACTCTGAATGTATCGATGCCTGTAAGCAGGCGATTGCCCAGGGTTACACGCTCAATAGCGATTATGCACAGCTCTTCAATGCCGACAACGACAAACGAACCAACGAGATAATCTTCGCTCTGCCGCAAGACCCCGACCATTTGATGACTTACGGATCGACTACGTATCTCATCTGCGGCTCGGCAAGCAGCACATCCAACTCGCAGAACGCTGCCGATCTGGGCGTTGCTTCGCCTTGGGGCAACTTCCGCTCACGCGGAAACCTTACTGCCAAGTTTGCCGATGGCGCCAAAGACCATCGCTATATGTTCTTCACCGACAAGCAGAATCAGTACATCTCTGACTTCACCAACCAACAAGACGGCTATCTTTTCACAAAGTGGACCAACCTGAAGGACAACGGTGAGACTGCATCCAACACCGCTTCTTATGGTGCAGCAACCGATTTCCCGCTCTTCCGATTGGCTGATGTGTACCTCATGTATGCCGAGGCTGTAGTGCGTGGTGGCAACGGTGGCAGCCGTGAACAAGCCATTCAGTACATCAACGATCTTCGTAAACGTGCCTATGGCGACGAAAGTGGCAACATCAAGGAGAGCCAGTTCACCAAGGAATTCATCATCGACGAGCGTGCCCGCGAGCTTTACATGGAAGGCTATCGTCGCACCGACCTCATCCGTTTCGGCCAGTTCACCACCGCTTCTTATATATGGGAGTGGAAAGGCGGTACAAAAGACGGCATGGCTGTAGACAACAAGTACAACTATTATCCTATCCCGTCGACCGACCTTACGGCTAATCCTAACTTGAAGAACGAAGAGTATTAATTAAAAAGGGGCCCTACCCCCTGCCCCTCCCCAGTAGGGAGGGGAGTGGGGCTTTCATTAAAATAAAATCATTATGAACAAGATATTCAATCAATTATTTCTGTATCTTTGTATAGCATTGTTCTGCGCAAGCTGCAACAACGACGGAGATACAATATATGTTGACGGCATGGCACCTTCAGAACTTATCGCCACATCGTCAGACGTAAAACTCGACATCAGCCAGCGTGCCAAGGTGGTGCTGCAACTTGCATGGAAAAACCCGACATTACTGTCAAGCGACGCCAACAATCCGGTCACCGGCAACCTGCTGAAGACATACATTGAAGCTTCAACTTCTGAAAACTTCGCTAACGCAACGTCTACTGCTGTCACTTCACTTACAAAAGCTTACACCGGAACCGAACTCAACACGCTCGCCAAGAACCTTGGCATCAACGTCAACACAGCCGGTCAGCTCTACTTCCGCATAAAGTCGATGCAGGGAGAGAATATGGAGCCGCAATATAGTAATGTGTGTTCAGTTACCGTTACACCTTATTATGTTGACATGACCAAGCTCGCAGTGCTCGCAACCAACAAGGTTGACACCATAGCTTATCTGCATTCGCCTGAAGCAGACGGCGTGTACACCGGCTACATGAACGCTACTCCGTGGCTCAACTGCTGGTTCTACGAATACTCTGGCGACACTTGGGGCAACTATGCTGTCAATGATCATGAGTTCGAATTATCTAATGCAAGCGATGCATGGAACTGTTGGTTTGCTGACGGAACCGGAGCCTGGTTTGTAAAGGTTGACACCAAGCAAATGGAATGGACCGCTACCCTACTCTCACAGATTCGTGCCAACGGCAACGACATGACCTATTACAGCAAACGTCAGCAATGGGGATATTACATAACGACTACCGCCGACAACGAGAAGGTTACGATTGATGCCGATGCAAAGGAATACAACAAGACAACACGAACCGACTATGCCGACGAAAAGACTCTTCACTTCGATGCAAACGACGGAAAGCTCTCGCAGGCTTCGGCTTCTACTGGCATCAACATAGCCAAGGCGGGCACCTATACGATAATCGTTGCTGCCGACGGTAAGGGTTATCTAACCTATTCGGTGGTTGAAGGCAAGGTTGACTTTACCACAACGGACGAGCCGCAGGTTAAATATCCTGCCGAACTCTACATGGTTAAAAAGGATGACGTATCCGTTGAGCTTGCCCGACTCGCCAAGACTGGCGAGACGACATATAGCGGTACATACACACTTACAGCCAAGTGGGAGGAATTCAAGATTGTCGACCGCGAGAATTCTGTAGTATATGGCTCTGATCCGAGCGACCAATTCACACTCTCTTCGGATGCCGGAGCATGGAACATATGGTTTGACAATGATGTCGAAGCAGGCAAGACAGTGACCGTAACGGTCGACCTGAAGACCATGAAATGGAGCCGCACCATAATGGAATAGACGCTTCTACAAACCGATAGTTCCGACCATAAAACCTCCTTGATTAATGAATACGTTATCATCTGCCAATGAATACGTTATCGTTGGTCAATGAATACGTTATCGTAGGCTTATGAATACGTTATCGTTTTTCATCAATCAAAGGACAAAACAAAAAGAAACAAAACGACAAACAAACAAAACGCTCTACCCTTCACTCCCTCCCTACTGGGGAGGAGTGGAACGGAGCCTTTACATTATATTATATACAATGAAAAAATCATTCCTTAAACCGCTTCTACTCGCTGCCTTGGCGTTCGTCACGTTATCTTCGTGCAGCGACGACAACGATACGATTCCGCAGAAAGAACCGACCTACGACATGACCGGTTTTGCAAAGGGTGCCGACGTGAGCTGGCTCACACAGATGCAGGCTTCAGGCAAAAAGTTCTACAACAGCAACGGTACTGAGCAGGACTGCATGTCGCTCTTGCGCGACCTTGGTGTCAATTCCATACGTCTTCGTGTATGGGTTGATCCCGCAGACGGATGGTGCAACAAGAAGGATCTGCTCACTAAGGCATGGAATGCGAAGAATCTTGGCGAGCGAATAATGGTAGATTTCCACTATTCTGACTCATGGGCAGACCCAGGTCAGCAAACCATTCCGGCTGCATGGAACGACTTCAAGGACGACCTCGACAAGATGAAGGCTGCCGTAGCAGAACATACAACCGACGTTCTGAAGTATCTTAAGGACAACGGCATTGATGTCGAGTGGATACAGATAGGCAACGAGACTCGTACGGGAATGCTCTGGCCGCTCGGTCTTGCAAGCGACGACAAATTTAGCAATTATGCTGCGCTCAACAATGCGGGCTACGATGCTGCAAAGGCGGTTTATCCCAATGCCCAATGCATCATACACATTGACAAGGGCAACGACCTTGGCGGATTCACATGGATGTTTGACGGACTGAAGGCAGCCGGTGCAAAGTGGGACGTTATCGGAATGTCGATCTATCCCGAAGACAACAACTGGCAGAAGTTGACCGACGACTGCCTCAACAACATCTCTACTCTCGCCACACTTTATAACAAGAAGGTGATGATATGCGAGATCGGCATGCCGTGGGACTCGGAAAATGCCGCTGCAATGATGCAGAAGATGGTGGACGGATGCAAGGCTAAGGCTGAATGTCTGGGCATTTTCTACTGGGAACCGGAATGTTACGGCGGATGGAACGGCTACAACAAGGGAGCGTTCGACTCCAACGGCAAGCCGACCGATGCTCTGAATGCTTTCAAGAATTGAAAGTTGAGAGTTGAGAATTGAGAGTTGAGAGTTGAGAGTTGAGAATAATAATCTACATCCAATATACAATAAACATTTAATATATAATCAATGAATCGTTTATATACATTAACATCCAATATGCTCAACAGCATACCACTCCCCTCCCTGCGGGGGAGGGGCTGGGGGTGGGGCTTCTGCGCCCTTTCTCTCGCTGCATCCCTCACCGCTTCGTCTCAGCGCAGCACGCTCAATCTGAAGCAATGGCAGTTCTCGCGCGACAGCATCAACTATAATGCTGTGACCATTCCGCACGACTGGGCGATAAACGGACCCTTCGACAAGAAGTGGGACCTTCAGTTTGTTGCCATTGAGCAGAACGGCGAGAAGGAGAAGACGGAGAAGTCGGGACGCTCGGGCGCTCTGCCTTGGATTGGCAGGGGATTCTACAAGACTACCGTCAACCTGAAGCGCTTGCCCAAGACAGCCATACTGGAGTTTGACGGAGCCATGGCAGACCCTCATGTGTATATTAACGGCAAGCTGGCGGGCCACTGGGCTTACGGATATAACGCCTTCCGTGTTGACGCTGCGCCATACTTGAAGAAGGGCAGAAACGAGATTAGCGTGAGCCTCAACAACCGCGAGGAGAGCTCGCGATGGTATCCGGGTGGCGGAATATACCGTCCCGTACAACTCGTGATGAATGCCGACGCTGCAACCATCAATCCCTGGGGCTGCTATTTCCGCACAGAGTCGATAGCTGACGGCAAGGCTGAGGTGAGCATCTGCACCAATATAAACAATGTAGACAAGACTCTCTCGATAGAAAACCAGCTCATAGACAATGCAGGACGAATCGTGGCGCAGTTCAAATACGGCGACTTCGACGCCCAAGGCAATGTTGTGAAGACGCTGACCGTGGACAACGCGCAGCTATGGTCGCCCGAATCACCTTATTTATATAAGCTCGTTACACGCCTCTACCGCAACAACCGCCTCATTGACCAGACCCAGCAGAAGGTGGGAATACGCACGGTGCGTGTGGCGCAGTATGACGGTTTCCAGCTGAATGGAGTTTCGCGCAAGATAAAGGGAGTATGTCTGCACCACGACCTCGGTCCGATAGGTGCCGCAGTGAACAAGGCTGCGCTTATCCGACAGATACGCACAATGAAGGATATGGGTTGCGATGCCATACGCACGGCTCACAATATGCCGTCGACATGGCAGATGGAGATATGCGACTCGATGGGTATGATGGTGATGGCTGAGAGCTTCGACATGTGGATTTATCCGAAATGCAAGAACGGCTACGCCCTCAACTTCAAACAGTGGGCTGACAAGGACATAGAGAATCTTGTGCTCAACCACCGCAACCATCCCTCTATCATCATGTGGAGCATAGGCAACGAGATACCAGAACAATGGAGCGAGGAGGGCAGAAACATCTCCAAGCACTTGCAGGACCTATGCCATAAGTTCGACCCTACACGTCCGGTGACGCAGGGAATGGACCGTGCCGAAGATGCGTTAAAGTCGGGATTCGCCCAAGTGATGGACGTTCCGGGATTCAACTATCGTGTACACAAGTACGACAAGAACATCCGCCAGTTGCCCAAGGGATTCCTCCTTGGTTCGGAGACAGCCTCAACAGTCAGCTCGCGCGGCGTATATAAGTTCCCCGTCGAGCCTTCCGACTCAAAGAAATATGCCGACGGCCAGTGTTCAAGTTATGATGTTGAGTATTGTCCGTGGAGCAATCTGCCCGACGACGACTGGCAGATGCAGGACGACCGCGACTATGTGATAGGCGAATTCGTATGGACCGGCTACGACTATCTGGGCGAACCGTCGCCCTACGACGAGTATTGGCCGTCGCGCTCGAGCTACTTCGGCATCTGCGACCTTGCGGGTCTGCCCAAAGACCGTTACTACCTGTACCGCTCACACTGGCGCAACGACGTCCCGACGCTGCACGTTCTGCCGCACTGGACATTCCCCGGACGCGAGGGCGAGACCACACCCGTCTACTGCTACACGTCGTATCCGATGGCAGAACTCTTCGTCAACGGCAAGAGTCAGGGCATAATTGCAAAGAATCCCGGTTCGCGTCTGGACCGCTACCGTCTGCGTTGGAACAACGTGAAGTATGAGCCGGGCGAGATACGCGTAGTGGCTTACGACTACGACGGCTCGCCTAAGGCAGAAAAGACAATACGCACGGCTGGTGCTCCGGCACGTATCGTGCTGAAAGCCGACCGCAGCAGCATCTCGTCAAAGGGCGAAGACCTCTCGTTTGTGACCGTATCGGTGGTTGACAAGGACGGCAATCCGTGTGCCACGGCTGCCAACAAGATGAAATTTCATGTTACGGGTGCTGCCAAATTCCGCGCAGCCTGCAACGGCGACGCCACCTCGCTCGTGCCATTCAATTCTACAGAGATGCCGCTGTTCAGCGGCGAGCTCGTGGTTGTTGTGGAAGGAATGAAGCACGGCACGGCAACACTCAGCGTCTCAACCGAAGGCTTGCCCATGGCAACGCTGCCCATAACAGTGGAATAAGCAGCCCATAACGGTAGAATAAACTGCTGACATCAGGAGGAGGGCGTGTCAAAAGTCGAAAAGATAAGAATAGGGCTATTAGTAGGAGGGTATAGCATCCCTGCTATACCCACTCAATCTACTGAAAATGAAGGCTGAGTGGGTAGGGCAAGGATGCCCTACCCTCCTACTGTAAGTTTTCTAAAAAATCGTATCACTTCAATTCTCGGATAAACCAGAAAAGTCCCTGGAAGTCATCTGGAAAAGCACCCGCATTTCCGATATAAAACCCTCACAAATCCATGTAAAAATTCCTCGCATTTCCAAAACGAGTCCTTTTGCATTGCAAAACGAGTCCTTTTGAGGTGCAAAAGGAGTCCTTTTACACACCAAAAGGACCCCTTTTGAAAGTCAAAAGGACTCCTTTTCAAATATATACTTAGCAAATTCCGTTCATTGGATAGCAAAAATGTTTCATGAAACAATTTTTGTTATCCAATGAACGGAATTTTAACTTCAGTAGGTTGCTGTAATCCTAACTTTGCAACGTCGTTACAACCGAACGACTTACGCACCTAAATTGGGAACGTTTGCAAAAACTTAAACCTTACATATTATGTATTCCAACAGCAACTACACAAAGTTATCGGCACTTATGCTCGCCTCGTTTATGGCTGTAGCAGCAAATGCCCAGAACGAAAAATCGTCGAAGTCGTCCAACTCAAAGGAGGAAGGCAACCGCAACGTGATGCTCAACGCAGCAAGCGCCAACGGTCCGCGCGAGATCCAGATTGGTCTGCCCTCTGCCGACGTCAACGTATTGGAGAACGGTCTGCCCGTAACTTACGCCACCAATCCTCATCCAGTCAACGCCACATGGCGCTCTGATGCAAGCCTATCGCACGTAGGACTGCTCAAGATTTCGGAGACAGCCATCACCACGGGCAACATCGGTTATGCCGTCAACTCGCAGACCCAGTTGGGTCAGGAGGGTTTCCAGGGCGTGCTCAACTACAAGACCAACCACTTCGGATTGCAGGAGTTCTCGCTCAACATGAACGGGCGTATGGCCAAGGACCTCTTCTATAGCGTCAGCGCCTACCAGGATTTCGACCCGGGAACGTTCAAGCTGCGCTCATCGCAGTATCAGGACCGCACACAGATATATAAGGCTGCGCTCACAAAGCGATACGCCGAGGGCCGTGGCGAGCTGACAGCTATGTACAAGTACAGCAATTCGCACCCCGTGTACAACTACGCCACCCAGTCGGCTCCGTTCATCTACGTGGGCGACGGTTCGGTTAAGGAGTTCGGCAAGTTCAAGCTCGGCACCACATCTTACCTTCCCGTCGATGCCAACATCACCTATCGCGACATGCGCACGGGCGAACTGAAGCAGACATCGCTCTACGATTACGACGAGAACCGCTCGTCTGAGGTTTCGTTGCTCAACAATCTGAGCTTCGGCGACGGCTTCAACTGGAAGACATCCGTACGCTATGACCATGCACGTGGAGCCTTCGTATATCAGACTCCTATGTCACTCATCGACCTGCAGGGCGACGGCGCAGCCTCAGCATACAACTATAAGTACAGCGACGCTATGGGCGCTGCACAGAAGTACAACGGCCGCTACGTTCAGACACGTATGTCGTGCCTCAACGCCGGAACCATCGACGAGTTGCTTTTCACCACCGAGCTGTCTAAGCGATTCAACAATTCAACCCTCCGCGTGGGTATGAACGAGTGGTACTACGACATCGACTACTGCTCAAACACTACGATGTACGACCAGAGCGTACCCGAAGACGGATCGTATGCCGTACGCCTTTGGGATGCCAACAAGACACAGAGCGTGTTCTACGATTTCAACAAGAACGCGTCGGAGTATTACAAGGGACATGAGAACAAGCTCGCCCTCTACCTCACACACGACTGGGACATCACTCCGAAGCTCAACGCCTACTATGGCGCTCGTATAGAGTGGCAGCGCCTTAAGGGCGAGAACGCAGCCGTGAAGAATGCTGCCGGCGACTACGTGGGCCGTTTTGCCGACTACCATCTCGGTGCAACGGCTGCCGATGGCACAAAAATTGCTCCTACAAATATGAAGTACGACTGGGTGAACTACGACTTCACAGCAGCCCTTACATATAAGTTGAACAACAACTTCGGACTCACCGGCGACTTCACCTACATCGTGCAGCACCCGAACATCTCGACATTCGCCCCGGCTTCGATGCCTAACACCGACAAGATAAGCGTGCCTCTTGGCCGTGCAGGTATCTACTACAACAACAAGTGGTTGAGCCTCACATCGCTCTTCTCGTACATCTCGAAGACCAACAACAACTCTACGCTCAATCTGCAGCACGACGGCGAGATCAAGGCAGCGCCCCTTACATACGACATTCAGACCTGGGGATGGACCACAGACGTGGTTGCCCACCCGTTCAAGGGTTTCGACTTCCACTTCCTCTTCACCTATCAGAAGCCGACATACAAGAAGTATGAGACCAGCGTGACATTCAGCAGCGGATATGTTGGCAAAATCAACGCTACCGGAAACATCGTGGCTGAGATTCCTGAGGTGCTCATCGAGCTTGACCCGAGCTATATGATTACACCTGCATTGAAGGTTTGGACATCGTTCCGCTACTTCTCTAAGACCTACGCCAACATCAATCAGGCCTACTACTTCAACGGCCATTGGGAGACATTCGGCGGCGTTAACTGGCAGGCCAACAAACGTCTGTCGCTCGGTTGCACCGTTGTCAACTTCCTCAACCAGACTGGTGCCAAGGGCTCTATTGCCGGTGCCGAGCTCATTACGAAGGACGAAGCTAAGGACATCAAGAACCAGCTGATGACAGGTTCGTATCTGCGACCGTTCACAGTGGAGTTTACAGCGAGTTTGAAGTTCTAACAGGGAGCCCAAGCCAAACCCCACAAAGCCCCACCCCCTGCCCCTCCCCCGCAGGGAGGGGAGTAATATGCACTGCCACTTTAAGTGTTATGATATAGCAATAAAATCATACCACTCCC
>OQVT01001537.1_pt1 | contig 14598 bp, 10 predicted proteins | sample 1691561 | NCBI WGS metagenome assembly OQVT01 (sample SAMN03418260, study PRJEB22391) | human gut metagenome | biome: human-gut; feature: organic feature; material: feces | host: Homo sapiens | place: Tanzania | collected 2013-01 | reverse complement strand
CCGCACTGCCGAGCAGTGCAATGTTCTTAATTTCGTTAGTCTGATAAACTTTCATAGGACTATAGTTTTATTAGGTTTTTTACGTTTTAAGTTATCGGAGGCTAAAGTTATGAAATTATCTGCGAAAAACAAGCGTTTGCTTTTAAATATTAAACTTTATTAGTACTTTTGCACCTATTATGGCTGGTTTATATCTGCATATTCCGTTTTGTGCGAGCCGTTGCATCTATTGCGGCTTCTATTCTACTGTTGGTCTTGACCTGCAGCAGCGCTATGTTGATGCGCTATGCAAAGAGATGTCACTTCGTCCTACCGAAGAAACCATCACCACCATCTATTTGGGTGGAGGCACACCGAGCCAACTCAGCATCCAACAATTACGTCAGTTGTTCTCATATATAAAAGAGGTGTATCGCCTCCAGTTAGAGGAAGTGACCATCGAATGTAATCCTGATGATGTGACAGCACAATTGGCAGAAGCACTGAAGTCACTTCCTGTCAATCGGGTGAGTATGGGTGTACAGACCTTCGACGACCATAGATTGCAGTTTCTTCACCGTCGCCATAAAGCCTGTCAAGTAAGTACAGCGGTCAAACTACTACAGCAAGCGGGTATTGACAATATCAGTATCGACTTGATATACGGTTTCCCCAAGCAGACTTTACCAGAATGGGACGATGACATCAACCAAGCCATTGCACTCAATGTGGAACACTTATCAGCCTATGCCCTGACCTATGAGGAAGGTACCCCACTCTATCGCATGATGCAACGAGGTGAAGTGGAAGAGATTGATGAGGAACTGTCGAGACAGATGTACGAGCGTCTTATAGACCGTCTGACCGCAACAGGTTTTGAGCACTACGAGATTAGCAATTTTGCCAAACCCACACGTCGGTCGCGCCACAACAGCAGTTACTGGCAAGAAAAGCCATATATTGGATTAGGAGCAGCCGCCCACTCCTTCAATCTTTATGAACGTCTATGGAATGTGGCAGATATCCGACAATACATCGATAGTATAGAGAATGGGTATTTGCCTGTTGAGAGTGAGTCCATCGACGGAGATACCCGTTACAACGACCGCATCACCGTGGCCCTTCGCACCTGCGAAGGACTCGATCTTAATATCCTCACACCGCAACATCGTCAATATTGTCTCCAAGAAGCACAACCGTTTTTAAGCGATGGCCTGCTGGAGCTTACCGGCCATCACCTGCATCTTACCCGTCGCGGACTGTTCGTAAGCGACTTAGTGATGAGTTCTTTGATGTTTGTCTGACGACAAAACAAGCCTTTGTCCGTCTTAAATATAAAATAGATATTAAGACTGACAAAAAACAAGTATATGAAGAAAACGCTTTGTGCATTCCTCTTGACAGGATGCACCATGGCCATACAGGCACAAGGACTGACCGACACACGCAACAGCCAGCAGACTCATGCCCATAATTTGCCTATTGGTGCTACCCGATGGACAGGAGGTTTTTGGGGAGACCGTTTCAATGTTTTTGCATCAACCGGTATTTGGAACATGTGGAACACTTGGAACAACCCCGATCTTTCTCACGGCTTTCGAAATTTTGAAGTGGCAGCAGGAACCGTCAAAGGAGTACACCATGGACCGCCATTCCATGATGGCGACATGTATAAATGGCTGGAAGCTTGCGCTGCTGTCTATGCTGTTACCAAGGATCAAAAGCTCGACGAACTGATGGATCAGTTTATCCAACAGGTCGCTTTGGCACAGCGCAACGATGGTTACATCCACACGCCAGTAGTTATCTCCGAACGTAATGCCGGCATCGACTCACATGCTGGAGACCATACCAATATCGGCATTGAAATAGGCAACGACCATAAAAAGGCCTTTGCCTCAAGGCTGAATTTCGAAACCTACAACCTGGGGCATCTGATGACAGCAGGTATCATACACTGGAGAGCAACGGGAAAGAAGACACTTTTCAACTGCGCACAGAAAGCAGCCGACTTCCTTTACGACTTTCTTACCAACGATGCCGCCGAACTATCGCGCAACGCCATCTGTCCGTCACACTATATGGGTGCCGCCGAAATGTATCGTGCCACTGGCAATCCAAAGTATCTGCAACTCGCCAAAGGGCTTATTGCCATACGCGATTCGGTAAAAAACGGAGAAGACCACAACCAAGATCGCATACCTTTCCGCCAACAATATGAAGCCATGGGACATGCCGTACGTGCCAATTATCTCTATGCAGGTGTGGCAGACCTCTATGCCGAGACCGGAGAGGCACAGTTGATGAAGAACCTGACAGCGATCTGGGATGACATTATCCAGCATAAAATCTATATCATGGGAGGATGCGGAGCGCTCTACGATGGAGTATCGCCCGATGGCACAACCTACGATCAGCCCAGCATCCAACAGATACACCAGGCTTATGGTCGTCAGTTTCAGCTGCCCAATGAGGCTGCCCACAACGAAATATGTGCACAGATAGGACAACTGCTTTTCTCTTGGCGTATGTTTGAAAACACTGCAGATGCCAAATATATAGATAATGTGGAGAACGAACTCTACAATGGTATTCTCAGTGGCATATCGCTCGATGGCAAGCGTTTCTTCTATACCGAGGCACTGCGTCGCACCGCCTCATTCCCCTACACCATGCGCTGGCCCAAAGAGCGACAGGAATACATATCATGTTTCTGTTGTCCGCCCAACACCCTGCGTACACTATGCGAAGCTCAGGAATATGCTTATGCTGTAAAAAGTGACACTCTCTATGTCAATCTCTTTGGCGAAAATCGTCTGAAAACCGAGCGTATCGACATCGAACAGCATACGGCTTATCCCTACGACGGACAGATAGACCTCCATATCCATCAGGCTAAAGGCATCCACACATTGATGGTACGCATGCCGTCATGGGCAAAGTCTGCTACGATAAACGGTCAACAGGCTACAGCCAACAGCTACACGGCAGTAGCTATAGACCAAAAGAAATCACAGACTGTCAGCATCAATATTCCATTGCGTCCACGCTTGATGGAAAGCAATCCGTTGGTTGAAGAAAATAAAAACCAAGTAGCCATCATGTATGGTCCGTTGGTATATTGTTTGGAAAGCAACGATATTGAGGGTGGACATCAAATCAACAACATCATCATTCCCGCTGACATCCTACTGACTCCCGTCAAGATGACCATCGACGGTCATGAAGTGACAGCCTTGGAAGGAGAGGCTTTGTTGCGCCAAGGCGAAGCATGGAACAACAATACCCTTTACCGAGAAATCACACAACCAGACACAAAGACTGCCAAGATCCGTCTGATTCCATATTATGCATGGGACAACAGAGGCAAAACCGATATGAGCATCTGGTTGCCGCTGGACCGTACAGCACCTGTCAACCGCCAACAAACAGCCCATATCGCAGTAGGCCAAAACGAGTCGTTGACAGATGCCATCAGACAAGCCAGAGAGATGCATCGGTTGGGACAAGCCTCCAATGTCACACTGCAGTTGGCTGATAGCGCCACCTATTATATTGACCAACCCATCACCCTGCGACCAGAAGACAGCCATCTGACCATCACTGGAAAAGGAACTACCATCAGTGGAGGTCTCAACCTATCCGCATGGAAACGGGAGGGGAAACTACTTGTGGCAGATGTTCCCGAAGTGAACGGTCGCCCCATCGATTTCCGACAGTTGTGGACCAACGGCAAGAAAGCTGTTCGTGCACGCGATGTGGCAGACTTTGAACAGATGAGCCGTATCATGACCTATGACAAGAAACGTCAGGAGTTGTGGATTCCGCGACAGGCAGCACAACGCATAGCCAAGGCGTCACATGCAGAAATGGTGCTTCATGAAATGTGGTGCACCTCAAATCTCCGCATCAAATCCATACGCTATGAGGGCGATTCAGCGGCAATCACCTTTCACCAACCCGAAGCACGCTTGCAGTTTGAGCACCCATGGCCTTCGCCCATGACACCCGACACCAAACATCCATCACCTTTCTATCTGACCAATGCCAAAGAACTCATTGACCAGCCTGGTGAATGGTATCACGACATACAGACCCACAAACTCTACTACATGCCCCGACAGGGCGAGACAGCCTCGTCACTGAAAGCCACCATTCCCCTTTTGGAAACATTGTTTCGTGTGGTTGGCACTGCCGAACATCCAGTGGAAGACATCACGATCCAGGGTATCAACTTCTCACATACCACATGGTTGCGTCCGTCAACACAAGGTCATGTGCCCTTGCAGGCAGGAATGTATCTGACTGAAGCCTACAAACTGCGACCACAGATTGACCGTCCCAACAACCACAAGCTCGACAACCAAGGATGGTTGGGACGTGCAGCCGCTGCTGTAGAAATCTATCACGGCGATGATATTAGTTTTAGCGACTGCCGCTTTGAGCATCTGGGAGGTTCTGGTCTCGACTATCAAATCGGCTGTCAGGGTGGTCGTGTCAGTCAATGTGTATTTACCGATATTGCCATGAACGGTTTGGTCTGCGGTTCGTTCTCACCTGAAGGACTGGAGACCCACCGTCCCTACAAGCCAATGGACCAACGAGAAGTATGTAGCATGCAAACGGTAGCGCAGTCCGAATTCTATGATGTGACCAATGAAGACTGGGGCTGTGTGGCTATTGCCGCCGGATATGTCAACGGAATGAATATCGAACACAACACCATCCACGACATCTCATACACCGGTATCTCGCTGGGATGGGGATGGAATCGAAACCGCACCTGCATGGGCAACAACCGAGTGAAAGGCAATCTCATCTATAATTATGCCCAACACATGTACGACTGTGCAGGCATCTATACCCTGGGCAACCAACCAGGCACTATCATTGAAGAGAATGTAGTGCGCGACATTGCACGCCCTTCCTACGTACACGACCCTGCCCACTGGTTCTATCTCTATACCGATGAAGGATCAAGCCATATCATCCTGCGCAACAACTGGACACCAGAAGAGAAATATCTGAAGAATGCCTGTGGACCGGGCAACACCTGGGAGAACAATGGTCCATCAGTAAGCAAATCCATCAAACAGTCTGCTGGACGTGCCAAAAACTAATAGTAAATCCAATAACAAACACTTATAACACTTCGAAACAATGAACAAGAAAAACAGTTTAAAGAGTACTATCGCAGTATCACTGACCAACTATCTCGATGCGGGAGCCATTGTGGCTGGAGCCGCAGGACTGACACTCTGGAAAGACTATTTGCAACTGACCGAAGGTCATCTCGGATGGCTCAATGCCATCAGTGCCAACTGTCTGGGAGCAGCCATTGGTGCCATTATCGGCGGTGAACTTGCCGATAAATATGGCAGAAAAGTGATATACACCTACAATATGCTGGTATATATGACCGGTGTGTTGCTCATTCTCCTGTCCACCAATTTTCCCATGCTGCTGACCGGATTTCTCATCACCGGTGTCAGCGTAGGTGTGGGAGTGCCAGCCTCATGGACCTATATCTCAGAGAGTAGCGAGATAGGCAACAGAGGTCGCAACATCGGCATTTCACAGATGGCATGGGGTGTAGGTCCTACTTTCATCCTGCTGTTTGGAACTCTTTTGGCGCCCCCCACAGCAGGTGCAGGAACAGAAGGAATCTGCTTTTATATGGTAGAAGAACTGGCAGCCATGTTTGGTGTAACGGGTAGCGGAGCCGAGCTCAACGTGTTTAGCTCACGTATCGTATTCGCCTCATTGTTTCTCGTTGCACTGGTAGCATGGCTTTTGCAGCGCCAGCTCGACGAGTCGGCGGAATGGAAAGCCGCACAGGAACGCGAACAAGAGAAACCAGCAGTGGGTTCGGCATTCTCATTTGCCAGTTTGTTGACCAACCGTGTCAACATTGTGACCATCGCATTCCTTGCTGGCATGTATCTCACATGGAATCTTGTGGCATCGGTGATGGGATTCTTCCAACCCCATATTTTCGAGACAGCCGGTGGTTTGTCTAATGCCGATGCCAACCTATTGACCGTAGGCCAATGGACGTTGATTATCATCACCACTTTCATCTTCTCCATGCTTGTAGATCGTGTCAATCAGCGCTGGCTGTTCTTCATGGGCGGCATATTTGCTATTGCTGCATGGGGAATGGTTATTACCGTAGGGGTGACAAGCATCTGGGGATTGATTATCTATACCGTATTGTGGGGCATACAGGCTGGGTTCTCTGCACAGGCTTTCTATGCGTTGTGGGCATCAGAATTGTTCCCTGCCAAATACCGTGCCGCAGCACAAGGAGTGATGTTCTTCATCGTTCGTAGCCTGTCGGCAGTATGGGGCCTGTGCTTCGTATATATATATGGTGAACATGGCGAAGGCTTTACCGTAGCTGCCTACTGCATGGTTGCCCTACTTGTTATCTCACTGCTCATAGGTACTATCGGTGCGCCTGAGACAAGAGGAAAATCACTTGAACAAATCACACACGAACGCTATGGCGATGACATCTAACCCTATGCCGCACGCTACATGGATATGGTATCCTGGTGATTTTGAAGTGTGGCTCGGCAATCAATTCAACAACCGGCGAACAGAACGGGGGGCTATGTTTCCTCCGTTCTGGAAGCAGGATTCCCATTGGCCCACGGTAGAGTTTTCCACTACTGTAGAGTTGGCAGAGTCAGAAACCATCCACATCAAGGCCGAAGGACCGTTCAACTTCATGTTCGATGGCAAATTGCAGTTTGGCATGCCTGATGAATTTCTGATTCCGGCAGGAGCCCACCGACTGAATTTCAAGGTGTGGAACCAATCTACCCCACCCGCACTCTTCATCAAAGGTATGACCATACAAAGCAATTCATCATGGTTAGCTACCTATGAAGATAAGATATGGATTGATGAAAACGGAGTGGCTCACGGTTCTGGAATCTATGTTCCGGCTGCGCAATGGAACTTTGACTGCATGGACACTCCACCGTCTGCCTACCGTCTGCCTACACTACGACAAGAACCTGTAGCACAAGAAAGTATTGGCGAAGGCATGCTCTACGACTTCGGACGGGAAACTTTCGGCTACGTCCGTCTATCGGGACTGGTTGGTGTGGCACATATATACTATGGTGAGAGTCGTGAAGAAGCACTCGACAAAGACCACTGCGAAACGCTCGACGTCGTATCAACCAGTCAAAAACTGAGTAGTAAGGCTTTCCGCTATGTCTATGTGGAAACAGCAGACAATAGCCATTACGACAGTTTATCGATGGACTATGAATATGCGCCGTACGACGAAAGCCACAGCGGTACATTCGCTTGTTCCGACAAACTGCTCAACAAGATATGGGAAGTGGGCGCTTACACGATGGATCTCACCACACGCGAATTTTTCTTGGATGGTATCAAGCGTGACCGATGGACATGGTCGGGCGATGCCATACAGTCTTATCTGATGAACTATTATCTGCGTTTCGACACCGAATGTGTGAAGCGCACCATACGTCAGCTACGGGGGAAAGACCCTGTCACTGCACACATAAATACCATTATGGACTACACCTTCTATTGGTTTAAGTCCATTCTCGACTATTACCAATATACGGGCGACCTCACTTTCATCAGCGAGATGTATCCGAAGATGTGCACGCTCATGGACTATGTTTTAGAGCGTACCAATAGCGATGGACTGGTGGAAGGCAAGGCTGACGACTGGATTTTTGTAGATTGGGTGGATTTCCCCATGCACAAACGAGGGGTATTGGCTTTCGAACAGATATTGTTCTACAAGGCTCTGATGACCATGCACACCTGTGCTACCCTACTCCATCAGACAGACCCCTATCAGCAACTGGCTGAAAATGTGATCTGCAAGACCCGACAACTCTTATGGAACGATGATCGGCAGGCTTGGGAACATGCCATTGAAGAAGGCGAGATAAACCATCAGATTACGAAGTTTCCCAATATATTTGCCATTCTCTACGATATTGTAGATGATGCTACGAAGCGCAATATCGTGGACAGCGTGATGGAAAACAATAAAGTGGATCCTATCACCACACCCTATATGCGCTTTTACGAACTGGAGGCACTGTGCATGATGGGCAGGCAAACACAGGTTTTACAAGAGATACGCAACTACTGGGGTGGTATGCTTCGAGAAGGTGCCACTTCTTTTTGGGAAAAATACATTCCTTCTGAACAAGGTACAGAACATCTGGCAATGTATGGTCGCCCTTACGGTAAAAGTCTGTGCCATGCTTGGGGAGCGTCGCCAGTCTATCTGTTAGGGCGTTATTTTCTCGGCATACAGCCCACCCAACCGGGTTATGCAACATGGGAAGCACGTCCCAACTTGGCTGATTTGGAATGGATGGAGGGTCGCGTGCCCACGCCAAATGGCATTATTCATATCCGGATGGAACGCCATTATGTCTGCATCAGAAGTGATGAAGGACGCGGGCGACTATACCTTGGCAACCGATGCTTCGACATCGAACCCAATACAGATTACCACATTCCCATCACATCTGTTTGATAACAGCAAAGCAATCCCACCAATCGGTCATCATACCGAAAGGTGGGATTGAATTATACTTATAGACTACCAAAAAATTAAGTTTTCACATAATCTTCGTGTGTTTAAATGATATGAGTTAATTATGACTGCAAAATTAGCAAAAAACGATAGCGAAAGCAAATCTATACATACCCCATAACTACCCTATCAATATTGTTTGGGGCAGCAAATCAATTTGTTTTCCCTCAGCAAATCAATTTATTTTGCTGAGCAAATCAATTTATTTTCCTCAGCAAATCAATTTGTTTTACTCAGCAATTTCAATGTATTTGCTCACCCACACACCATCTAAAGCGCACCAACAGCCTTTGTCTCTGTTTGTTACACACGTTCTGCAACCTATTGGCAAATATCACTTATACTTTTGTCAAATGTTGGGCCATACCCGTGGCTAACAATGGGCAATACCCTTGTCAAACGTTATCAAAAGAAAATTGCTCAGTTTATTTCTGAGCAATTTTCTTAATTCTTGATGGCTATATATGAGCATCGCAGATACGCTTACCATTAGGTAGTCGAGTAGTCAAATATTTTAAAAAAATCGAATTTTATGGGTCTCCGCCTGCGCGTTACTGATTTGATTTCAAACAGTCGCTTCAAGACTATTGGTCGGGATTTTCCACATAACCCTGATATTCGGGAGTCAATGACGACATCACCGAATCATAGGCCTGGTGCATCGTGGCTTGAATATTCTGGTTACCCTGTCCAATAGGATAAATGGGCTGATGGATAGTGAGTTTGAGCGGATGCCATGTAGCAAAATGACAATCTTTCATGCGAGGCATGACATTGAAAGAACCATTGATAGTCAGCGGAACTACTGGCAACTGGAGTTCATCAGCCAATGCAAATGCACCTTTCTTAAACTTACCCATGTGTCCGGTGAAGCTACGCGCACCTTCAGGGAATACCACAACACTGCAATTGCCATGCTGCAAGGTTTCGCGTGCTTTGTCGTAGGTGGCTTTCACATGACTCGGACCGCGCTTATCTACAAAGATTTGGTGAGACTTTCTACAGGCATAGCCCACAAAAGGAATGCGGCCCAACTGATATTTCATCATCCATTTGAAATTACGACCGAGGAAGCCATAGATGAGGAAAATGTCGAAAGCACCCTGATGGTTGGCAACAAAAACATACGACTGGTTGGGTTCCAAGTGCTCACGTCCCTCTATAGTGACGGGCAACAGGAATATGCGGGCAATGACTTTTGCCCACCAACGACCGGGGTAATAGCCCCAATAGTGACCATTGCCTAATGTGCAACCTACGCCAACAATAAATGCTGTCCATATAGTCATCAGCACAGTAACGGGAAGTGCTATCAGGATTTGGTATATACGATAAAGGTATTTCATCATTTATAGTGTTTTCTTTAATGTGATTACTACTATTTCGCCTGATATGCCAAGGCGGAAAGGAATGAGTCCGCCAAGTCCTGTGGATACAAACAAGTGGCGACGGCCTTCATGGTAAAGACCTCCCCACTCATCGTATGTGAAGGATACAGGTGACCACCCAAACAGTCGGAGTTGACCGCCATGGGTGTGTCCGCTAAGGGTCAGTTGTGCCCATGATTCGGGCAGTATGCGCGCGCGCCAAGCCGACGGGTCGTGTTCGAGCATAACAACAAATGCACTGCGCTGCAGTCCGGCGAGTGTCTTGCCTACATCGCCACGATGGGGCATGCGCTTGGCTACACCCCAATTTTCCATTCCTGCAACAATAAGCGAATCGCTGCCACGACGTATCGTGCGGTGTTCGTTCAGCAACAGTTGCCATCCGGCACGGCGCTCGTATTCGCAGGTCAACCGGCAGTTGGCGGCTTTTGTTGCCGAATCTGCCCTTTGATAAACAGCATAGTCGTGATTGCCCAAAACCGAATAGACACCATCGGGAGCCTTCAGTCGCGAGAGCTGGGCAAGATGTTCGGGAAGTTCGTGTGGTTCTATATTTTGCAAATCACCCGTAAACACGATCATGTCGGCTCGTTGATTCATGATACTGTCCACCGCTCGTTGAAGCATGGCTTTGCGCCAACCCGTCATCGTTCCGACATGGGCATCGGAAAACTGCACGATGCGATAGCCATCAAAAGACTGGGGAAGGTCGGAACAGACTATCGTCACAGGACGTACAGTCAATTGTTGCGAACCAAATGTCCAGCCATAAGCAGTCAAGAGGATGATCACTGCCGCACCAACGACGCCTATCTTGCATCGCCAGCGTCGTGGCAACAGCCAGCGACAGACGCCATAACACAGCAAAGGTGCAATGACGAAACCTATCAGCAGGAATATCCCATTAACGTATTGAACCATCATAGATTAGAACTCAAGAATTTTCTTACTACCTCAATAGGGAGTCCACGCCTTTTGGCATAGTCAGCCAATTGGTCATGGCCTATACGTCCTATAGAGAAATAATGTGCTTGGGGCAAGGAAATCATCAATCCGCTTACACTGGCATGGGGTTTCATCGCCCCACTCTCGGTCAGTCGGATGCCTATCTGCTTGAGGTCTATCATTTCGTCCAACACGAAATTGACACTCGTGTCGGGCAATGACGGATAGCCAATAGCCGGACGAATACCTACAAAACGCTCGGCATGAAGTTCGTCTATCGACAATTGTTCGTCGGGAGCATAGCCCCAATAGGTGCGTCTTACCGACTCGTGCATCTTCTCGGCAGCAGCCTCAGCCAATCGGTCAGCCAACAACTGCACCATCATTTTCATATAAGGATCGGTATCGAAATCACGCTCTAAGCCATGGTCAACACTGGTGGCAAAGACACCAATACGGTCTTTCACCCCAGACGAAGACGGACGGATAAAATCGGAAAGACACAGGCAATCGCCCGACTGTTGTCGCAATAATGGGATGCGATGACCACCTGCCATGATGTCGTCGCCATCGGCATTGGCTTCCAACAGTTCAAAGAGCGCATAGACCTGATACTTTCCGTTGAGTTCTGCCAACACGGCTTCGGCATCCTTGCGTTGCCGCTGTTGTGCCTCAGCATCGCGCAACTGCCATGCATAATAGAAATAAATCCAATTGATGTATGGCACCAACTCACTTATCTCGTAGGTCAGCTTCATCGGAATGCAATCTCTTCTCCTATATAATCTGTATCAACCTTACCGTTGGCATACACCGTATGACCATTGCACAGGGTGCGTTCCACCTGCCAGAGATAGGTGTGTCCTTCCATGGGACTCCATCCACACTTGCTCTGTATGCAGTCGCGAGTCACTGTCCAGGCATGATCGGGACGTACCAATACCATATCGGCATGATAGCCCGAGCGCAGGAATCCACGTTGACGGACGCTGAAAAGGCGCGCAGGCTGATGACACATCAACTCCACCAGTCGATCGATGGTGAGTATGCCTTGATTGACAAGTTCGAGCATGGTGACCAATGAGAACTGTATCATCGGCATTCCGCTGGCAGCCCGTTTGCATCCGCCTTCTTTCTGACTCAACAGATGGGGCGCATGGTCTGTGCCTATAACACTGATGCGACCATCGGTCAATGCCTGTTGTAAGGCATGGCGATCGCCAACGGTTTTGATGGCAGGGTTACACTTGATACGGGTGCCGAGCGCATTATAGTCGCGGTCACAGAAGTAAAGATGTGCCACTGTTGCCTCTGCGGTGATATGTGGATAAGCCACAGGATCGATAAGAGTCAGTTCCTTGGCTGTGGTAAGGTGTGCCACATGGAAATGAGTATCATACTTGCGAGCCAGTTCTACAGCGAGACGGGTACTCTCGTAGCACGCTTCTTCACTGCGTATCTCTGGATGATGTGTCACTTTGGGGTCAGACCCATAAAGGCGCTGTGCCTCCGCCATGTTGCGGTCAATGATTTGCGTATCTTCACAATGTGCCATCAACGGCAACGGTGACTCTGCAAAAATGCGCTCCAAGGCCTCTCGCTTATCTACCAACATATTACCGGTAGAAGAACCCATGAAGAGTTTGATACCCGGTATGCGGTGGATATCGAGCGAACTGAAAGTATCTACATTGTCGTTGGTAGCACCATAGAAGAAGCTGTAATTGACATGGCTTTCTTTACTGGCGCGTGCAAACTTATCGGCAAGAGCCTCAGGTGTGGTAGTCTGCGGAACGGTGTTAGGCATGTCGAAATACGAAGTAACACCTCCGGCTGCAGCGGCACGGCTCTCGCTGTCGATATCTGCCTTGTCGGTCAGTCCGGGTTCACGAAAATGCACATGGTCATCAATGACACCTGGTAATACGTAGCATCCCGAAGCATCGATACACTCGTCATACGATGCTTCGGGATGATGGTCTGTCACTTCAAGGATGCGCCCGTCGCTGATGATGATATCAGCATCAAATACGCGTCCTTCATTAACAATGGTTCCTCCTGATATGATTGTTTTCATACTGTTACTTTTGTGGCACAGTAGTCAGCGGTGCTGACGGTTGCTGCGGTGCGGGAGGGGCTGGAGGAGTTGGCGCTTCTTCCAGTCCATTCATGCGCTGCTCGTTTTCCTGTGCGGTCTTATAGTAGTTCTTGACATAAGGATCTTCCTTGAAAACCTTTGTGGCTTTCGACATCAAGTCTTCAATCTGCGGGGTAAGGATAGGATAACGATACTGGCTGGTAATCATCATAAACACACCAGGACCCAGCACATTATCGAAGTTAGCCTCTATGAATTTGGTGACAAGACGGTCTTCGTCGCTGGCTATCTTGGCGGCTTCTACCGATAGTTGCTCATTGATCGCTGCCTCGTCTATACCGTCAAGCAACATCTGACTCTGCTTGTGCGAGAGCTCGTTCATCTGGTTTGACAAGCGGTTGTGTTCTTCAATAAACACATAAAGTGAATCGTTGAGCGGAGTGCCACTTACGATCTGGCGACCAGCCTCAATCTTCACTACGATGTCGCCCTTCTCCAGTACGATGGGCATCACACTCTCATCGTCCATATACAGACTGGCCATGCGAACACTGTCGAGTGTACCCGAGAAGTGAAATTCACCATGTACCACCTCACACGAGTCGAGATTTTTCAGTTGATTATTCTTGATAGCCTTCAGATATAGTTTACTGCCATCAAGGGCGGTAATCGACGATGAACCTTCCACATTATACGAGCCGACACACGAAGTAAGTGCGGCCGCAAGAGCAAGAGTATATAGAATTTTCTTCATAGACAATTTCGTTTGTTGCTACAAAAGTACTACGATGGTATGAAAACACGTAATATTTTTGCGCAATTTAATATATTTGTGCAAATATTTAGAGTTTTTTTGCCTCTTTTTCCAGTTCGTGAGCTATTCTATGGGTTGTATAGAGTTGCAGTATGGCACCCAAGAGCACCAAAACAATCCAGTTGTTGTGCACATATTGCAAATAGACCAAGAAATCGAGACCAAGGAAATTGGAATTATTCGCCAACATCATCAAGCCTGCCAACAAAAACAGCACATCGCTGATGAGCATGATGCGGCGAAGGCGGCGCACAGTGATATTGGTTCCGTCATAACGTTGCTGCATCTGCATCGCAGCATACAAAAGTGCACCGGGAGCAAAAGCATAAGCAGCCCATGGCTGCAAAAAAAGGCTGGCACCAGCGCCAACCACCATCAGCATACCACCTGCTAAAAGGAGGTAGCTCTCTATCTTATTCAGTTGTCTCATTATTACTATTAAATGGTGATTGCGTCCGCGGATCGTCACTCAACACAAAGATATCCTCATCGTCAGCCTTCATAAAATAGCGTTCACGGGCTATCTTTCTCATTGCATTAGGGTCACTGTCCAACAGGCGTATCTGCATCTGGTCATTATTATATCGGTCAGTATATTCTTTGATTTCGTCTTTCAGTTCAACGATACGGCGTTTATTGCGGAGAACATTCCACAAACTATTCTCGCCGACGACACCCAGCAATAGTATTGCGACTATCGTTACGATGCCGTATTTCAACCACTTACGGTGGTACAAACTGATCATTATCTCTTTCAGATGCTTCATCG
>OQVT01001534.1_pt1 | contig 14614 bp, 7 predicted proteins | sample 1691561 | NCBI WGS metagenome assembly OQVT01 (sample SAMN03418260, study PRJEB22391) | human gut metagenome | biome: human-gut; feature: organic feature; material: feces | host: Homo sapiens | place: Tanzania | collected 2013-01 | reverse complement strand
CTTGTTATGATTCTCATAATCGTGTTTCTTTAATGATTAGTTGAATGTTACCGGTGTGCCGTCGGCCTCTGTGAGCGGCTTTTCGTGTGTGCTGTTGTACTGGGTCAGTGCATTTTGCAGCGCTTCCATTACGACATCGTCGAATCCCCATGAATGATAATTCTTCTGATAATAATACAACATTGAAATATCATCGGCAGAAAGGTCTTCGGCAGCGAGTGCTGCCATAATGAAGCGCACCTTCTTCTCGCCGTAATTGCCCAATACCGACGAGTAGGCTGCGTTCCATTCCTCGGGGCTGAACACCCACATGCTCGACCAGTCGGTCTCGTCGGTCAGCGTGATTTCATACTGCTGGCGCTCCATGGTGCCCGGTACGAAGTCGCTGTTGGCATAGTCTACCTTGATTACGCACTTGCTTTCCTTGCCGTCCTTGGGATACTTGCAGCGTATGGTGAACTCCTTGCGATACTCGCCTGCCTCCATTTCGGCGGCTTCGGGCAACTCCACTTCTGGCATATCATAACCTTCTACCGGCTCAGCCATAAGTTTTATCTTCAAAGGCTTGTCGCTTATGCGGCCTTCGAGCTGCAAACACACCTTGACATCATAATAGCTGAGGTCCATTGTCTTCTCTTGGGCATACAGACCGAAGAAGTCTACCACCGACGAAAGATTCTCGTAGCTGTTGCCACTGTCGTAAAATCCTCCATAACCATCCGATGCCATGAAGTTCAAACCGGGTGCTCCGCTGAACGGTTCAACCTCTTCCTCCTTGCAACTTGTGAAGGCGAGCAGCACTCCGAATATAATAAATGCTATCTTATAGAGTTTCATGATTGTTGAGTTTTTTAGTTTACATTACCTAATACAGTCTCATCGTCGGGTATCGGGAAGCGATAGCGCGCCTCTGTCATGTTGCTTATAGGGCAGAACTGGAATGTCTTGTAGCCCTGACGCTTGTAGAAGAACCACAGTTGTCCTTCACCATAGAACTCCTTGCGATACTCTTTTTCGATGTTGTATAACTTCTCGCTCTCGTTGGTAAAGGGCTGCAGGTCTTCAAGACCGCGTGCTCCGCGTACTATCGAGAGCAAGTCGGCAGACTCGGCGAGGTCGTCGGTACACTCGGCAAGGATGTAGTACATCTCCGGCAGACGTATCAGCGGCATGGTGTTCTGCAATACTGGCGAGTATAGTCCGCTCTGGGTGTATTTCAGCATGTACGCTCCGTTAGAGCTGATGGCAAATCCTGCTCCGTCTTTATAGCGCATGTCGTTCTGTCCGTCGACCGTAGTGTCGAATATCTTGTCCAATCTGTTGCCGTCGCCGAGGATTATATACTTGTTCCACATGGCTATCATGAATTCGCTCTTTACGCGACTTGGGAATGTCTGCGAGTCCATGTTCACGGCAAAGAGAAGCTCGGTAGAACCCACCTTGTCCTGCGCATTGTCGGTTATGAGGGCGAAACGCTTGCTGCCGTCGGCCTTGCGTGCGTCGATAACTTCCTGCGCATACTTGGCAGCATTCACCTTGTCGCCCATCCACATGTACACACGTGCCAGCTCAGCCTTCACCGCATACTTGTTCATACGGTTGAATCGGTGCTTGAGGAAGGGGTCGGTGGTGCCGTCGTCGTCGTAGCTTGGGAACGCTATGTTCATAGGGTCGTTCTCCAGCAGAGTCTCAGCCTGCTTCAGACTCTTCACGATACTGTCGGCAACAACGCTCGCCGGCAACAGCTTAGCCACATCTCTGTTGAGGTGAGTGCGGTAGGGTATGGACGGCGAAGAGGCGTTATCCTTGTATATAGGACCGAACATACGCAGCAAATCGAAGTAGAGGAACGAGCGTAAGCCCAATGCTTCGCCCTTGATGATGTCCTTGTAGCCGGCTGTATGTATCACATTGCCGCGCTTTTCGATGTTGTCGAGCAGATTGTTGAGGTTGGCAATGAGGAAGTAATCGCTCGTCCAGAATGTCTCGTAATATGTCTGCGTACGTGTAGAGGGGTAGGTGTACCACGTAATCTTGTCGTAGTCGGTCTCAAGATTTTCGTTGTTGAAGTAGCGCTGTGCCAACTGGTCGATGAAACCGTACGTCATTTCACGTCCATAGAGCTGCGTGGTGCTCATCTTGATATAGACACCGGTCAGCGCTTCTTTAAATCCTTGCTCGTTCTTGAACAGGTCTTTCTCCTCGACATTGGTCTTCGGCGTTACGTCGAGCCAATCGTTGCAAGAGCAGAAGAGTGTTGTGAGCCCTAATAATATATAATATAGTCTTTTCATATTGTGTCAAGTTTATATTCTTAGAATGTTAAATTGAGCGACATTGAGATTTGTCTTGACATAGGATATTGTATGCCTCGCTCCTGCTTGATGGTCGACCAGTGGAAGAGGTCTTCCATATACAGTCCTACTGAGGCGCTGCTCAGTCCCAACATGCTAATCCACTTCTCGTAACGCTTCTCAAAACGATACTGCACGTTGATGGTATTCAGCACCAATTCGTTCTGATCCATAAGGAAGCGGGTGGTTGCTTTGGTCAGCGAACCGTTTTTATCGGAAGTGACAGCCTTGTATTTTGCCAGATCGCCGGGCTTCTGCCAGCGGTCGGTGAAGGCGCGGCGGTCGACGTTGTAGCGCAGGTTGGCGTTCTCTACCTTGTCCACCAGTGTCTTGTTGTAGTACTGTCCGCCGAATCTGTATTGTGAAGCGAGGCTCACGCTGAGTCCGCGCCAGTTGAAGTTGAGGCTGAGTGTACCCTGCAAGTCGGGCTCGGTGTCGCCCACCGGTACCTGGTCGGCAGCGTTGTATTCGCTTGTGCGTCTGCCGTCACGGGTGAGATATACTTCTCGACCGGTAATCGGGTCGATGCCCAACGAGCGTACTGCCCATATCATCGACTGTGAATAGCCCTCCTCATAGCGTGGCAACGGACGCGAAAGCTTGTTCGGATTGTCCTCGTCGGCCTTCATCTGCTGTTCGTTGCGGCTGCGCATAGCGTTCGAAATCTTCTTGATGGTGTTCTTGTTGTGGCTTCCGTTCACCACAATACTAAGGTTCATCTGCTTTGAAGGGATGTAGAGCGGCATGTATCGAACGTTGAATTCGTAGCCGTTATTGGCTATGTTTCCGATATTGTCTTTAATGCTGCTGAATCCGATTGAGGGCGCCAATGAGTAGTCAAGCACCGTATTCTTGGTCAGTTTGCGGTAATATTCGAAGCGTCCGCTAAATCTGTTGTTGAACATTGTAAAGTCGATGCCGAAGTTCCATGCGTTGGTTGTCTGCCACTTGAGGTCGGGATTGCCCATGCCGTACAACAGTGTGCCCACAACATCCGAACTTTGATAGATGCGCATGGTGTTGGCGTAAGAGTACATCTGCAATGCCTGGTAGGCGGCAAAGCCCTGCGTACCGGTCACACCGTATGTGGCGCGCAGCACGAGTTCGTCGAATATGTTGAGTTTCTTAATCCAGTTCTCCTTGTCCATATTCCATCTCAAGCCTGCCGACCAGAAAGGTGCATAGCGGTTGTTGCGTCCGAACTCTGACGAGGCGTCGATACGTCCGTTGAGGTCGGCTGCATACTTCTGGTCGTAGGTGTAGCTTACGGTAGCCACACCGCCGAAAGAGCGTGTCGTACTTTCGTCACCACTTGTAGACTGAACCTTGGCTCCCAGGTAAACCTCGTCCATATTGTCGTTGGGGAAGCCCGTAGCGAGCACGCCGGCGCTGTGATACTTGTCCTGCTTGATGTTCCAGCGGAAGAACGAAGCGAGTACGTGACGGCCCTTCCATACCTTATTATAATTGGCGGTGAAGGCTGCGTCCCATCCCAGGCGTGTGTCGTTGGTCCAGTTGTACATACCCCTCTGGTCGATGTTCTGAACGGTGATGTAGTCGGTATGGTTTGCCGACTTGAACACGTCGTTGTCTGAAGTGGTCTTGGTGAGGGTGAGGTCGAAGGCCAGACGCAGGTTTTCAATAGGTGTATATTCGGCACGGAAGGCGTCGCGCACTTCAAATGCCTTGTTCTGGTCTTTGGTGTTGTAGAGTGTGTTGTACATAGGATTGCCCACATCCGCTCCCGAAGTGCGATAGTGGCCGTCAGTAGTTGTGACGCTACGTTCGAGGTATTTGGCAATCTGTCCGTTAGAATCGTAGATGCGATAATACGGATTGAGCAGGGCATAATCGTTGAACGTACCATAGGGCGAGGTACGGTCGGATACGGTATAGTCGACATAAGCCACATTGCTGATAAGAAGTCCCTTGTAGCGATAGCGTATGTCGAGGCTTACGCTTGTGCCGTTGACACCAGTCTTTTTCATGATACCGGGCGCACTGTTGACACCAGCATACAGCTTATAGCGCAGTTCGTTTGTGCCACCTTCGATGTTGAGTCCGTGGCGCTGTGCAAACACGGTGCGTAGAGGCTGCGAGAGCCAGTAGGTATTTACGCCACGCTCTACATCAAGCAGTTTGCGGCGGTAGATTTCAAGCTGGTTCTGCTCGTCCTGCACAGAATTAGGGTCGCTGTAAAAACCTGCACGTTTCTCCAGCTCGAGTTTCTCGGCTGCGTTGAGCAAGTTGTAGTCGGTGAGGTCGGGGTATTCAATCTTGTAGTTGCCGTTGTATGTAACGCGCAGCTTGCCAGCTGCCGGAGCCTTGGTCTCAACTACAATGACGCCGTTTGATGCCTGCGAACCGTATATCGCCATGGCTGCTGCGTCCTTCAGAAGGGTGATGCTCTCGATCTGGGCGGGGTCGATGTCCATAATCTTGGTTACGCTCACGCCTATGATACCGTCAAGAACGAAGAGTGGCTGATTGGGTCGTGTGTCCACATCGCCACGCATAATGACGGTCTCATCGGTAGAGTAGTCGCCCATACTCGACTGTCCGCGCATGCTGAATTCGGGCACAGAGCTTGGGTTGGAGCCGGAAAGCATGTTGTCGCCCTTGCGGAATCCGGGGTCGAGCATAGTGATTGCATTGAGGATATTGCCCGAAGATATCTTGCGGATATCGTCGCCCGACACTCTGTTTGCCGAACCCGTGAAGCCTTCCTTTTTACGTTCGAAGATACCGGTAACAACGACTCCTTCGAGTGCCTTTGACTTTTCAGCGAGAACAATGTTCATCGGCTTGCCGTTCCATTTCACGGTTTGGTCTTCGTAGCCCAAATAGGTTACGACGAGCGATGCCTGGTTGGCTACCGCTTTCTTGATGACGAACTTACCATTGACGTCAGTCACGGCTCCGATACTGGTACCCTTGATACGGATAGAGGCTCCTACAATTGGTTCGCCTTGCGCATCCGTAACGATACCGGTACATTGTGTGTGCTCATCTGATTGTTGCTGCACACTTACTTTCTCACTGTTGCTCTGGTATGGAGTGGCGTATGATTTACCCCCCCCCAATTAAGCTGAGCAACACGCTGATTGATAGCAATGTCCTATGCATAAATATTGTTTTTGGTTTGACATAATGACGCACATCTGCTATGCATCATCTACATCGTTCTTGGTTAAACGTATTGATTTCTCATGAATCGACTCTTTGGTCGTGCTTGAGGTTAATACGATTTTGTTGATTAAACTGCCGTTTTAATTTAAAATTCGTAATATTTTGCAAAAGTAAAAATTAAATTATAAAAATTAACAGCGTTTGCGTTATAAAATGTTAACTCTCGTAATTACCCAGAATACGTCTGTTTTCAGCCCATTGCCATACCCGTTTTCAAATGTAGTCCTTTTGCGTTCCAAAAGGACTCCTTTTAGGCTGCAAAAGGACTCCTTTTGCAATGCAAAACGAACCCTTTTGAAGGGCAAAAGGACTCCTTTTCGAAAACCGTCGTTTGACGGGCAAAAAAATAACGGGGCCGTTGCCTCTTCGGCTACGACCCCGTCTCTATATAGCTGCCATTTGTTCTGTTTCAACAACAGGACATATAAAAGCAATTACTTCGATAGGAATTTATCTATTTGAGCAGCTATTTGCTTTCCGCTTGCCATTGCACGTACTACGAGCGAGGCTCCGTTGGCTGCATCGCCGGCTACGAATACGTTGGGGGCAAACTTGGGTTGTTCGGGCTTGAGGAATCCCATTGCGAGCAACACCATCTCACATTTGATGATTTCGGGCTTGCCCACGGGTTCCATCAGCGGACGTCCGCCATCAGGATTGGGCTTCCATGTTATCTCTTGTACACGCACTCCGGTAAGCTTGCCGTTCTTGTCGCCGAGGAACTCTAATGAGTTAATGTTCCAGCGGCGTGTGCATCCCTCCTCGTGCGACGATGTAGTCTTGAGTGTACGAGGCCAGTTGGGCCATGGATTCTTCGGATCGTCGGGTCCGTCAACGGGTCGCGGCATAATCTCTATTTGTGTCACCGACTTGCATCCCTGACGGTGTGCCGTTCCGATGCAGTCTGATCCGGTGTCGCCACCGCCAATTACGAGCACGTCTTTGCCTTTGGCGTTGACCAGTTCTTCCTTCTTGAACTCCATACCTGCCAACACTCTGTTTTGCTGTGAGAGCATTTCGAGAGCGAAGTGTACGCCCTTGAGTTCGCGTCCTGGAATCTTGAGGTCGCGTGCAGTAGGCGTTCCGGTTGATACAACGTAAGCGTCGTAGCCCTCGGGCAGATGTTCTACGTCGACTGGTGAGTTGTATTTGAATACGATGCCCTCCTCTTCAAGCAGAGCGATACGGCGGTCGATGACAGCCTTGTTGAGCTTGAAGTTAGGAATGCCGTAGCGCAGCAGACCGCCAGCGCTTTCGTTCTTCTCCATCACTGTTACCGAGTAGCCCATGTGGTTGAGGCGGTTGGCTGCCACGAGTCCGGCAGGTCCGGCTCCGATGACGCATACTTTCTTGCCGTTGCGTTCGGATTGTTCTACACGTACGTAGTCCTCCTGGAATGCGTGTTCGGTAATGGCGCACTCGTCTTCGCGGTTGGTTGTAGGTTCGTGTTCAACGAGATTGAGCACGCAAGCCTTCTCGCACAGCGCCGGACAGATGCGTCCGGTGAACTCGGGGAAGTCGTTGGTAGAGTTGAGCAGGCGATAAGCCAGCTCCCAGTCGCCCTTGTATAGGGCGTCGTTCCACTCGGGTGCCTTGTTGCCCAGCGGACATGCCCAGTGGCAGAAGGGTACGCCACAGTCCATACAGCGTGATGCCTGCTGTCGGCGGTCGTTGCTGTTGAGTGTCTGTTCGACTTCACCAAAGTCGTGAATGCGGTCGTGTATGGGGCGGTAGCCCGCCTCTTTGCGGTGTATAGTGAGGAATGCTTTTGGATTGCCCATAATTCCTAATTTTGAGTTTTGAGTTTTGAGTTTTGAATTTTTGCGACTTGCAGTCGCAATTTTGAGTTTTGAGTTTTGAATTTTGAGTTGTGCGCTTTGCGCATTTTGAATTATCCAGTTTTGAGTTTTGGGTTGTTCAGTATTGGTTTTAAGATGATTCTATAAATCAATTCAAAATTGAACAATTCCTAATCGGCCCCGTCCGATAATTCAAAACTCAAAATTCAAAACTCCAAACTCTGATTTGCGCCCTCGCGCAAATCAGTAGTCTCTCTGCATGTCTGCAATCTTCTGTTGCAGCTTGCGTACCTGCTCTTCCTGCAGCACACGCTTATACTCGATTGGGACAATCTGTATGAAGTCCTCAACGTAGCGGTTCCAGTCGTCGAGCATGGTGCGTGCGAGTTTCGAACCGGTGTATAGGTAGTGCTGGCGTATGAGTTCGTGCAGCTCCTTGCGGTAGTTGCTGTCGTCGACAAGGTTAATTTCGACCATATCCATATTGCAGAAGTAGTCGAAGTTGTGGTTCTTGTCCCACACGTAAGCCACACCGCCAGACATACCGGCAGCGAAGTTGCGTCCCGTTTCGCCCAGAACAACTACTCGGCCGCCCGTCATATACTCGCAGCAGTGGTCGCCTGCGCCCTCGATGACGGCTGTGGCACCCGAGTTGCGCACTCCGAAGCGTTCGCCAACCTTACCGTTTATGTAGAGTTCGCCGCTTGTTGCGCCATACAGTCCGGTGTTGCCGGCTATGATGTTGTCCTCGGCTGCGAAGTTGCTTCTAATGGGCGGGAGTATCGAAATGCGTCCACCTGAGAGACCCTTGGCGAAGTAGTCGTTGGCTTCGCCTTCCAGTTTGAAGTCGACACCCTTAACGAGGAATGCGCCGAAGCTCTGTCCTGCCGAGCCCTTGAACTTCACGTTGATGGTCTTGTCGGGCAGTCCTGCCTCGCCATACTTCTGTGCTATCATTCCGCTGAGCATTGCGCCGACGGCACGGTCGGTGTTCTTGATGGCGAAATCGAGCGAAACCTCGTCCTGACGTTCTATTGCATTCTGCGCTCCACGTATCAGATGCTGGTCCAATACGTCGCCAAGCTCGTGGCGTTGCTGTGCTGTGTGATAGAGCGAGCAGCCGTTAGGCTCCTGGAACAGAAGTCGGTGGAAGTCGAGCAGAGCCGACTTGGGATTCTTCTCGTCCTTCTTTGTGACTATGAGTTCGGTGTGTCCTACTATCTCGTTGAGGCTGCGATAGCCCATCTGAGCCAAGTATTCGCGCACCTCTTGGGCTACGAAGGTGAAGTAGTTGACCAAATATTCAGCCTTGCCGCGGAACAGCTTGCGCAGTTCGGGGTTCTGTGTGGCTACGCCCATTGGACATGTGTTGAGGTTGCATTTACGCATCATCACACAACCGAGCACGATCAGCGCTGCAGTACCGAAACCGAACTCCTCTGCACCGAGCAGAGCCATGAGCACAACGTCGCGTCCTGTCTTCAACTGGCCGTCCACTTGCAGGCGAACCTGACCGCGCAGACCGTTCTTGACGAGTGTCTGCTGAGTTTCAGACAATCCTATTTCGGGTGAAATACCTGCGAAGCGCATGCTTGATGCAGGTGAAGCACCAGTGCCGCCTTCGGCTCCTGAGATGACGATGAGGTCGGCCTTGGCCTTGGCAACGCCCGCTGCGATGGTGCCTACGCCGCTCTCGGCAACGAGCTTCACGCTGATGGCTGCCTTAGGATTGACATTCTTGAGGTCGAAGATGAGCTGAGCCAGGTCCTCAATAGAGTAGATGTCGTGGTGAGGAGGAGGCGAAATGAGCGAGATTCCGGGAATAGAGTGACGCGTTTTGGCAATCACTTCGTTCACCTTGAAGCCCGGCAACTGTCCGCCTTCACCCGGCTTGGCACCCTGCGCCACCTTAATCTGTATCTCCTCGGCGTTGACCAGATATTCTGTAGTTACACCGAAGCGTCCCGAAGCAACCTGCTTCGTCTTGCTCGAAAGCGAAACGCCATCCACAGTCTCGTGGAAACGCTCGCTCAATTCGCCGCCTTCGCCAGTGTTTGAGCGTGCGCCGAGCTTGTTCATGGCAAGGGCCATTGCCTCGTGAGCCTCCTTTGACAGAGCTCCGAACGACATGGCACCCGTCACGAAGTGTTTAACAATGTTCTCGACGGGTTCTACCTCGTCGACTGGTATCGGATTTTGTTTGAAATCGAAGAAGTCGCGGATGAAGATTGGTTCTTCTTTCTCGTCGACAAACTTCGTGAACTCTTTGTATTTAGCGTAATTGCCAGTGCGTGTGGCAAGCTGAAGTGTAGCGATGGTTTCGGGGTTCCAGGCGTGACGGATGCCGTCTTTGCGCCAGTGGAATTGTCCGAGATTGGGCAGGAAGTCGAGCTTCTTGCGGTTGTTGAAGGCCTTGTCGTGCATGCTGATTGCATCGCGGGCGATCGTTTCGAGTCCGACACCGCCTATTGTGCTTACTTCTGTACCGAAATAAGTCTTCAACAGTGCTTCCGACAGACCTATGCTCTCGAATATCTTGGCTCCGCGATATGAGCGGATGGTTGATATACCCATCTTTGCCATTATCTTCAGCAGACCCTTCTTGACTGCCTTGATGTAGTTGGCTTCGGCTGTCGGATAGTTCTCCTGAATCTTTCCGCGCTTCACAAGGTCGTCGAGTATGGCGTAGGTCATGTACGGACAGAGTGCCGAAGCACCGTAGCCCAAGAGCAATGCGGCGTGCATCACCTCGCGAATCTCACCGCTCTCTACGATAAGTGCGGTCTGCACACGCTTGCCAACGGAAATCAAGTAATGATGAACGGCGCTCACTGCGAGCAGCGAAGGAATGGCTGCATGCTCCTCGTCGACTTCGCGGTCGCTGAGGATGATGTAGTTGTAGCCGTCGTCGACGCTGCGTTCGGCCTCCTTGCAGAGCGCATCGAGCGACTCGCGCAGTCCGTCCTCGCCCTTGCTGCATTCAAACAGCATCGGCAATTTGACGGTGTTGAATCCCTTGTAGCGTATGTTGCACAGTATATCGAGCTGAGTGTTGGTCAGAATGGGGTGGGGCAGGCGCACCATCTTGCAGTTCGACTCGTCGGGCGAGAGTATTCCTGAACCCACGCGACCAATATATTCCGACAAAGACATGACCAGCGACTCGCGGATAGAGTCGATGGCAGGGTTGGTAACCTGCGCAAACTGCTGGCGGAAGTAGTTGAAGAACACCTGCGCGTGGCCGCTCAGTACAGCCAGCGGAGTGTCGTTGCCCATTGAGGCGGTAGGTTCCTGACCGTTGGTAGCCATCGGAACGATGGTGCCGTCGACATCTTCCTCGCCGAAACCGAACATAAGTTCCTTGCGTGTGAGGTCGTCGACAGAGTTGTCTACCTTACGTCCGGAGTGCAGTTTTTCAAGTTGGATACGGTTAGTTGATAGCCACTGGCGGTAAGGATGGGCGCTTGCGAGGCGCTCCTTAATCTCGCCGTCGTAGTAGATTTTGCCCTCCTGAGTGTCGATAAGGAGAATCTTGCCCGGTTGCAGGCGTCCCTTTTCGGCAATCTCAGTCGGGTCAAAGTCCATAACACCCACTTCGGATGCTACGACCATGGTGTCATTCTTGGTAATAGTATATCGTGCCGGACGCAGACCGTTGCGGTCGAGCATTCCTCCGGCGTATCTTCCGTCGCTGAACAGCAGTGCGGCAGGGCCGTCCCACGGTTCCATAAGTATAGAGTGATACTCGTAGAAAGCCTTCAGATCTTCGGGTATCGGGTTCTTGTCGTTGAAGCTCTCAGGCACCATTACAGCCATGGCGTGCGGCAGAGAGAGTCCGCTCATCACGAAAAACTCGAATACGTTGTCGAGACTTGCAGAGTCTGACATGTCGGGCTGTATGATAGGTGATATGCCACGGATGTCGCCCAATGCCTCGCTTGAGAGCACACTCTCGCGTGCCTTGAACCAAGAGCGGTTGCCGCGAATGGTGTTTATCTCGCCGTTGTGTGCCAAGAGGCGGAACGGCTGGGCAAGGCTCCATGTGGGGAACGTGTTGGTAGAGAAGCGCGAGTGAACGAGTGCTAATCCTGAAGTGAAGTAATTGTTGGTGAGGTCGGGGTAGTACTGGCGCACCTGCATTGACGACAGCATACCCTTATAAACTATGTTCCGGCTCGAAAGCGAGCAGATGTAGAAGTCCTTGTTATTGACACGGTTTTCAATGCGCTTACGTATAATATATAATGTGCGCTCAAAAGTGGGCACCTTGTCGTCGGTCACGCCCGTAATGAAAACCTGCTTGATGGCGGGTTCGGTAGCAAGTGCCGACACGCCGAGGCATTCGGGATTGGTAGGCACAGTGCGCAGGTGCATGAGCGAGAGTCCTTCGCGCTCAATTTCTTCAATCATTATCGACAGAATGGCCTGCTGCTGCGGCTCGTCTTTAGGAAGAAAGACGAGACCTGTGCCGTATTTGCCCTTCTCGGGTACCGGAATGCCCTGCAACAGTATGAATTCGTGAGGAATCTGAAGCATGATTCCCGCACCGTCTCCAGTCTTGTTGTCGGCACCTTCGGCTCCTCTGTGGCGCATATTCTCAAGTACACGCAGAGCGTTGTCTACTAATTCGTGGCTCTTGTTACCATGAATATTCACTACCATACCTACTCCACACGCATCGTGTTCGTAGGCGGCATTGTAAAGTCCTGAAAATCTCTCGCCAGCCATTGCTTGGCCGGCTTGATGGTCTCGTGTTTTTCCCATCTCAATTGCTTTTAATTAGTAAACCATTGAAAAACCTATCAAAGTGATTGCAAATTTAGTGATTTACTTTCAAAAAGCAATATAAAAACCGAAAAAATAATTTTTATTTTTGATTTACAGCAAGAAATGTGTGTTATTTTGTAATATTTCTGACATGTAAAGTGTCGTTTTGTAATATTACTGCATATTTATTGCTACGGATTGTAATCTTAGCTGCGTCTGTATTCCGACGGCGACATGCCCACATGTTCCTTGAAATACTTGCCAAGGAACGACTGGTTGGAGAAGTTAAGGCTTTGGGCTATCTCCTTGATGCTGCGTTGTGTGTTGCGCAGAAGCATGCGCAGCTCCATCGTTACGTATGCGTCTATCCACTCGTTGGGTGTTCGTTTGGACACGTTCTTTACCGTTTCCGACAGATATTTGGGCGATATGCAGAGTTGTTCGCTATACCAGCTCACGCGACGTATAGTGCGGAAGTTCTTCTCGACGAGCAATATGAACTTTGTGAAGATTTCTTCGGCACGCGTATTGTGCTCGCTGGCGCGCGACTGTACGCTGTATATCACGTTGCTCACTTCGTAAACCATGGTGAGGAACATCGATTGCATCATCTCGCGACGGAAGTGGTTGTCGGCTTCGTCCGTCTTCTGCTTCATGCTGGTCAACGTATGGCGTATGAAGCTGGCCTCGTCTTCGGGCAGACTGAACACTGGATGGTTGCGCGCGAAGAGGAAGAGCGCCGACAGTTCGTGTACGCTCTTGATGGTTTCGTTGAAGAAGTCGTAGCTGATGATGATGCCCATACCGCGGCAGTCGGGCGACATGGTGCAGTCGTAGGTGACGCGTCCCTGGTTGATAATGATAAGGTCGCCTGCCTCTACATTATGTTCTACAGAGTCGACAAAGTAGCGTGCCGAGCCTTTGGTGCACAAAGCCAGCAGCAGACATTGCATGCGTCGCGGTTCGCGAGGCAACGGCATGTTTGCAATCTCGTCAATAATGAGGATGTCATTGTCAATATGGCTGCCTCCGCACATGCGTATGGCGTATTCTACTGTTATGTCTCTTAAGTCAGTCAGGGTCATCTCCGTACGGTTTTAGAATGTTGATATAGATGCAAATGTACTAAATAAATCTGACATACCGTACATATTTTTAGTTATATCTTGTCAATGTGTATATGCATAAAACTGTTAAATAGACATTAATATAGCCATCGGTGCGTTTTTTTTACTAACTTTACGGATGTTTTAAATTTTATGCTTATGAAAACCAGACATCTTAAGGTCTCGGCGCTATTGCTCGCTGCCACCTTGCTAACCAGCTCTTGCGTAGGTTCGTTCTCATTGTTCAACCGTGTTGCCAAGTGGAACACCCACGCTACAAGTTCGAAGTTCCTCAACGAGATCATATTCATTCTCATCTCGCCGGCTTATGCTGTGTGTTCCCTTGCTGACGTCTTGGTGCTCAATACGATTGAGTTCTGGTCGGGCAGCAACCCGTTGGCTCAGAAGGTAGGCACTGTTCAGGAGGTGACCGGTAAGGATGGATTGATTTATGCGGTAAAGACTCTGCGCAACGGATATGAAGTGACTTCGCCAAACGGTGAAGTTGTCAGCTTCATCTACGACAAGAAGACCAACTCGTGGTCGCAGGAACAGAACGGAAAGAAGGTGGAGATATTCCGCTTTAACGATGACGGCACTATCCAGGCACGTCTCAGCGACGGCGAGACCATACGTGTAAATCCCGACGAAGCGGGTGTGTTCGAAACCCGTATGGCTGTCAACGGCGCACGCTTCTGGGCGGGGCTGTTCACCAGCAGGGCCTCTTCCAGCGGGACGACGGTATCTTTCTCCTCGTTTTCCACCACGAGGATATTTTTGTAGATTTCTTCGTTGATGCGCAGTTTCTCCAATGTCTGGTCGAGCAGCTGCCCGCCCGTGAGCCGGTGGGAGGTGTGGAGCAGCACCACGCACAAAGGCCCCCACACCGGCACCAGCAGCGCCACCGGGAGGAAATACCCCTCCACTTCCAGCGCCCGGGAGCGGGCCAGCAGCCAGAGGGCCCCGCACAGAGCCAGATGCAGCACCAAAAACAGCAGACCAAACCAGAATCCGCTCCCCATCTCACTACACCTCCTGTTTGGCGGCGCTCACCAGCCGCAGCTGCTCGTCCAGCGGCACGGAGATGACATGCAGACCTTTTTCTCCCATGCGCTTGGTCAGCAGGGGCAGGTTTGCTTCCTCCGCCTGATTCATCAGCAGGTAGACCGCGTTGTCCGAGCCCACGCCGGCCAGCCCGGTACCTGCCTGCTGCGGCCTGCCGTGTTTGCGCAGAAGCTGGAATCCGCCTGCACCTTGCAGGAAGATAAAATGGCCCACCACCTGCTGCTGCGGGTGACGGGCGAGTTCAAGAACCAGGCCGAGCTCAACGCCCGGGTGGAGCGCTCCATCCGCAGCACCGATCTGGCCGGCGTGGGCTCGGACAACGCAATCTACCTGC
>OQVT01001533.1_pt1 | contig 14615 bp, 10 predicted proteins | sample 1691561 | NCBI WGS metagenome assembly OQVT01 (sample SAMN03418260, study PRJEB22391) | human gut metagenome | biome: human-gut; feature: organic feature; material: feces | host: Homo sapiens | place: Tanzania | collected 2013-01 | reverse complement strand
GGGCCGTCTCAGATATATTCTGAGACGGCCCTCGGCGGAACTTTTTGATTATGCCCTGTACATCAGCTCAGGAGCTGCTTCATGATATGCGCGTAGATCTCCTGATTATTGGCGGCCCACTTCGCACACATGCGCTCGGCGGAATCCTGATCCGGAACATTGATATCGACGGAGAAGAGGAGTGCGCTTTCCTCCCGGACCTCCATATGTACGATATAGTTCCCGTTATCATCCTGCTCATAGTCCGTATAGTTCGAGGATTCCTGACGGAGCTTCAGCTTGTTGGCCTTCAGAAACTTGTTCATATCCTCGATCGCACCTGACGAGATGTCGCTGCCGAAGAGCTCCAGGGTCTCGGAGCCCTCCCGTGTGATCTCATAGCGTGTTGCGTTTCGTGCCGTATGGGCGGTGATCAGATGTGCATCCTCCAGTGCGGAAATCGCCTGCTGCAGCGTGAAGTAGGTGGTATACTCATAATCCAGAAAGAAACCACTCAGCTGATTGTTCGTCAGAGGGTAGTTGATGGATTTCAGCAGATAGAGAATCATCAGCTTATACAGGGTTAAAGGCTCGGTAATCATAAAATGCCCTTTCTATCGTTCTATGTTTCATTATAATAACAGGAAAGAGGGCGTATTTCAATGTGACGGACCTTTTACACATGGCTTTTCTGTGTTAAAATATACGTTCATGGAGATTTTTGATTATGAAAGAACGCATAAATAAGCTGGCCAGGGGCATCGTCGATCTGGCCTGTCCCGAGCTTCGGCTCAGTGATACAGCCTTCCACGGCATGGTGTGCGCGGGCGAGACTTTAAAGCTGGATCTGACGCTGACATCTGAGAATGGCATCCTTCTGAAGGGCCTGATCTACGCGGACAGTCCGTATGTGACGATTCAGAAGAATACCTTTCTCGGACTGCGTACCCGTATCAGTGCGCTCGTCGACGCACGTGCGCTGAAGGATGGCGATCATATCGAGGGGGGACTGTGCATCGTATCGAACGGTGGTGAAACACGGCTTCCGTTTGCATTCGAGGTTCGTTCCTATGCATCGGCCGAGGTGATTCCGGGCTTAGGTACGCCGGAAGATTTTGTAAAGCTGTACCAGACAAACGGGGACGCGGCTCTCCGTGTATTTGAATATGATGATTTCGTCCGTGCACCGTTTATGAACGATGCACGTTTTCGCGCGCTCTATGATGGTCTCCGGAAAGGACCGGACAGGGTACATGCACTCGAGGCCTTTCTGTATGCCATCGGGCATCCGGAGCAGGAGACGGCGGCACGGGTACAGCGTGCAGAGCGCGGGTGCACGATGGAGACATTGAACAGAGCAGACGTACCGGTGGAGGAGCTGGAGGACGCGGAGCTCATCGAGGAGGCGGCCGGCTGCTGTATACGTGCAGGTGCGACGACGGAGCTGGCGTTTCGGATCTACCAGCGGGCGATCGAGATGCAATCACAGATCACCCGGCTGTATGAGTACTATATGTATGCGATGCCGAAGGGCTACCAGGGGCGTCTGCCACGCGAGGTCTATCTCTACTTCGCTTATGAGTACGATATCCCGGAGAATATGAAGCTGCCGCTGTTCTATAACGTCGTGATGAACTTCGGCGCGGAGGAGGATATCTATCAGCGCTTCGAGAAGAAGATTCAGAAGTTCACGATCGATCAGCTGCTGAAGTCGGCCTTCGACCAGCGCCTGAGTGTGCTGTATGAGCGTATGGTTCTCGTGGATATGGTGGACGAACGGATCGGTACGGTACTGCCGGCGATCCTTCGCGCCTATCGCGTGTCGACCGGCGACCCGCGCATGCGCTATGTCGTCGTGCGCTACCTGGAGCTTAATCGGGAGGAGCTCTACCCGCTGAAGGAGGGGAGTGCGTATATTCCGCTGTTCTTCGAGAACAGTGTGCTGCTGTTCCAGGATGCGTACGGCGACCGTTACACGGATATCGCGTATGAGAAGACCCGGATCATGGAGAAACCGGAGCTCGAGAAGCGCTGCTTCCAGGTGGTGCCGGAGCAGCCGATGCTGAAGCTTGCCCAGGCACGGCGCATCGCACGAAATGGCATCCAGAGTGCGGAGGAGCTCAGGCTGCTCGAATCGGTGATTCGCGAGATGCCACTCGCCGAACCTTACCGCGCCTATCTGCTGAACGTGATCCTGAGCTATCATGATCAGAAGACACGGGACTCGGATCCGGAGCTGGATGCGGAGGAGAAGCAGTTCCTCGCGGAGATTCCGCAGCAGGAGCTCGACCACAGTGAGCAGAAGATGCTGCTTCGGACACTGATCCGGCTGAATATGTTCGAGGAAGCCTATCGCCTGCTGCTGTCAAGCGGGGAGCGTGGTCTGGACCGGTCGTACCTCGAGAAGCTGGTGCGAAGCCTCATCCTCGAGGAGCGCCATGTGCGTTCCGCGGAGCTCGTGGATCTGGGCTACGAGCTGTTTACGCTCGGCACGAAGGATAAGACGATCCTGCACTATCTGATGGACTGCTACAACGGCCTGTCCGGGGATATGCTGGCGATTCTGCTGCGTGGACAGAAGCTGAAGGCCGACGGGCAGCGGGAGATGGCAGAACGTCTGCTGGCGCAGATGCTGTTCAGCCGGACCGAGCAGGGACTCGACGATGTATTCGAGCTCTACCGGAGCTTCCCGGATGCGGAGAATGTACTGCTGCGTGCCTATATCACGAAGCGCGCGGTGGATTACTTCATCGATGGCCGGGTGATCCGGGAGAAGGTCTTCGCGGATATCTATGGCATCGTGCGGGATGAGCGCTATAAGGAGCGGGTTCCGGTGATTTATCTGCTGGCGATGTCGAAGCACATGTCCGAGCAGAAGGATCTGAACGGAGAAGAAAAGCTCGTGCTTCAGGAGACGATGGACTATCTGATCCGGAAGAAGCTGATTTTTGCATATACGAGAACGCTGTACCGTTTCGTGCGGATTCCGGACAGCGTGATGGACCGGTACTATATCGAGTACCATGGCCATAAGGATATCCGCCCGTCCCTGTATCTCCGTATCCTCCCGGATGAGGGGGATTTCGAGGAGGAGGAGATTACGAGAATCTATCAGAATATCTATGTGCGCCCGGTGACGCTGTTTGCCGGGGAGCGTGCAGAGTACCAGATCTATGAATCTGCGAAGGACCAGGCGCCGGTGGCCAGTGGCAGCATCGCCTGGGATGGTACCGTACGTCTGAAGGGGGACACCTACGATATTCTGAGCGAGATGTCCGGACTGATCGGGAAGGACCAGGACCAGGAGTTATACCAGGCCATGCACCGTTATGTTCGGAATGAAGCCGTCATCGAGGCCCTTTTCACGAAGGAGATGATGGAAGCGAAGAGTGTGGAGTAAGGAGAGCAGTTCTGTGAGTCGATATATAGGAATTTCACTGGACGATGACTATACAAATGTCTGTATCAATGATGAGACGGTAACGAAACCGCTGCCGACAGTCATCGCCAAACATAAAAAGGACGACCGCTGGACGGTCGGAGAGGAGGCCTATAAGGAAACCCTCGCCGGCTCGGGTGTGATCGTCGATAAACTGGTCAGCCTGCTCGAGAAAAACGGGACGGCCACCATCGCGCGTGTGAAGTATACGGCGATCGATATCGTCTATCACTACTTCCAGGAGCTCCTCCGGACAGAGGAGGAGCCGAGCGAGGAGGATCGAAGTGAGGACATCGTCGTCGTCACGATCCGGAAGGCAAGCCGCACCATGGTGGAGAAGCTGCAGGAGGCCATCCTCCGGACGGGTGTCCGTGAGGAGAACCTGCACATCATCAGCCATACGGAAAGCTTCGCGCATTTCGTGCTGCACCAGGATTCCAGCCTTTACAATCGTAAGGTGGGCATGTTTGAACTGAATAATCAGTGTCTCTGCTACTATGAGATGCATGTATCCCGCGGAACCCGGCGCTTCGCACTGCTCGGCTCCGAGGCGGAGACCGAGGCCTTCAATATCGATATCCTGAAGACGACCTCCGGCGGGAAGATCGCCGACCGGATACTGACGACCGTCGCGGAGCGTACACTGGGGAAGGACTCCTACTCTTCGGTATTTCTCTGCGGGCGTGGCTTCCGGGATACGAATTTCGCGACGAACTTCATGAATTTCATCTGTAATCGGCGTCGTGTACTGATCGAGCCGGGACTCTTCTGCATCGGTGCAGAGATTCATGCCCGGAACATCGATGAGGGAAAGAGCGAGGAGTACACGATTCTCTGTGATACACGCGTGAGTGCGGATATCTCTGCACGTGTCGTGATCAACGAGAAGGAAGAAAATCTGCCGATCGTCAAGGCCGGTACGAACTGGATGGACTCGAGAACCTCCTATGAGCTGATCGAGGACGATCAGGACTACATCGATTTTCAGGTCACCTCCCTCGCCCATCCACGTCGTCCGATCCGTCTCCGCATGATGCTCGACCGCTTCCCGAAGCGGGAAAACCGTACGACGAGGATACGCATGTCGACGGAGTTTGTGGATGCGGAGACCCTCCGCGTCACCGTACGGGATCTCGGCTTCGGCGACCTCTTCCCGTCCAGCGGACAGGAAATCACCGAGGAGATCGACCTCGCGGACAAGGTTTAAATAAGGCGGGAAATATGGGCTTATTACTATGTACAAGGTGTGCACAGCACCCGTTCTACTATGAAAAACTGGATATCAATCTCTGGTCGATCCAGGAGCTTTCCTATGTGATCTACCACTATCCGATCATGCTGCCGACCGATCTCGTGGACCGGAAGCTGAGCGGCTGGATCCGTGATGAGCTGCACATGGGTATCCTCGCCGCGAAGCTCGAGCAGTACATGGGCTCCGGTGAAGGCGGGGAGCTTCAGGAACGCCTGCTGCTCATGATTCTCCGTGAGAGCAACTACTACACGCAGCAGGAGATCAGTTACTTCGAGACCGAGTACCGGCGTCTCCGCCACATCGATCGAGACCAGTTCTATGATCTGCTCGGCGACGCATACTTCCACATGGGCCGTTATGGCCGGGCGATCGAGGCCTATACCGAGTCGCTGCACTATCTGGACAGTATGCTCGTCAAGATGAAGCTCGGCAGTGCCTGTGTTACGGTCATGCAGTTCCGCCGTGCATCGGATATCTTTGAGCAGGTCTTCGTCGAGACCGCGGCGCTGGAACCGCTTCGTAAGCTCTACTTCATCTCGAAGCTCGAACCGTCCGTCAGGACGATTGAAAAGTATATCGACCATATCGATACGGAAATGCTTGCAGATTGGGAGCTTCAGTATGATAATGTACTGACACAGGCCGAGGATTCCGAGCATGTCCGCCAGGTCGACGACGTCTACCAGCGGGATCGCAGTGAATTCCGGAAGGAAGCGAAGCTCTGGCTGGTCAAGTGGAAAAAGGAATACCGCGAGAAGGTATAAAGGAAGCGGCGTTTCCGCCCTGCAGAAGCTGAGGCCAATGCAGACGACCGGAACGCCATCACCCATCTCAGAATATAGACAGAAGAAGGAAATGATTATGAAAGAACTTGCAAAGCAGTACAACCCGGAGGAGGTTGAGGACCGCATCTACGATATGTGGCTGAAGGGCCACTATTTCCATGCGGAGGTCAACCCGAACAGGAAGCCGTTTACCATCATGATGCCGCCACCAAACGTTACTGGTCAGCTGCACATGGGCCATGCCCTCGACAACACACTGCAGGATTCTCTGATCCGCTGGAAGCGCATGCAGGGCTATGAGGCACTGTGGCAGCCGGGCAGTGATCATGCGGCGATCGCAACGGAGGTGAAGGTCACCAACCAGCTGAAGGAGAGAGGCATCGACAAGCATGCACTCGGTCGTGAGGGCTTCCTGAAGGAGGCCTGGAAGTGGAAGGAGGAGTACGAGTCCAGAATCGTCAACCAGCTCCACAAGATCGGTTCCAGTGCCGACTGGGACAGACTTCGTTTCACCATGGACGAGGGCTGCACACACGCCGTTCAGACGACCTTCATCAATCTGTATAAGAAGGGCTACATCTATAAGGGCTCCAGAATCATCAACTGGTGCCCGGTCTGCCACACTTCGCTCAGTGATGCAGAGGTAAACCACGAGGAGCAGGAAGGCCACTTTTGGCATATCCTCTATCCGCTCGCGGATGGTTCCGGCCAGATCGAGATTGCAACCACCCGTCCGGAGACACTGCTCGGTGATACCGCCGTCGCCGTCAATCCGGAAGACCCGCGTTATAAGGACATGATCGGTAAGATGGTGAAGCTTCCGCTCACGGATCGTGAGATCCCGATCGTCGGTGATGAGCATGCCGATATGACCTTCGGAACCGGTGCGGTAAAGATCACACCGGCACATGACCCGAACGATTTCGAGGTCGGCAAGCGTCATAATCTGCCGGAGATCAATATCCTGAACGATGATGCGACTATCAACTGCCCGGGCTCGAAGTACGATGGCATGGACCGCTATGAGGCGCGAAAGGCCATGGTACAGGATCTGACCGATCTCGGCCTGCTGGTCAAGGTCGTTCCGACGAAGCACAATGTCGGCACCCACGACCGCTGTGGTACCACGGTCGAGCCGATGATCAAGCCGCAGTGGTTCGTACGTATGGAGGAGATGGCGAAGCCGGCGATCCGGGCGATCGAGACCGGTGAGCTCCAGTTCGTTCCGGAGAACTACAGTAAGACCTACCTTCACTGGCTTGAGAACATCAAGGACTGGTGTATCTCCCGTCAGCTCTGGTGGGGACATCGTATCCCGGCCTACTACTGTGAGGACTGTGGTGAGATGGTGGTCGGACTCGAGGCACCGGAGACCTGTCCGAAGTGCGGCGGACATCACTTCCGCCAGGATGAGGATACCCTCGATACCTGGTTCTCCAGTGCACTCTGGCCGTTTGAGACCCTCGGCTGGCCGGAGGAGACCCCGGAGTACAAGTATTTCTATCCGACCGATGTACTCGTGACCGGCTACGATATCATCTTCTTCTGGGTGGTTCGTATGGTATTCTCCGGTATCGAGCAGACCGGTAAGGTTCCGTTCCATAAAGTACTGATCCACGGACTCGTACGTGATGATCAGGGACGGAAGATGAGTAAGTCGCTCGGCAACGGGATCGACCCGCTCGAGGTCATCCGGAAGTATGGCGCGGATGCCCTTCGTATGACCCTTCTCACTGGTAACGCACCGGGTAACGACATGCGTTTCTACTGGTCGAGAGTCGAGGCTTCCAGAAACTTCATGAATAAGGTATGGAATGCGTCCCGCTTTATCATGATGAATCTCGACAAGGCAGATCTTCCGGAGACGATGCCGGCGAACCTGACTATGGCGGATAAGTGGATCCTCAGCAAGGTGAACAGCCTCGCTGCCGACGTGACCCGTAACCTGGAAGCCTTTGACCTCGGAATCGCCCTCGATAAGGTACAGAACTTCATCTGGGAGGAGTTCTGCGACTGGTACATCGAGATGGTGAAGCCGCGTCTCTGGAACGAAGAGGATGAAACGAAGGCAGCCGCTCTCTGGACACTGAAGCATGTGCTGATCACATCGCTGAAGCTGCTGCATCCGTTCTGCCCGTTCATCACCGAGGAGATCTTCGATACCCTCGAGAATCCGGAGACACCGCTGATGTGCCAGGCATGGCCGGAGTTCAGCGAGGCGCTTGATTTCCAGGAGGATGAGGCGGAGATCGAGACCATCAAGGAAGCCGTACGTTCGATCCGTAATGTTCGTACGAATATGAACGTGGCACCGTCCAGAAAGGCGATGACCTACGTCGTGACCGAGAACGAGCGCGTAAGAAAAACGTTCGAACATAGTAAGGTATTCTTCGCTACCCTCGCCTATGCATCGGATGTTATAATTCAGAGTGATAAGACCGGCATCGCAGATGATGCCGTAACGGTAGCGATTCCGGATGCGGTGATCCATATCCCGTTTGCGGATCTCGTAGACATCGCAAAGGAGATTGAGCGTCTCGAGAAGGAGAAGCAGAAGTGGGAGGCAGAGATTAAGCGTTCCACCGGTATGCTGAATAACGAGCGCTTCACTTCGAAGGCACCGGCAGAAAAGGTAGAGGAGGAGCGTGAAAAGCTTCAGCGGAATACACAGCTTCTTCAGCAGGTGACCGAGCGTCTCGCTGCCCTCAGTAAGTAAACGTGGGAGGAAACAGATCATGAAACGTACACATGTAGTGGGTGTCGCTCTGGCACTGGCACTTTCGATGGCTGCGCCGGTTGCAGCTATGGCGGCCGAGCACCCTGCAAGCGCGGTCGAGCTTCAGGAAGTAGCTGCGACACAGAAGAGCAAGTTCGCCTGGGAGAATACCGGGACGAGCTGGCGTCTTCTGTATCTGACACCGTCCAGCACACAGTGGACCTACGCCCATAAGTGGGTACAGATCGGTGCGAGCTTCTATTATTTCGATGATCAGGGGGATATGGTCGAGGGCTGGTTCCAGGATGCGAGCGGGAAGTGGTTTTTCGCACAGTATGACAACATGGCCCGAAACAATCCGGATGCCGGAAAGGTCATCAGCGGCTGGGCACAGATCCGTGCGACGAACGGGAGCATGCAGTACTACTACTTCGGAACCGATGCGACAACGGGGATTCCGAGCGGAATGTACGGAAGTGATACAGCAGGCTACTATAAGAGCTATACCATCGACGGTCAGGAGTACCAGTTTGACGCGAACGGTCACTGCGTACAGACGATGATCGGCATGGCGAAGACCTATGGACGTAATCGAACGGAAGTAAGCGAGTTATAAGTATGAAGGCAGGAAGCGGATGAGGCTCCGGAAATCCGGAGCAGTCGATGCTCCCTGCCTTTTCAGTAGCGGGTATATAAAAGCGGGAAATGGAACAGGACGTATGAAGATCAATCTGATTGTTGTGGGAAAGGTGAAGGAAAAGTATCTCCGGGATGCGATCCAGGAGTATGCGAAGCGGCTGTCTGCATACTGCGATCTCAGTGTCGTGGAGGTTACGGATGAGAAGACACCGGAGCATGCGCCGGAGACGGTGGAGGCCCGGATCAAGGAGACCGAGGGGGAGCGTATCCTCGCGAAGATCAGTGACCGGAGCTATGTGGTCGCACTCGCCATCGAGGGGGATATGCTGAGCTCGGAGGGGCTGGCGGAGCGGATGCAGGAGCTGATGCTGCGCGGACGCTCGGACATCAGCTTCATCATCGGCGGCTCACTGGGACTTAGTCCGGCGGTGCTGAAGCGTGCGGATATGAAACTCAGCTTCAGCCGGATGACCTTTCCGCACCAGCTGATGCGGGTGATCCTGCTCGAGCAGGTGTACCGTGCGTTTAAGATCAATGCGCACGAGCCATATCATAAATAAAAAGGGCCCTGAGGGCCCTTTTAAATTGCATTTTCCTGAACGAGCGTCAGGTGGATCAGCTCGGGGACTTCATCCTTCGGGACATCGAAGATGATGGAGAGTTCCATGTACAGTATGTTTTCAGCCTGCTCCATGTAATGAATATCGGTGAGTGTCATTTTCTTTCCCTGTCGCAGGCGTTCCTGCTTCCGCGTATACAGGGTGCGGATGACGCGCATGAGTTCTTCCGGATCACAGCTTCGGATACACTCCTTGCAGGCATCTTCAAGTAGCTTCCGGTTATGAAGGTCCAGAAGCTGTATAGCGGGGGCCGTGCGTATGAACTGTTCGGCTTCTGCGCGTGTCATGATGCGACGCATATTCGTTTTCGCGGCATCCACCGGTGCGTAGACGGAGCCTTCCGGCTTCCCGCACGGTTGCATAACGTAATACTCCTTCTCGCTGGCACTGCCATCCATGGCCAGCATCACTCGATCCATGATTCTGTGAACACCCTTACATCCGTAAATGACATATTCACCTGGCTGAAAAAACATAGGTCCTCCTTCTTTTCAAATTCTTCTCCATTCGTCCTTTCCAGCGAATGAGACGCACGCCTTCGGGGCGGTGCGCGTTTACAGTTAACCATAGCTTACTACCAGTTTACACCAGAAAGGGCGTTTCGAAAAGTCAGTTTCGCACAATTTAATTGTATTTCCCTGTGGTGGCGGTAACTGTTCAGGTGGGGCGGAGGGCCGGCAACAGCAGCACAGTACTACGAGACCGGTGAACTCTAAGCCAGGGACCCTAAGCGGCACTAGGCCCTCTGCAATCACTGAGTTTTCTTTATGAAAACTCAGCGTTGCAGAGGGTTCCAGGGAGAGATAACACCAAGTGCCGCTAAGGGGACCTGGCTTGATTTCACACGGTCTCTTCGTATGGCTGCTGTTGCCGGCCCTCCGCCCACGCCTGAACCGTGATGCCGTCTTCTTGCGAAGAATGGGGGATTTTTGTATACTCATGCGTATTAGGCGGCATGAAGCTTTGTATACATGCTGCGGTAAAAGAAGAACGAAGATTGTGTGTTTTTTATATGGTGGCATATAGTAAGGGAGTTTAAAATGAAGATGCTTCAAACTTTATACATACGTTATAAGGAGATTATTCACTATCTGATCGTCGGGGTGCTGACGACGGTGGTGAGTCTCGGGGTCTATTATGGGCTCGTGCTGACGGTGCTGGATCCGGGGAATCCGCTGCTGCTGCAGCTGGCGAATATTCTGTCCTGGGTTGCGGCGGTAACCTTTGCGTATTTTATGAGCCGGACCTTCGTGTTCGAGAGTCACAGTATGAAGATGCGTGAGGAGGCGTTTCGCTTCTACATGTCACGTGTGGGCACACTGCTGCTCGATATGCTGATCATGTTTGTGACCGTTACACTGCTCGGCATGAATGACAAGCTGGCGAAGCTGCTGGTGCAGGTGGTCGTGACGGTGTTAAATTATATTTTCAGTAAGTTCCTCGTGTTTGGAAAAGCGAAGGATGAAGCGCCATGATGGCCGGAAGCCGGTTTGCGCATTCTGTGGATATAAGGATATCGAGGTCTGCATGCCGCCGGAAAATGACATGCATAAAGGAGCTGTAAGATGGAAAAGCATAGTAAGCAGGGCCGGAGAGCCTGTCTGATCTCGTTTATCGTCCCGGTGGTGGCGATGATTCTGATTTTTATTTTCCGGGGGATTTTTCCGTTCGGAAAGGAAACCTTTCTGCGTACTGATATGTATCATCAGTATGCGCCGTTTTTCTCGGAGTTTCAGTATAAGCTCCACCATGGCGGGTCACTGCTGTACAGCTGGGATGTCGGTCTCGGCATCAATTTCAGCGCGCTCTATGCCTACTATCTCGCGAGTCCGCTGAACTGGCTGCTGCTTCTCTGTCCGAAGGGACTGATCCTCGAGTTCATGACCTACATGATCGTTGTGAAGATCGGCCTCGCGGGTGTCGCGATGTGCTGGTATCTTCGTCGTCGCTTCCCGGAGCGGACACTCGGCTGCAGCTTCATCGCGATTCTGTATGCGCTGTCCGGCTACGTCTCTGCGTACAGCTGGAATCTCATGTGGCTCGACTGCATCATCCTGTTTCCGCTGATCATGCTGGGGCTCGAGCGTCTCGTGCGCGGCGAGAGCGCGATGCTTTATGTGATCGCACTGGGGCTCTCGATTCTTTCGAACTACTATATCTCCATCATGACCTGCATCTTCATGGTCGTCTACTTCATCTGCCTCAATGTCCTCGAGGGGATCGGGGACGCACGTGTCGTGGGACTTCGTGTCCTGCGCTTCGGGATCTACTCGCTGATCGCGGGCGGGCTGGCGGCGGGGACGCTGCTGCCGGAGATCTATGCGCTGCAGATGACGGCGTCGAGCGACTTTAACTTCCCGCAGACCGCGACGCAGTACTTCACAATCATCGATATGTTCGCACGGCATATGCCGTTCGTCGAGACGGAGCAGGGCCTTGACCACTGGCCGAACATCTACGCCGGCGCACTCGTGTTCCTGCTGCTGCCGCTGTACTTCATGAACCGGAAAATCGGGCTTCGGGAGAAGATCGTGAACGGCCTCCTGCTCGTTTTCTTCTATCTGAGCTTCAGCGTCAACATCCTGAACTTTATCTGGCATGGCTTCCATTACCCGAATTCACTTCCATGTCGCCAGAGTTTCATATATATTTTCCTTATCCTCGTGCTCTGCTACGAGGCCTGGCTGCATCGGGCGGCCTCCTCTGCGAAGGAGGTCAATGCTTCCTTCGGGATGGCCATCGCGTTTCTCCTCGTCGCGCAGAAGGTCGTGACGGATGATTCGATCCACTTCAGTGTGTTCTACCTGAGCGGTCTGTTCGTGCTTCTGTACTACTGCTTCCTGTATACGGAACGGACACGCACGAAGAGGGCACATCACTGGACGGCCATCGCGATGCTGGTGATCGTTTCCGTGGAAGCGACCCTCAACATGGCCGTGACCTCGGTGACGACGACTTCACGTACGGCGTATGTCAGTGACAATCAGGATGTCGAAAATCTCGTGCAGGCCGTCCGCGCAGAGGATGACGGTTTCTACCGCTTCGAGAAGATCACGCGGAAGACGAAGGACGATGGTGCCTGGATGAACTTCCCGAGCGTCTCGCTCTTTTCATCGACGGCATACGCTCACTGCTCGGATTTCTTCAAGCGTATGGGCATGGAGTCCTCGACGAATGCCTACTCGATCACCGGCTCGACACCGCTCATGAATATGCTGATGTCTGTGAAATATGGCATCTACTCCGAGGAACCGCAGGCACCGGGAGAGCGGGGGTTAAGCTTCGTCGCGAGCTCCGGCATGACCAGTATCTATCAGACGGAGTTCGCACTGCCGCTCGGCTATATGCTGTCGGATGCGGCGCTGGAGGCGTGGGATACCCATGCCGGCACGCCGGCCCTGGCGCAGAACAGCCTGTGCGAGGCCCTCGACTGTGCACCGGTGATGACCAGTGTGCTGGGCGAGTTTTATGATTCGGATTACAGTTTTACGGCGGATCAGGCAGGGGAGTACTATGCTTACGTGAACAACGCAGCCGTGAAGCAGGTAATCGCGAATTACGGCTACACCGAGAAGAGCTTCAATAACGTCGACCGCGGGTATCTTCTGGAGCTCGGCTATCTCGAGGCAGGCGATACCGTGACCCTGCACAGTAAGACGGATGGGCAGAGCGTGTCGGCGGATGTATATCGTTTCGATTACAACGCGCTGCGCGCGCTGCAGGATGTGCTGCAGGACGAGGGCCTGGAGCTCACGAGCTGGAAGGATACGAAGCTTACCGGTACGATCACGACGGCGAAGGGTGGCGTCATGATGACGAGCATCCCGTATGATCCGGGCTGGAAGATCTTCGTAGATGGTGTGGAGACGGACATCACCGAGGTGAAGGATACCTTCCTCGGGGTGGAGCTCACGCCGGGCACGCATACGATCGAGCTCCGCTTCCTGCCGCAGGGCCTCGTCCTCGGCGGCCTCATCACGGCACTCAGCCTCGTGATGCTGCTGGCGATCTGGCTAATCACACGGCGCTTCGGACTGTTGAGCGACGGGCTCCGGGAATATGAGGAGCTGACGCAGGAGGACGAAGAAGAGGACGTAACGGGAGTGGCGGAACCGGCTTCCGTAGAGGAGGATGAGACGGCTGTAGTCGAGGCGGACCTTCGGGAGGAGGAAGAGCTGAATACAGCAGCGCCTGCGGATGCGGCTGGTGACGAAGCGGCGCCGGAAGCATTGGCGGACGAAAATGATGGAAACGAAGACGATGCGGATCTCGAGATCATCGCAATTCATGAAGAATAAAGGACGGGAAACGTCCGGAGGGGGAAATTATGAAGCTTTGGGGTGGACGATTTACAGAGGCAGAGGATCAGCGGACGGAGGAATTTAACGAGTCGCTGAGCTTCGACAAGCGGATGTACCGGCAGGATATCACGGGCTCAATCGCACATGCGGAGATGCTCGGACGGCAGGGCATCATCTCGCAGGAGGACAGTGCGGCGATCATCGCGGGTCTCGAGGGGATCCTGCAGGAGATCGAGGACGGGAAGCTCGTCGTCGAAGGGGACGCCGAGGATATTCACAGCTTCGTTGAGGCGGAGCTGACGGCGCGGATCGGCGAGCCGGGCAAGCGTCTGCATACGGGCCGGAGCCGGAACGACCAGGTGGCGCTCGACATGAAGATGTATACACGCGATCACATCGATGAGCTGATGGGGCATATGCAGGCGCTGCTGGACACCGTCGAGGGCATCATGGCGGAGAACCGGGCGACGTATATGCCGGGCTTTACGCATCTCCAGAAGGCCCAGCCGACGACGCTGGCGCACCACATGGGCGCGTACCGCGAGATGTTTCTGCGTGATATCAGTCGGCTCGGGGATACCCGGGATCGACTCAATGAGTGCCCGCTCGGTGCCGGTGCCTTCGCCGGGACGACCTACCCGCTCGACCGCGACTTCACTGCGCGGAAGCTCGGCTTCCGGAAGCCGACAGAGAACTCGATGGACTCGGTGTCGGATCGAGATTATCTCCTCGAGTACCTCTTCGATCTCGCGACGATCCAGATGCACCTCAGTCGTCTCAGTGAGGAAATCTGTATCTGGAACTCAAACGAGTATAAGTTCGTGAAGATCTCGGATAAGTATTCGACGGGCTCGAGCATCATGCCGCAGAAGAAAAATCCGGAT
>OQVT01001531.1_pt1 | contig 14617 bp, 4 predicted proteins | sample 1691561 | NCBI WGS metagenome assembly OQVT01 (sample SAMN03418260, study PRJEB22391) | human gut metagenome | biome: human-gut; feature: organic feature; material: feces | host: Homo sapiens | place: Tanzania | collected 2013-01 | reverse complement strand
GTTGGTGAAGGTTTTGGAATAGGTGCCATCGCCATTGTCGGTCATTTTGTTGTTGTGGTCGGTGCCGTCCCAAACTGTGCCGCAAAGTTCTTCCGAGCCTGCCACAATGTAAACGTCTTCAGCTATTGCTGAGAATGATGTTGCGATAAGCGCAACGAGCATCAGTAAGATTTTTTTCATAATGTTTGTTGGATTATTAAGTTAAACCCAAATCGGTCATTAGAGCCTAATGAACGATTTGGGATTATGCAAACGCCCCTATCCCATCAGTAAGTCCTTCCCTTTAGGGGAGGATTTAGGAGAGGCTTCTTTTGTTTCACTTCACTTGGTTGCCGAGCAGGTTGTATTTCTTGCCGTCTTTGATGATGAGCACCTGTCCGTTTTCAATCACCTTTTGAGCCTTAGTGTTGGCGGTGGTAGTGATGTCGCTGATGCCAGAAAGCTTGGTAATCACATATTTTCCTACAACGGTAAAGGCGCCGCCGTCGGTAAGGCTGATAAAAGCTCCGAGGTTGGTGGTTTCGGTGAGCACGATGCCCTTAGCGTCGTCGTAGAGAACTTGGTCATTGACATTGTCGTTGAAGAAGTATTTGATGTTGGAGATTTCGCCTGGCAGATTTTGGCATTTCACACGCACGGTGAGAGGACCTGTGTATTCGCCTGGGGCTGGATCGAAACTCACTTCTGCTTTAGCCGCGCGCTCAGGAATAACCAGCACCATGTCGCGAGTTTCTGGGAAGTAGAAGAATCTACAATCTTCGCCAAGTTGAGGATTGAAATTGGTTTGTGGATCAGGAATCCATTTGCTGTTGGTGTCGTCTTCTTTGGCGTTGATGCTCACGCCATCGTCGCCCCATTTGCCGTTCACTACCCAGCCATATTCGGCAACTTCGCCAGCACCATTGAGCATGGCGAATTTTTTTTCGGTGTTCTTAGCCATTGGCTTCCAAGTCCAGTCGGCGCCGCCCCATGGGTGCTTCATGAAGTAGGTGAGTTCTGCTGGTGCGCTACCAGGAAGAGTAACCACGAATTTAGCGCCAGTGCGGGTTGCATAGTCGAATTTGGAGAGGTCGAGGCGGAGCGTCACGGTGCCCGCTTTTTCAAGGTTGAACGTGATGTTGCCACTATTGTACATCGCGTCGCTTTCCTTGCCGCTGGCTTCAAAAATGCCGCCGAAGTTGTCGGTCCAAGTGCCGTTGGTGGCGAATTTCACCATATAGTCTTCTTCGCCCACAGGCACATTGTCGAAGGAGATTTCATACACCTTGTCGGCCACCTGTGTCATCTTGTTGGCGTCGGCATCGACAGCCCAGCTCGCACCGTTGAGCCATGCACCCACGCCATTGCCCACGGCTATCACCTTCTCCACATTGAAAACGTAGGCCTGCACGCCGGTGCCGGTCACGGTCGATTTAAAAGTGGTGGCGTTGAAAGTGATGGTCACGTCGCAAGCGGTAGTCACATTGAAGGAGATGTTGTTGCCGGCTTCGTCGCCATACCATTCCTCGCTATTTTTCACTACCTTGAATTGGTAGCCGTTCTTAGCCGCCACGTTGGTGAAGGTTTTGGAATAGGTGCCATCGCCATTGTCGGTCATTTTGTTGTTGAGGTCGGTGCCGTCCCAAACTGTGCCGCAGAGTTCTTCCGACCCTGCCACAATGTAAATGTCTTCAGCCATTGCTGAGAACGATGTTGCAATAAGCGCAACGAGCATCAGTAAGATTTTTTTCATAATGTTTATTGGTTTATTAAGTTAAAATACTATACAGAAAATAGAGGTGAGAAAAAACTGGTGGTAGGGCATGTGCAAATGCAGCATGGAAGGAGTAAGAGCACGGAGCTCTTCAACAATCCCTTTGCCACCTCAATCTCACCTCTTAAAATCTATATTTATTATTTTATTCACACTAAAAAGAGTCCTCTTATTTCAATTTTGCGCGGAGTTTTTCAATCATGTCGCGCGTCATTGCATCGAGGTCGTATTGTGGTTTCCAGTCCCACTCCACACGGGCGCAAGTGTCGTCGAGCTTGTTGGGCCACGATTCGGCAATCGCCTGACGCAGAGGGTCGACTTGGAATTCCATTTCAAATTCAGGAATGTATTCCTTGATTTTCGCATAGATGATATTTGGGTCGAAACTCATGGAAGCGATGTTGAACGAGTTGCGGTGACGCAGACGCGTAGGGTCGGCTTCCATAATCTCGATAGCCGCACGCAGGGCATCGGGCATATACATCATGTCCATGAAGGTGCCTGGGGCAATCGGACAAACAAACTTCTCGCCCTTCACTGCCGAATAGTAGATATCCACAGCGTAGTCGGTGGTGCCACCACCTGGAGGGGTAACGTAGGAAATCAAACCTGGGAATCGCACCGAGCGGGTGTCGACGCCAAACTTGAGCGCATAATAATTGCTGAGCAATTCACCCGACACTTTGGTCACGCCATACATGGTGCGTGGCTGCTGAATGGTGTCTTGTGGAGTGCCGTCTTTTGGCGCGTTGGGGCCGAAAGAGCCAATAGAACTTGGGGTGAACACGGCGCATTTCTTTTCGCGCGACACTTCAAGCACGTTCATCAAACCATCAATGCCGATGTGCCATGCCAGCTGGGGCTTGTTTTCAGCCACAGCACTGAGCAGGGCTGCGAGGTTGTAAATCGTGTCGATGTGGTATTTGTCCACTACTTCGGCGATTTGCTTCGCATTTGTGATGTCCACTACTTCTGATGGCCCACTTTCTGCCAACACACCAGTAGGAGGCGCACTTGGAATGTAGCCCGCCACAATATTACCTTCAGCGTATTCCGCTCTCAATTTCATTGTCAGCTCCGAGCCTATTTGCCCCGTAGAGCCAATGATTAAAACGTTTTTCATCTATAGTTGCTTTATAAGAAGTTTTCTTATTTACAAAGTTAATAACATTCAACAAATAAGTTTATCTTTTACGGCTTTTTTTTTCGCAAAATCAAAATTTTTCTTTAGCTTTGCCCTAACTATTACGCTTATGGTGTAAATAACGAGTAATAATCAAAACAAACATCAGATAATTCTTAAACTATTTTGAGCCATGTATGGTAAGATGAAAGATTTCCTCACGAAGGAACTTGCCGACATCAGAGAAGCCGGCCTTTACAAAGAAGAACGTATTATCACCACGCCTCAACGCGCCGACATTGAAGTGAAGCCTGAGGCTGAAGTGCTGAACTTCTGTGCTAACAACTACCTCGGACTGAGCAACAATGCCCAACTCATTGAGGGCGCTGTCAACGCTATGAAGCAACGTGGTTACGGTATGAGTTCTGTGCGCTTTATTTGCGGTACACAGGACATTCACAAGCAACTTGAAGCCGCTATCAGCGACTACTTCCAAACCGAAGACACCATTCTCTACTCAAGCTGCTTCGATGCCAACGGCGGACTGTTTGAACCACTGCTGGGCGAAGGCGACGCTATCATCAGCGACGCGCTGAACCACGCCTCAATCATCGACGGTGTGCGCCTCTGCAAGGCAAAACGCTATCGCTACGCCAACGCCAACATGGAAGAACTTGAAAAGTGCCTGCAAGAAGCACAAGCACAGCGCTTCCGCATCATCGCCACCGATGGCGTGTTCTCGATGGACGGCAACGTGGCTCCAATGGACAAGATTTGCGAACTCGCAGAAAAATACGACGCTATGGTGATGGTTGACGAAAGCCACTCTGCTGGTGTGGTTGGTCCTACCGGTCACGGTGTGGCTGAGCAATTCAACCTCTACGGCAAAATCGACATCTTCACCGGCACTCTCGGTAAGGCATTCGGTGGCGCTATGGGTGGCTTCACCACTGGTAAGAAGGAAATTATCGACCTTCTGCGCCAACGCTCTCGCCCATACCTGTTCAGCAACAGCCTTGCTCCTGGCATTGTGGGTGCAAGCCTCGAGACTTTCCGCATTTTGAAGGAAAGCAACGCATTGCACGACAAACTCGCTGAAAATGTGAACTACTTCCGCGACAAGATGTTGGCTGCTGGCTTCGACATCAAGCCTACACAAAGCGCCATCTGCGCCGTGATGCTCTACGACGCACGCCTCTCACAAGACTTCGCTGCCGCTATGCAGAAGGAAGGCATCTATGTGACTGGTTTCTACTATCCAGTGGTGCCAAAGGGACAGGCACGCATCCGTGTGCAACTCTCTGCCGGCCACGAACGCGAACACCTCGACAAGTGCATCGCCGCCTTCGTGAAAGTGGGCAAAGAATTGGGCGTAATCAAATAACACGAACGCAAATAACACAAACGTATATACGCATTCAATCATAGGGTTAAGAAACTGCTAACCTTCTTAACGCCACCGAGCCTCGATGAGAAATGTTTTTCCCATCGAGGCTCAAATTTTTCCCCTATCCCACCCCCATCCCCACCAGATTTCCACGAGCGTGATACATCGAAAGCACTGAAAAAGTCGAAAAGAGGGATTTTAGAGCCGTTTCCAACGGCTACAAGTCTCCACAAGATTTTTACGACTTTATGGTTTTTCTGTGGTTTCGCCTTTGGAAATGGTTTCTAATGCGGTGATACATTACTGATTGCAATCAAAACATGCCGAAGGCATGTCCCTACGTTATGATGAAATCACAAATTTAATACACCATATTCATTATAAATTTCAAAGCCGTATTTTGAAAATGCATTATACACTTCAAAGCTGAATTTTGAAGATTTTTCAGATGATGGTAGGGAAAAACAAATCCGTGTGGCGGTGGGGGCCACACGGATTTTGTTATTTATGGGGATTTAGTGCCTTGTGGGGGTTATTTCACAAGCACTTTTGAGGCAGATGTTGTGCCGTCGGTGTAAACGGTCTGCATGATATATACGCCAGCGTTAGATGGCTTTTCTGCGAAGCGAACGCCATTCACGCTGTAGTAGTAACGAGCAGCAATTGCCTTGCTGGTGGTCACTTCACTTACGCCAGTTGGCTCTGCAACCACGATATTGTAGGTGCGAGTGAATTTGCCTGTGGTTTTGGTGATGGTGGCTGGACCAGTTACTTTAGCATAAACCTTGCCATCGGAAATTGAGAGATTGTCGGAAGCAGTCCATTCCACGCCTTCAAGTGCTCCGATAGAGATTGGCTTGGTCACATTCTCGAATGTGTCGCCATCGCCAAGAAGAACAGAAGCTACGAAGAAGTTGTTGTAAGGATTGTCGGCAAACACCTTCAACGATGGGTAGCAGGCTGTTTGCAACTCAAATTCGCTACTGATGCCGTCTTGGTCAAACATTTCACGAGTGGATTTGCCGATTGGCTTACCAAACTCACTTGCCAGGTCGTAAGCGGTGAGTGCGTTCACTGTGGTGTCGGCATAAGCGTTCACCACGGTGTAGAATTTACGAGAGCCCGGATAAGCGGCTGCCACGGTGCTGACATTGCTGCCTTCCGACACAACCTTACCAGCATTGTAACTATCGGCAACGGTTGCGGCATAAGACTCTGCCTGACCGGTGTAAGGTTGGGCGAGAATACCACCCACATTGTCGGTACCAGTCACAGTACCAAAGTTGTAGCAGTCGTAGATCAAGAAACGGCCTGCGCCTGCAATACCACCCACATCGGTGAGTGCACCAGTCACGTTGCCCACGTTGAAGCAGCGGTACATTGCCTTAGACTGGCTACCGTTGTAACCTGCTATACCGCCCACATTCTTACCAGCGCCAGTCACATCGCCCACATTGTAGCAATCTTCAACGAATGCCTTGAGTGTGCCACCGATACCACCAGCGAAGCCGTTCTTCTCGTTGGTAGAAGTAATCGTGCCGAGGTTGTAGCAGCGAGCCACATAAGTGGAGTCGCTACCGGTGACAGTAGCGTTACCCACGATACCGCCCACGTGCATTGTGCCTGTTACGGCACCTTCGTTGTAGCAGTCGGTGATAGTAGAGAATACTGTGGCGTTGCTCACAAGGCGTGCAACCACACCACCCACGTATGAGCCATTGGTGCTGACGTCACTTACGTTGTAGCAGCGAGAAATGCGAGTGCCTGCCAGCATGTTGCCAGCCACGCCACCCAAACTACCAGAGGTAGAGGTAACTGATACGGTACCGGCATTGTAGCAGCTGTCGATTACGAATGGAGTGGCATTGTTGTGAACCACGTTCAGTGCCACGATACCAGCGGCATAAGCCTTCTTCGCGGTCACTTCACCCTTGTTGAAACTGTAACTTACGCCTGATGGGAGCAATGCGTCGCCGATGATACCACCAGCATAGTTGGTGACAGCAGTCACATTACCATAGTTGGCACAGGCTTTAGCATATACCGAAGCATAACCAGCCACACCACCAGCGTATTGGGTGGTGGCAGTCACTTCACCATAGTTGGCGCAACTATCCACAGCCACGCGAGAAGATGGAGCCGATGTACCGAAAATACCACCTGCGTTAGTGGTCTTGGCGGTCACCTTACCATAGTTAGCGCAACTCTTCAACTGACTGCCTTCGTAAGCAGTACCAGCGATACCACCAGCCGAAATTGTGCCTGTGGTAGCCACTGCTGCATAGTTCTTAGCGTTATAAACCACGCCATACAGAGCGCCAACCACACCACCAGCAGAGGTGTAAGCGTTGATTACACTGTTTTTGCCCACAGTAAGGTCGTGTACACAACCCTCAGCGCCCACAACGCCAAACAAGCCATAGTTGGCGTCAGTTTTTTCAGTAGCGTTCACAGCCACATTGTCGATGGTGAAGCCACCACCGTTGAAGTCGGCTTGGAATGCCTTGCCGGCACCAGCAATCACTGGGAATGCAGTGTCGGTAAAGTCGAGGTTGGTGGTGAGTTTGAAGTATGAGCCTTCAAAGTCGAAACCAGTAGATGCGATAAAGTCGCTCACCTTTTTCCAGTCGGCGGTGCTTGTAATCAAGTAAGGCACAGCTTCAGTACCGTCGCCATCAAGAATCTTGCCATTGAGCGAGGTCAAAGGAAGTTCGCGCACATAGCCATCAGCAGCCGAAACGAGCACATCGCTAACTGCGCCTTCAGCAGGCACGGTCACGCTGAGTTTTTCGCCAGCCACGCTGAAGTTGCCGCCTGTCTTCACGCTCCAAGCCACATCGGCTGTGTTGCAGAGTTGAGCAACCGAGGTCACGTATGTCGCGCTGTTGCCTTCGGCAAATTTTACCACTGAGCGAGCCTGGAGTTTTGCGAGAGCAAAGTCCTTGGCAAACGACAGCATTGGATACACGCCATCAGCCTTGGTCCATGCCGAGTCAGGCAGAGCCACCTTTGCAGAGGCGAGGTCGGCAGACTTCAAAGCAGTAATGCCCGAAACATTGGCTAAGCCAACGGCACCCACCTTCTGAATCTGCTTATCGTAAACTGCGTTTTCAAAAGTGCCTAAAGTGTTCACGCCCACCAGTGCGCCACCAGTGGAAGCATCGTCGGTGCTTACCACGATACCATAGTTCACACCATTGGTGATCTTAGTTGGAGCGGCAGCAGTAGCCACTTGCGCACCTACTATACCGCCCACTTGCTTACAAGAACTCACCTTACCAGAGTTGAGCACATTCACCAGCTTGGTGCCAGCGGCTGCGCTACCCACAATACCACCTGCGCCATACTGACGGCCTTCGGCTTGATATGGGTTAAGGAACTTGGCTGCCACATCGCCAGCATTCTGGCAATTTTCGATAGTGGCAGATGTGCTCTTACCAGCGATACCACCAGCGTAGGTGTAACCGGCATACACGTTACCGCCATTGAAGCAGCTGCGCACCGTGCCTTTTGCCTTCAAGTCGCCCACGATACCACCAGCTTCAGAGAAGTAGGTCTTCACCGTAGCGTAGTTAGCACAGTTTTCAATCAAACCGAGGTTTGAACCTGCTATTGCGCCACCATAGCTGAAGGTGTCGAACAAGCAGTTCTTGCCAATCGTCAGATTCTTCACCACACCAGTTTCGCCCACATTGCCAAACAAGCCACCATAATTGTAGCTGTCGTCGCTTCTTGGATTCACATTGCCTGGTGTAGAAGAAGTTTCGTCGTAGAAAGCCACAGTGCTCACCACCATATTGTCGATAGTGTAGCCACCACCGTCGTAAGTGCCGAGGAACTGGAATCTTGCATATTGGTCTTTACAGATAGGCACAAGCGTATCGCCTTCGCAGTCGATGTTTGCCACTTGCTTCAGATATTTGCCATCAAAGTCGATGGTTGCTGCATTTGCGATGTGCGAGAGGTCGAAGAGGTCTTTCTTCGTGCGAATCAACCATGGGTTTTCTGCCGTGCCCTCGCCATCGAATGGCATTGGGGCGATGTTCAGAATCACATACTTGCGCACATTGCCCTTGCTCACAAACACGGTGTCGGTGTATTGCTGATAGTTGAGTTCGCCCACGCCGTTGTTAAACTTGTAGGCATAGCCACCATCGGTGGTATATTTCTTGTCTTTCACGCCATTCCAAACCACCTCGTTGGCGGTGCTGTAGGTGAAGTTGTTCTTTACTTGGTTCACATTGTCGCCATCAGCGAGTTTCAATGCGGCAGAAGATGCGGCCTTGAAGTCGGCAGGAAGTGATTTCAAAGTAGGATATACACCAGCCTCTGCTGTCCAAACGTCGGCAGAGTATCCTTCAGGAGCAGTGCCTGAAGTGAGTTCCGCAGTGCTCTTGCCATTGTCGGCTGTCACAGCGGCGATTTGAGCGTCGTAGTAGCAACCGCTACCGAGCGTGATATAGGTAGGAGTACCCACCAAACCACGAGTGCTTTCGGTAGAACCAGTAACCACCATTGCTGAAGAATAGCAGTTGGTGACCACGCTACCACCTGTAGAAGTGTTGTATTCTGAGCTCTTACCAATCAAACCACCACAGTGAGGGGTGTTGGGGTTGCTCACATAACCAGTGCTGTAGCAGTTGTCTACAGTAGAAGTGTAAATTGAGCCAATCAAGCCACCCACATAGCAAGCAGATGCCGACAAGCCCATCACAGTGGCAGAAGCCGCACAATTAGTGACAGCACCATTGCCCATAATACCAATCACACCACCCACAGCCACTTCGCTGTTGGTGCCATACACACTACCAGAGAACGAGCATTTATCAACCGATGCGGCAGGGCTGGAGGCGTTTGCCTTGCTTACCAAACCTACCACACCACCCACAAACACTTGCTTACCGGTGCCATACACGGTGCCGGTGGCATTTGCGTTGGAAATGCTGCCATACAATGCGCCAGCCACGCCACCGCTATAACCAAGCGAGCGAACGTAAGCCTGCGCCACAGTCACATTGCTCACAGGACCATAAGAGCGGCCTACCACGCCACCCACATTATAGCCCTCTGAAGCCACCACTTTTGGAGAGGTCAATGTGATATTGTCAATCTTACCGAAGTTGCGACCAGCCACAGCACCCACATTGTAGCCCAAAGAGGTAACATAGGCGTTGGCCATCTTCAAGTTTTTCACTTCACCCTTTTCGCCCACTTCGGAGAAAAGTCCGCAGTAGTCGTAAGCGTAATTTTCGATAGAGAAATTGCTGATAGTCTTGCCAGCGCCGTCAAACACACCTTCAAACATATATTCGGTGCTGCCGATTGGGCTGATGGCTTCCTTCGTGTTGGCAAGGTCGATGTCGTTGGCGAGTTTGAAGTACTTGCCAGCGAACACACCACGATATTCCACATCGTTCACCGTTTTCGTAACAGTGGTGCTACGCACGGTGGCGTCGTTTTTCGAGAGATAAACCAAAGTGGCTAAATCTTTAGCAGTCTTAATCAGATAAGGACTTTCGGCTGTACCCTCACCCTCTAAATCCAAAGTGGGCTTAGCAGGGAATGTGAGGCTGGCAGTGGTGGTGATGTCGGTGCCATCATACATTGCCATAATAGCCTTATATGTGCCATAAGAGGCTTGCAGCCACTTCTTCCATGAAATCTTGCCCGATGCGTAAGTGGCTTCCACAGGGCTGAGGATTTGAGCCGACACCTTGATTGCGCCATCGCTGCCTACGGTTTCGGTAAACGAATAAGCGTTCACATCACCGTAAGTGCTCACCGTGTAGAGCGTTTGTGGGTCGAAGCTTACTGTGCCATCAGGATTGAGGTTCAACAGCAAGTCGGTATATCCAAGCGAACCGGCAGGAATGTGCAGTGCACGAGCCTTGTTGTTAGCCACCTGATACACGAAACCGAAAGTGCTCTCATCGGTCACGGTGCGGTTGGCAGTAGTCATTGAGCCATCATAGCTCACCTTCTTGTCGTCGATGGTGGCATTAGGGGTTGCCAGCACCGCATACTTAAACAGACCATTGGTCAGGTATGCGCCTGTGCTGGGGCCATCGGTAACAAAAAAGCCGAAAGCGTCTTCTATGAAGATTGCGCCATCGGCTACCGTACCCTTCACCTCATCGGTTACGCTGTACTCATTCTCTTTTGCATCATACTTACACAGTTGCACCGTGTTGCCGTCAATCTCTGCCACCTTTTGGACAGGGAAAGAGATTTCACCCGTTGTCTCGTTCACCTTCGCCTTTATCGACACATCGGTGTAGATGAATGGGGAGATTAACACACTGTCGTCGGCCACCTTTGTCACCGTCGTGTTGTAGGCTGGCACAAGACCTGATGTGCGTTTCGGCATCAGTGTTTTTGAGCCCACAAGCGATGCGATAGAAGTGGAAGCCGCCTTCCGAGGCGCACGCCACGGCCGCACACTCTGCTCGACCTTAGCGGTAGCCCCAAGCTTGAACAATTTGCTCTTATCGAGCACCAGCGTACTGGTGTTCTCTGCTGCCGGAGCGAGTTGCACAGGTGCGTCGGTAAACGTCACCTCGCCGCTCTTCGCAGGAGCCTCTTGAGCAAAAGCGTGACTGGCGTATGCTACACACACCAAACACAACAAGAAAAACAATTTCTTACTCATAGCTTGAATTTGTTAGGATTAATAATATATGAACTTTGGAATATTGCTATATTAACAAAAATCAACCTTTCTCTTGCAAAAGTATATAATACTAAAATAAATCGCAACAATATTTCATAATAATTTCAATTTTCCTATCACTTTTATTTTTTATCAAAATCTACTGTGCTCATAAAACAATCGAATTTCAATGCCACATTTTGAGGATTGGCAGATAGCATGGGTATGCAATCGTTTGCATTTGGAAAATAAGGTTTTTCAAAGGCAAGAGTGGAACATGTGGGATATTTATTCGTAAAATTGCAAAGTGATTATCATTTTCTCTGTGCGAGAAGGCGTTTTTGCATAGGTAGTTTTCACCCACCATTTACATTTACTGTATTTCATTTTTTTCATAATAAACTTTAAACAATGAACAACTTATTTTCCCGTAAGGCTTTTGCCCTGCTCGCATTGATTTGCTTTGGCTTTGCTGCCATGCAAGCGGCTTTTGTGGGTGGCAGAACCGACTTTCGCGACGAAAGTATCTATTTCGTGATCACTACCCGATTCTATGATGGCGACCCTGGCAACAATGCCCAGTGCTGGGACGCACCAGCCTCGATGCACGGCGACCCCGCTTGGCGTGGCGACTTCAAGGGGCTTATCGAAAAACTCGACTACATCAAGGCACTGGGGTTCACCGCCATTTGGGTGACACCTGTGGTGGAAAACGCTTCGGGTTTCGACTACCACGGCTATCACGCCAGCAATTTCAGCAAGGTGGACCATCGCTACGAGAGCGAGGACGTGAGTTTCCAGACCCTGATCAACGAGGTGCACAAGCGTGGCATGAAAATCGTGCTCGACATTGTGCTCAACCACACCGGTAACTTTGGCGAGGAAAACCTCTGCAAACAATTCTCCCGCGACTGGACCGCCAATCAATATCTGATTGACGCGTGTATGACTCCTTTCACCCAAAAGGACGGAGGAAAACTCCCCGACGACTACACCGATTTGATTCCAGGAATGCAATACGACAGCCGATTGGCTCTGATGAAAAATACCGACAAACAGAATCACGACACGCACAACTATTGGCACCACTTCGGGCAGTTTAACTGGGACGACAACACTCGCTGGTATGCACAAATAGCCGGCGACTGCGTGGACCTCAACACCGAGAACCCAGCCACCGCCGAATATCTGATCAACTGCTACGGCTCGTTTATCAAAATGGGTGTTGACGGCTTCCGTATCGACACAGGCGGTCACATTCCACGCCTCACCTTCAATAAGATGTTTGTGCCCCGATTCCTCGACATTGCCGAGCAATACAAGCACATGCGTGGTGGCACTCCATTCTTTATGTACACCGAGGTGTGCGCACGCTTCCAAGGCAGCGTCACCTATCGCAACCAGCCTTGCCTTTCACCATATTTCTACACTTGGAAAGAAAACAAGGAATATGCATGGAACTACGATTCCACCTACTGGGACACCAAGGAAGTTTACGAGCAGACCAGCCTTGCTTCGCTCGACAATATCGCATCGTGCGAACAGCAGTATGCCGACAACAGTCACGAGACTGCTTCAGCAATGCCAACCTCTGCCAACGCCTTGCTGAAGGGCAACGACTATCACACACCTGATGTGAGCATGGCTTCGGGACTGAGCATAATCGACTTTCCTTTGCACTACGCTTTCCACGACATCGCCAGCGTGTGGAACACAGCCATCGAAGGCGACAAATACTACAACGATGCCACCTATAATGTGGTGTATGTGGATTCACACGACTACGGTCCTGGTCCTAACGATGGTCAGCGCTTCAACGAAGGAACAGCACAATGGGCTGAGAACCTCGACTTTATGTTCACATTCCGTGGCATTCCTTGCCTCTACTACGGTAGCGAAATCGAGTTCCGCAAAGGCGCAGTTATCGACAAGGGTCCGACTTTGGCACTGAAGGAAACCGGCCGCGCCTACTATGGCGGCTACATCACTGGCGATGTGAGTGTGAACGACTTTGCCGATGTGGCAAATGCCAGCGGCAATGTGGCAGCCACACTCAACGCCCCACTCTCACGACACCTGCAACGTCTCAACAAAATCCGCGCCGCCGTGCCAGCATTGCGCAAGGGACAGTACAGCGTGGAGGGCTGCAAGGCAAGTGGCGGATATGCATTCAAGCGCAGATACACCGATGATAATGTGGACAGTTATGTGCTGGTGAGCATCAACAGCGGCGCCACTTTCACCGGTGTGCTCAACGGCACCTATACCGACTGCGTCACCGGCGATGTGAAAACCGTGACCGACGGCACGCTCACCACCACCGCTTGCTCCGGACAGGGCAATATGCGTGTGTATGTGTTGAGCACCGACAAAACTCCAGCCCCAGGCAAGATTGGCGACGACGGTAAATTCCTCTTCACCACAAGTGCAGCCGCCGACCTCCCACAAGACTACGACGGACACGAGGAAGACCTCTCAACCAACGATGGCGAATCGAACGGCCACGGTGCAACTGGTGGCACTACCGACCCATCAACTCCGCTCCAACGCTACACCCCTGCTGTGGAGCAAGACGACAAGAGCGTGTTCTACGAAGCACCATTGAACGTGAATAAAATCACCGCATGGATATGGAACACCACCGACAACTTCACTGGAAAAAAATGGCCAGGTAAGAGCATGGAACTGATGGGTGTGAATGCCGACAGCACTCGCAAAATCTTTAAATGGACCTACGAAGGCACACTCACCACTATGCCAAGTAGCGTAATCTTTGTGGTTGACGGCAAGCAATCCGACGACCTTGTGTATAAAAACCACGGATATTACATCGACGGCACTTGGAGCAAGGAAATCACCAACTATGTGGCAGGAGCACCTACCGTGACCATCGACAAGGAGAGTGGCAAATATGAGGGCAGCGTCACCGTCACCCTTACAGCAAGTGTGCCCGATGCAGTGATTGTATATACCACCGACGGCACTGCACCCACCACTTCAAGCCCACAGGCAACAGGCAGCAAGCAACTCACATTCACCGACAACACCACACTCTCTGCCGGCATTCTGCACGAAGGCAAGGTGCGCAATGTGGTGAGTCGTGAATACATCTTCCACGAAGTGCAACCCACCACCGCCACCATCTATCTGAAAGACCCAATGGTGGCACCCAACTTGTGGAGCAATCTCTACTTCTACGCATGGGATGGAGGAATAGCCCTCACCGACGCATGGCCCGGTGTGGCAGTCACCGACACCAAAATGGTGAAAGGCGAGAAGTTCTACTATCGCACCTTCACCAAGCCCACGGCTGATTATGTGTTCAACATCATCTTCAACCAAGGCGATGGCGAGCACCAAAGTGTGGATATTACAAACCTGACCAAGGACACCTATTTTGAGATTTCGTCAACCACCGGCAAATACACCGTGACCGACATCACCAGCCAATATGGTAGCGTTTTTGGCGATGTGAATGGCGACGGAAAAGTGGACGTGAGCGACGTTACAACCCTCATCAACGCCATTTTAAGCACCAGCACATACGATGAAAAGATGTGCGACCTCAACGGCGACGGCAAGATTTCCTACATCATGTTCAAGGGCGACGAAGCTAACCAGGAAGCGATCGCTCGTACCGCGCTGGCTGTGGAATACGCCAACAAGGCGCTGGTTGCCGCGGGCAAGCCGGAGCTTGAGTTCTAC
>OQVT01001529.1_pt1 | contig 14622 bp, 21 predicted proteins | sample 1691561 | NCBI WGS metagenome assembly OQVT01 (sample SAMN03418260, study PRJEB22391) | human gut metagenome | biome: human-gut; feature: organic feature; material: feces | host: Homo sapiens | place: Tanzania | collected 2013-01 | reverse complement strand
CACTACCTTCAAGCCATAGGAACGCGCCATTTCGCAAATCAAGATTCCGGTTTGGTGGTTCTGCCCTACCGAATACCCCTTTGCGGTGATGACGTTCTTCGTGTCTCTTATGCAAAGATGCCAATTGTTCTTGCCTTTTATCCATGATGCTTCAACAACCACCGTGATTTCCACGTCCCGGCAATTCTGATCATACGACAAAGCGCGAAACCTTTCAACGATTTCGTGAAAAGATTTCGCGGTTGTCTCCACTTCCCTTGTGTTCACTTTAAGAACACAATACCCCGACTTTTCAATGTCGGGGTCAATGCCAATGATGATTTTCTCCATGCTAGAAAGGCAAACCATTATTGTTTCCAGTTCCGGCGGCGGTCGTTCCGGCGGTCGTTGCGGTCGTTCCCGGCGCGCTTCCGGCGTTCTCGTTGCTCTTCATGCCGCAAAGGTTCACTTCGTTGGCATACATGTTCAAACCGACTTGCGGTGTTCCGTTCTTGTCGGTGTATGCCTTTGGCACAAGGCGACCGCGGACGAATATCTTGCATCCACGTTTGAGATATTGGGTCAAGCTGCCGCCGTCACCATACCAAAGAACCGACACCCATGTCGTTGTTTCCACGTTCACGCCGTTTGCGTCCTTGTGCTTCTCTGAATGTGCCACGTTGAAAGAAACATATTTCTTTCCGCTGAACTCCTTGATTTCGGCATCATTGCCGATGTTTCCGATAACTTCAATCTGTAACATAATCAATATGAATTTAAGAATTAATAATCTTTGTTGTGAAGGAATGGTCTTGTCTCATTGTACTTCATCTTTTCCTCGATGAAGAAGAAGATGTCGATGCCCAACGACTTTGACCATCCGATAATGTACTGAACCGCGAACGCGATGCGCTTCTCAATCGCGATTGTTTCCTTGCACAAGCCCTTGCACAAGCCGAAGGCGTTGTCGGTGAACTTGAACTTCTCAAACGCTCTGTAATAGCGACAAGGGCGCATCACCGTGAAGTTGATACCCAGTTTCCCGGCAATGTCGAAAAGATAGATGGCAACGTCCGCAAGTTCGTCTTCGACCGAATCCTTGATGAAACGGCGGAAGGCGCGTTCCTTATCCTTCGCATCTCTAAATTCAGAAAGGCGCGCGTGCTTCTTGTCTCTGTCTGCTTCGACTGCTTCCGCAATCTCGGCAATCACCAACATCAAATGGTGTTGGTTGTTTCTCTCCTTTTCCCACCATCCATGTTTGACGGCGTTCTCATGTGCTTGCGTTGCAAGTCTGTTTAAATCTACAATTCTCATTTCTTTGTTCTTTTAATATTGTTTATATTTGCCCGGTTACAATTTATCGTCAATCTCGAAGTTTATTGCGGCTACATTCTTTTGAAGGATTCGCAACGCTGCTTCGATATGTTCATTCTTATCAATTACATCATTCCCGCAATACGCATCCATACATGCTTGCAGCTTCAAGATTAAAGGATTCTGAATGCTCTTCGTCTTCTTCTGAATCTTCTTTGCAATCAAGGCATCCATGCGCTTGTTGTGTTCCGCGATGAACTTGCACATCAATATTGAAATGTAGGCATCCGTTCGCATTTCGGCGTATGGATCATCCGGGAACTGCTTGCGGTATTGGTTTTTCACGCAATACCACAAAATGGTGAAGTCATTTTGATGAAGTTTGCAGAACTCTTCCGTCTGCACTTGGATGCGGCGAATGTGAAGAACATCCAAATCCTTCTTCAACAATGAGTTGTATTTCTCGCGAATCTGCTTCACAACGCGTGACAACTTCTTTGTCTCGGAAATGTGAAGGTCGGCGCATTGCTTCATCACCTTGTCGGCATACATCCATGCGATGTGTTCAATTACAAGCGGGACGAATGCAATCATCATGTTCTCTTCCCATGTGAAGGTGTTGAGCATCTTTCGCGTTGATTCGCGGACATCCTGCTTGAATTGCTCTTCCGTGTTGTATGCAAGTGACGCGCGTTTCTTCGCCTTTGCCATTTCAGAAGGAACGATTTGTTCCGCCTTCTTCAACACATCGTAATCAATGCCGTTCTCCATTGCAAGTTTCATCAACTCCGGATCAATTGGATTTTCCACCTTTTCCGGCTTCTTTTGAGGAACTTCCGGGGTGGCGTGTTCAATATTTCGGGCGTGTTCAATATCATTGAACATGGGCGTTTCATTGAACACGGATTCCCCTTTCGAGAAATCAAGAACCTCTTTCGGGGTCTTGTCTTCTTCCTTGCCCTTGAAGAAAGGGCAAGTACTTGTTTCGTGCGCTGCATGGAAACTTCTCTCGTTGATCTCCATGATTCCGGCGGCTTGATGCTCGATGTCGCGTTGCACGGCACACTTATAATTTGGGTATCTGTCAAGTTTGGCGTTGTACCACACCGCCTTTTGACAACGGCAACAATTTCTTTCTTGCCACATCATCAAACCCGAACCATTCTTGAAGCATGGCTCACTTGTAACTTTCATTGTCATTTGCTAGATGTATTTAATAAAACTATTATTTTTTTAGAATGCGATATTGAAATCCTTACCTTTCAAGGTAGGACGTTTCATCAAGATGAAGTTTATCAACTCTTCATAGTTGATTTGGAAAAGCGGACAATACTCAAATGCAAGGGTGCAAATGAAACGTCCGTTCAACATGACATCGAAGACAAATTCCTTGAATCCTGCTTTCGTTCTCTTCTTCATTTCAACAATCCTTTCTTTTTGAAGGCTTTTCCGCCGCACCAGTCGTGGCTTTCCTTCTTCTCATTAAAGACAAAACACTTTCCGACAAATTCTCCTTTGAAGTTGATGCAACGTTCACACGACTTCGAGTTTCGCAAAGTTGCTTTCGCGATGGAAACGTTTGCCTTCGGATTAATTGCCTTGTTCTTTCGGATTGTTGCTCTTCTGTAAAGCGCGGCGAATCGGTTGAAAGCCTTGCTTTCCTTGATGTCGTACTCAGAATCGAAATAACGTGAATCAGTTGCGTCCGTCCACGTCTTGATGATTTTGTTTGCTAATCTGATTTTCATTGTTGCGATATTTAATGTTATTTGAACTTAATCACGATAAACTCCACACCTACCCATTCATCCGGGCACAAGCCTTTCTTTGCTTCTCCAATGGTGATATTCTCGATTTCCTTCTCGATGCTCTGTCGTGTCTTGGAATAACCCTTGAAGAATCGAACGTGCGTGAAGTGGATGAACCTTGCGGTTTTCTTTTCAAGCAATTCTTTGAACTTGGCATTGCTGATAAAGATGTCAAATTCCGGACAAATGCTTACTTTGCGGTATTCTTCACTACCTTCGACTTTTGCTTCTACAAGGCGATTTATATAATACGCCTTTATTGTCCGGTATTCTTCGTTCTTCTTGCCGGATGCAATCATGTCATACCATTTGTTGGCGACAACTAGATTCAAAACTTTCTTTTCCATAAGCTATTTATTTTTAAGACATGGGCAACTTGCGGAATGAGTGCAACAAGTTTCGCCGTTGTCCGTTACGAATATAATATAATCATGTCCCTTTGAAACGACCGTGATTGACTGCCCTTTCAAATGATTCTCTTCTTCACCCTGCTTGTATGTCCAACAGAATATGGCATAAAGCCCAATCCCGGCAAGGACATAAAACACAAGGTTCAATAACAATGTTGCGAACGTGTCCATCACTCGCAAAAACTTTCTTCCCATAATTTTATTAATCTAGTTTGATGTGAAAATAATCTTCCAAGAAGCGTTTGTGAAAGCCTTCTTCGTCCTCAAAGAATCCGTTCTTGCTTTCATTCCATTTGGCGTTGGATTCAAAGAATATCTCGCGGCATACCCATTCATACACATTCTTGAACATTTGACTTGTCTTGCATCCCGGATGTGAATCAAGGTACATTTGGGCGTTCCTTACGTATTGTCGCAACATCTTAGGGTGCTGCATGAAGGATTCGATTCTTCTTCGCTTCGACATCAGCGGGCAACACATACACCCAAGGCGGCGGGAAATGTCGATTGTTCCATCCTCGCGGTAATATAGCGGGTGCAACTTGATTCCGCGTTCCTTGATGAACTCCAGTTCTTCGGCATCCGTCCAATCCAGTATCGGAAGGATTTGTTGCTCCCGGATGTCCTTTGTCTTGTTAAACACCCTGCAAACAATGGGTTCTTTGTAGCGTTCAGCGCGCTTTCGGGATTCCGCGGTTCTCACACCGATGACAACGTTGTAAAGAACCGGGTATTCCTTCAATGTCGAGCAACAGAAACGATAATACCGGTTCGGGATGCCCTTGTCGCGCATCATCTTGAAGAATGATTCCTTCGGTCTCAATATCTCCACGCCGTTTTCCTCGCAATGCTTGATTGTTCCCGGCGGGTCGATGGTCGTGCATTTATAGATGGCGCGGTATTCAACACCGGACATTCTCACAAGTTCGAGAATCACATCCGAATCCTTGCCGCCGGAATATGCAACTTCAATCGGCTGCCCCCCCACAATCTTCACCGACTGAATCAGACGGACGGCGCGTTCAACTTTCTTCTGCAAAATTGGATTCATTTTCGTATCTTTATTGTTTAACTCTTAATTATTAATCTTCGGGATCACTTCTTCCTTGTCTCCGAATCCGCAATGAATTTCCTTGAAGGCAAGGTGAAGGACATCATACATTCTTCCGGTCACATACAAGACGGCGAAGTTGAAGGAACTGTCCGTTCCGTCAATTGTCAAGATAGGGAACGGCGTTGCCGCCGAATCAATCATCGACATGATGTCGGTGTCACACCTTTCGGTGAAGGTTTCCTTGATGGCTTCCATCAGTTCTGAAAACAATTCTTCGCCAATGGCGTTCTTAATCTTGGTTTGGTTTCTTAATGCAAATCTCATTTTCCTTCTCCTTGATTATTTGGGCGCACTTATCAGCCAGTTCGCCAAATTCCCTATTATAGACTATCTCATCGTTGTACTTCTTCAAGTAGTGCAACATTGTCGTATGGTCGCGGTGAACATACCTTGATATTGCCACCAAGCGCATCTTGAACTTGCGGCAATGGTAAACAAACAACATCCTTGCATAACACCTTTCACGACACCGGCTCTTCTCGGAAAACTCCCCGATGGTCAATCCGGTGACTTGCGACACCGCATCTTCAACAAGTTCGGCGATTTTGCGGTTTGCGTTGTCCGAAACGATGTCTTGGTACATTACCGGCTTTCCCAGTTTCCGGGCGATTGTGCGTTCAATCTCCGCCTTCTTCGACTGTCTCCAGTTGTCGAGCATGAGAACACCATCACACCCGGCAAGCGTTTCAACCTCTTGCCCCAACCTCTGTGCGAACGTTCCGGATTCCGGATCATCCGTGAAGGATGGAACAACCGGTTCAAGGTTCAAGGATTCAAGAAGGCTTGCGGCATTCAAGAATTTCTCTCGGACATCTTGCGGTTTCAAACCGATTTGTTTTCCAATTATAAATATCTTCATGTCAAGTTTAAGTTTGTTATTTGTCTGTTTGCCTTGAAGGTGGTTACACCATGTTCGTGTTCCACATCTTGCGGCGGTCACGACCCTTTATTTCAAGGTTGTTGCACATCTGATTCAATCTGCTTGCCACGCGGTCGCCGTATCTCTGAATCAGCTTTTCGCCGCCCATCTTCAAGTTTGTCGTGATGAAGGTTAGTTCGTCCGAACAATCGCCGCGGTATTCCATAAGCTGCCTTATTACGTCAAGGCGGTTGCCCATGTAAAGCGATTCCGCCGGCTCTTGACCGAAATCTTGTATTCCCAACATCGGCATCTTCTTGAATCCCAAGATTGAACCGGTTTCAACATACTTGTCGCAAATGTCATCGGCGCGGGCAATGCTCCATATCATCGGACGCGGACGTTCATCATCAGCAAAGGAAATCCCGAAATTGCATGCCAATGAATATGCAAGCATGATTTCAAGACACCACGATTTCCCGCTTCCGGTGTTGCCGGCAAGATAGATTCCCTTTCGCAAGTCGCCGGGCATCGGTTGATGCGTGAAGGGATTGATGCACATGAACTTTTCATCACCATGACACCAACGTATAAAGTTCTCGTATGCAAAGCGGTTTTCGGAATCAATCACGAATCCCGGATTCCTTGCCTTTCCGATGGCTTCAACAAGTTTCAATGAACTCTCGATGTCGTAATCTTCGCCAATGTAGCGGTAACGCGTGAAGTCGTTGAACAATCCGCGTTGTTTCGCGGCATTGATGATTTTTGAAATGTCCGGCATTTCGTCCTTCACCTGCTTCTCAATGCCATTCTCTGTTATTGTCTTTTTCAGTTCCATTCGTCATTGCAATTTTTATTGATTAAACTTTGTTGTGCGGGCGTTGTTGACCTTCCGCCGGAATATCCGGATTGTTTGCGTTGCCATGTAGCGACCGCCGCTCTCCATTTCTGCATTTTGTTCTTGCCAATCATCCAACCTTTGGATTCATAGAAGGCAACGAATTGTTCTGCATCTATCGAATACCCCTTTTCCTTGACGTATGCGGCAACCTCTTCAACCGTTGGCGGCTTGAAATACGTTCGTTTCTTCTGTTCTTCCGGCTTCAGAACATCTTCCGGAACATCCGGTTTCTCCTGCTTCCTGCTCCATCTTTGCCTTGACGCGGCTTTCCTGGCATCCGACACCTTCTTCGTGTTATCAATCGTTTGCCGAATGCGAACCGACCAAAACACATTTCCGTCATTCTCAAACAAATCGAAATCCATGATAACACTTTCGACAACCTTGAAGTCGGTGAAATAGGCAACCGAAATGTTTCTAGCAATATCCAAAGGCAACTCACCGCCGTTTTGGTATAACATTTCAACGATTATCCAATAAACGCCGATTCCAACCGCACCATGCTTGGTGATTACGCTCTGCAACTTCATGTCGTTGCGTGCGTTATAATCATGTCGAAAATACGATTTCTTCATTGCTTTTAAATTGTTGATGGAATCCCCGGAAAGAACCGAATGAGATTATTTTTGTTTTATGATTCCGGGGATTCCAGTTGTTAACGATTACTACTCTTCAAGGATGGCGATGTTTGGTGCAATCTCCTTGATCTCTTCCAACTCTTCGTCAATCGCCTTGTCGCGGATTGCTTCAAGGCTCTCGTTTGCACCCGGTGAAAGAAGGACGAAATGCACCTCGCGTCCGTTCACTTGCGCGAATGTCTCAATCTCCAAATCTTCCGCCGGATGTCCCTTGAAGATAGGGATGCGAATCTTGAATGATGGTGGAAGGTTGGATTCCACGACTTGCGAGAACGAATTTGTGCGGCTTCCGTTGGCATCAACACCTTGGTTCGCCTGCTGATTGATGGTTGCTTCATAGTGCATCAGCTTAGAAACCAAAAGCAAGTTCTCGTTCTTGTCAACAAAGAAGGCGCGGTTCATCTTCAAGAACAAACCCAACTGTTCCGGTGTCCAAATCTTGCTTCCTTCATTGATGCCGAACTCCAGGAACTTAGGGTTCACGGACAACTTCGACATGACCGTGCCGCGTGTGTATTCATCATCCTCGTTGATGACAAGTTTGATTGTAATCTTGTCGCGGTTCACGATGATGTAAGAACGTTCCTGCTTGAACTGACCGGTGTTGATGCGCTTCTTCAAATATTCCTGCACAACGCCAATCACGCCGGTGATGTCTGTCTTGACCGGTGCTTTCGGTTCAAGCTGCTTCACCGCTGCACCCTCACGAATAACCAACTCCGCCTTGTTAGTTCCTTCGGCGAAATTCAACACTAACTTTTCATTTTCCATTGTTACTTTGTATTATGATATTACACAATTATTTTTTTTACTCTATTACTTGCCTTCTGTTCCGGTGGCTTCCAAATGTGTTCCGCCAACGGCGCGCATGTCACTTTGCGGGAACAAATACGCTTGAAGTTCATCCGCGGTTGCTTGTCTTGTCTCGACCAAATCACCATCGTCATTGTAGAATGACGTTGTTCGGGTGTCGGCATCGGTGAACATGTAGCAATCTTCGGTCACAAGTTTCGCCTTGCTTCGGATGTTGCCAATCATTTCCTTGCGCTTGCTCTGCAAAGGATCAATCTCCAGTTTAACTTCCTTGATGGTGCTCTTCTTCTTGTCTTCAAGCGCGTCAATCTTGTCGCACACATCAACAAGTTTTTCCTTATACTGCTGCAACTCTGCCGGGGTGAACTTCTTTGAGTAAGACTTCTCAATCACCTTGTCGCAATTGTCCTTCAAGAAGGCGATGCGTTCCAACTTGTTCTTGCATCCCTTCATCACTTCCTTCATGTCCATAACTTAATAAATTTTAATCGTTCAACAAAAAGACCTCATTGTACAAATCCACATACTTCTTTCCGAACGCTTCGGCGCGCGATTCCGATTTGAAGCAAAGCCGAGAACCGAAATGCGCAGTCGCATACGAAGCCGTATTAGACGTAGTCGCATAGACGAACCCCGCAGCTTCCTCGCTATATCTAAACCACGGAAAATATTTCCATTGTCCTTTGTCCGAGAAATCCGGTACGAAACCATCCTCTTTGTTCCACTTTTCGGCGATGGTGAACAACTTATTGAGTGCAATCAACGCCTTGATGTGTCGCGGATTGACGTTTCTGATAAGTTGCGACAACAGATCAAAGTGATTCGCGGCTTCTTCCGATGTCACCTTGAACGAACCCAGTTCCTCGCGGGCATCCTCGAAATCCTTCTCGATGTCGTTGTCTTCCTTCTTCTCCTCAACCTCGACAACATCCATCGTGAAATCAAACGGCGACAAACCTTCCTCTTCTGTCAATCCGTATGAATCGTTGTACTTGTCAATCTCTTCGTTCATGGCTTCGATGGCATCAACCTTTGCATCGAAAAGGTTTTCAAACTTTATCTTGTCTGAATCCTTGCAAACTAACTTATATTTCTTCATATTCTGTAAACTTTAAAATGGTTCTTTATTAAATTCTATATTCATGCCCTTGGCGGCGATGATGACGTTCTTCCCGGTAACTTCCCCTACTGCCTTCTTGAACTCGCTTGCGTTGCTATTATTCGCCGAAAGGTGAATCAGAAGGATGTTGTTCACACCGCTCAAATCATTCGCCTTCAATGTCTCGATACATGTTTCAACGCTCATGTGGCTTTTTACGGTTCTGTTTCTCAGCTTTTCCGGAACAACGCCGCTTGCAATGTTGGCATCAAGGATGTTGATGTCGTAATTGCATTCCAACATGATGTTGCTCAACCCCATGAAGGTTTGCTCCAAGTAATATGTGTCGGTGGCAAACAATACCGTGCCGGTTTCCGGATGGTTAATCAGATAACCGAAGGGTTCGGCGGCATCATGCTTCACCTTGAACGGCATCACCTTGAAGTTTCCGAAGGAAAACGACTTCAACGCTTCCACGCGCTTCACAAGATGGTTGTCGGGCAACTTCAAGGCATCCGCCGTTCCCTTCGACATGGCAACCGGGATACAATACTTCAACGCTTCCGGAATGCCCTTCGAGTGATCACCATGTTCGTGACTGACGATGCAACCGGCAATCCTGCCCACATCGAAGTTCATTCCTTCAAGTACCTTGCGGAAGGAAACGCCGCATTCAATCATCAACGTTTCCTTTCCGTTGTCTAGAAGATAGCAATTGCCGGCGGAACTGCTTCCGAGAATCTTCAATTCCATATCATCCACGCCTTAGAATCCCGGATTGTCTTCCTTGTTCTCGCCTTGCGGCTGATTTCCGGCGGCGGCATCCTCACCAGTACCGGCGGCATCCCCGGCATCCTTGATTTCTCCGGTTTCGGTGTCAACAACACCCATCGTTCCCGGATTGTCACCTTCCGGCGCGCCTTGGTCAAAACCGATTGCGGTTTTGTTGGCGTTGGCATCCTTTTCTTGTCTCAACTCATCGGTGACATCGGTGTAATCAATGTTCTCGCGCAACTCATGGATTTCTTGATTCTCTTCCACGGTACGCATACCCATTGAGATTTCCGGTGCATAAACGGATGTCCACCAAGACGCGGCGCGGTACATCAACATCTGCTTCGGCATTGTCTGCCATTTTGAACCGCTCTTCATGTACCAACCTTCTTGAATTGCCATTCTGATTGAAATCGGCGATGATTCAAGAACATCATCCGAACCCTTCTTCTTGGTGAAGGCAACGCACACCAAATCTTCAACGTTCGTTCCGTCAAACTCCTTCTTCGTTGCTTCCTTGCGATGGGCATTCGCGTTCCAAACGTAATCGGTATATTCAACCTTTCCCAAGTTGCCGTTCTTGATGAACTTGAACTGCAAAGGCTCGAATCTGCCGCAAGTGTTCACGGTGGCAATGAGGAACTTTGCCGACCATGAAGGGCGACCATAGATGACAACAAGGTTCTGCATCACCATCAAAGGGCTTGCACCGATGCGGTTTGCCACTTCAAGGGCTATCATGCAGTTGGCAATCGCCTTGTTCTGTGCGGCGGCGTTGTCCTGCTGAATCGCTGCAATCTGTCCTTCGTTAGCCCCTGCCGGAATCATCTTCAACACCGGCTTGTATGAATCCGGCACAAGGTCACTCGAAGCGAACATCTTTGAAACTCGCTGCATTGTCTCAAACTGAACCGGGTCGAAAAAGTTGAATGCGACCGGCATGACATTTTGGTTGGATGTCTGAACCACACTTTTGTTCTGTTCCATTGTTACGATGTTTATTATTTAACTACAATCTCTTTGTCGTGCGAAACGACAAGGTTTATTATCTGACTATCTGTCGGGATCAAGTTGTTCACGGATTCGCGGGAATCAATGAAAATCGGCGCGCTCACGTTGTAGAATCGGCAAAGGGCGTTGATGATGTCAAGACCGGCGTTGATTCTTCCGGCGGTGTTGGCTACAAAGAACGGAATGCCGTTCACAAGCGGAACACATGTTTCAACCGCGTTTCCTTCAAGGGTGTAATCATACAACTTGAAGGTGACGTGCGTGAACAATCCGTTGATGCGGTTCTCGCATTCGTTGATTTTCGCCTTGGTGAAACCTTCCATGATGAACTCTTCCTTCTCGTATTCCGCAATCTTAGCCGCAAGTTTCTTTCCGGATTCTTCCAGTTCCCCGATTGCCTTGTTGCCCTTCTCGATGGTGTCCCTCGTTGCAAGTTCCGCGCGCTTGTTGTCGCGTTTCTCGACTAGCTTGCGCTTTTCCTCGTTCAAGGCGGTGTTGTCAACGTTTGGCGAAGTTCCTTCCTTGGCAATTGTCTTGTGGATCTCTTCGTACTCGTTCTTCAGCTTCACCCATTCCTCGATGGATTCCGGCTTCACCTCTTCCGGCTCAACTGCCGCACCGAGACCGTTCAACTTGGCAACGGCGTTGTCTGATTCCGCCTTGGCATCATCCAAAGCCTTCTTTGCATCGGCGATGGCTTTCTTGGTTTCGGTGATGCTCAAATCCACCTTGGCAACGAATCCCTTGTATTCCTGCCCCTTGGCGGTGATGCGGTTCTTCTCCTTCTGAACCTCTTCCTTGAAACTCTGTTCGGCGGTGGCAATCATGTGTTCCGGCAACGGCTGACCGCAATGAGGACAAATCTTTTCGCCGGTGTACGTGCGTTTGTTCTCTTCATGCCATTTGTTGCGCAAATCTTCCATCTTTGCCACGTATTCGGCGCGCTTGCCTTCATGCTGCTTCAACTCTTCTTTGAGCAATGCAACCTTGCGTTCCGCTGACGTGATGGCGGTTTTCGCTTCATCAACCTTCTGTTCTGCTTCGCGGCGTTCTGCATTCTTCTTGAATGCGGCTTCCTTGGCGGCTTGCTTGGCATTGAACAAAACGTTGCTCTGCTTGGCAAGGATGGAGTTGCATTCATCCTTCTTCTTGCGCTCTGCTTCATACACCTTGCGTTCGGCTTCCGCCTTGTCTTGAAGTTGGGTGTCGATTTCAAGGATTTTGGCATCCAGTTCCCCGATTTTCTTCTCGATGTCTTCCCAAACAAGAACCGGCGGCATCAGCTTCTGTGTCTGATCAATGCGCGGCTGAATCTGTTCCAACTCATCCTTCGCCAATTTCTTCTTGGCGGCAACCTCTTTCTTGTAGCCTTCCATGTCCTTACCGACAAGTTTTGCAAGAAGGGCGGTGTATGCTTCGTTACCTTCGGCAATCTCCGAATCGCTGATTGTCCCGGCAAGGGCGAAAAGCTGCTCGCGCTGCTTCTGCCATGGCATGGATGCGAAATACAAGGGATTCGTGATAATCTTGAAAAGACCATCATCCACGATTCCGTTCACGTATGACTTGTATTTCGTAACCGGCATCGGAACATCGTTCACGGCGCATTCGGTATGGTTGCCCTTGAATACCTGCTCAATCTGTCCGCGCGGCTTCACCCAATCCTCAACAAGGGCGCGGCGCAACTTGATGACCTCACCATCAACAACCAGTACTCCGGTGACTTCGGAATTTACGTGCTGCAATGGCTTACCATCAACGATTGTCTTGATTTCGTAATCTTTGCGCTCCATGACATCCTTGCCGAAAAGAAGCCACATGAAGGCATCGAAATGTCTTGACTTGCCAAGACCATTGTCACCCATGATGGAAGTTTCCTTCGCATCAAATTCCGTTGTTCTGTTCTGTTCACCCCTAAAATTCACAAGGGACAAACTTTTGAGAATGATTTTTTTCATATCTTCTGTAAGTTATATTAAATAGATTCATTGCTTTTCACTAGCGACAAAGCCAAATCCGCATCAACGGTTATCATCCTGCCGCATTGCGATATTGCCTTGTTGATAACTCCACTTTTCTTTATCCGGTTTGCCGTTGTAGTGCTGCAATTGAACAATTGCGCTATTCCGGCGATTCCATAGACAAAGCGTTTCTTCGTTTCCTCTTCCTCGCTTTCCTTCTTCCGGGCATCACCTTCCGGGGATGATGATGTTTCGGCGATGGATTGTTTGAGCAAGGCAAGAAATTCACCCGCCGTTAATTGAAACAATGGCTTCTGCAAATCTAGTTCGTTCATTGTAGGATGGTTTTAAATGTTATTCTTCATCCGGGACGTGGATTTCACTTGCCATCTTCACGGCAACCGCGAGATTCGCGGCGGTTAGAAGGAACAACAAGAACGATGCTTCACATGCTGCCAACGCTGCAAAGAAGGACAACACAACGTAAGCCACCGACAAACGTTCCTTGACTGACAACTTCATCAATCCACTCTCGACCCAAAAAATTCTCTTGATTTCTTTCATTGTTGCGAAATTTTAAATTGTTAGCTACTAAAAACCGAATGTTGCGGTGTCCGGCTCGTTCTTTCTCGACCTTCGCGCCCTGCTGCAAACCCTTGTCGTGCGAACCCTTGCGTTTGACATCTGAACTTGTTGTTCCATCCCGATGATTTCCGGAATCAGCAACGCAAGAAGGATGATCGCCATCAACTTTCGTTTAAGCGGTGAAAGGCTGAATGGAATGTGAAAGGACGTGCAAAACCACCATGCGGACAATTCGGTTGCCTTCGTTACACCTACCTTCTCGAAGATGTTCCGGCAATGATTCTCAACGGTTCTTTCGGAAATGAAGCATCGTGCGGCGATTTCACACTTGCTTGCACCCCACGCCAATAATTCGGCGATTTCCGCTTCCCGCTTGGTTAGTTTCACATCTGTGTTCATGTTACACTACGCCCCAAACTTCCTTGATTCCATACTTGGCGAATGTCTCTTCAATGGCTTTTGCTTCTGAAACCTTGGGTTCGACAACGCCCTTTACTCTGTTTAGGAATGCCATTCGTGAAGACAATCCCAACTTCTGCATAAGTTCTTTCTTGACCTTTTGGATGTCGCGGTTCTTGACTTGCGACCATCCCAACTGAAATGCGAATTGTTCTTTGCTCATTGTATTCTTGATTTTGTGGGCGACCCGATGCCGCCCGGATTCAACATTCTTCTGTTACTCGCGATTGATGAAGCGAACGGAATCATTCTTCGTTTTCTCGTTCTGTGCCATCCAACCCATGTCGTATGACCAACCATCATCGGTGCGATTGTAGCGAAACCATTTGTCATAGATTCCGGACTTGCAATCTTCCATGCCCTTCACGTAATCGTGTCGAAGCTGCTTCATGGTTTCCTTCTGCTGCTCTTCGACTTCCTTTACGGACGCGCGTAGGGCATTCGCGCGTCGTCTCTGTCGTCGGTGCGGAACCTCGCCTGCATTCTGATGCGGCAGAAGCTGAACACGTCCGAAGACGGCGTGTGGAGGAACTTGTCTCCTGAGTACCAGTCGTCGTTCAAAGTGCAGCTGCTGCAGCTGCTCGAGGTAACACCGTTGTGTGTGGCGTGCATTGCGTAGAACGAAAAGGAGCTGAACATTCGGGAGAAGATCTGCCAGTCCATCGGTGAATTGGGGCTGAGTCTCCTCGAAACGGACGATGTTGACTGTGGAAACGAGCTCTCATCTCTAGTGGCCCGAATTGCTCCCGTGCGTGTTTGCCCTCTGCCAGGCGCTGGATCCGGCGACGCGTCTCAGCGGAACGTCGATCATCCACTACCTCACTCCGTACCTGGCCGCCGCGGACAAGGACGACTTCCCGAATCTGCTCATCATCTACCAGCAGTGCCTCAAAG